>Ga0172381_10003450_pt1 | contig 16736 bp, 17 predicted proteins | sample Leawel6488metaG_FD_119754 | JGI IMG/M metagenome (GOLD analysis project Ga0172381, IMG submission 119754) | Leachate microbial communities from a municipal landfill in Southern Ontario, Canada - Leachate well 64-88 metaG | ecosystem: Engineered > Solid waste > Landfill > Unclassified | place... | reverse complement strand
TTGTCGCCCAATTCCGCTATCGTTGAATACTGCTGGTGAAGAAAATAATCCTGAAACGTCTTCATATGGTTTTATTCATTCAGCTAAGATAAAAAGTTGAGCGTGGTTTTTCGCTATGCTCTCAAGAATATTCCTGATATGTTCAAGACAGCCGATCCGGGTATTCAATGCGGAGGCAAATTGTGATCGCGGACTGATTAATACAATCAAGTCCCGTAAGAATTTCAGCCGGGCAAAGAGACGTAATCGTTCCGGTGTATATTTTATCGGTTCGGAATCCGGATCTGTAAGCCAGCATTTTACAACCCCATCCTCACGCGGGTCAATAGCAGTGATCGTACCGTATCGGATATTTGCGGGATGAGGATCCTTACCTTCATCTTTTAAGTATTTTAGATTCTTTTTCTTTAAATCCAACAACGCTTTCTGTCTTTTTACCTTTTTATCATCCGGATTTTGATTGTCTTTAACAGAACTGCCTTTTGCTTCAACCTGGATGATTTCCTTTCCGGTACTTGCAATCTCATAATCAAATGTTTTTTTCCCGCCTTCAGGAATCGCAATCCAATCCGACTCAATCAGACCATGGAACCGACCAACAACGGATAGTCCGATTGATTCCGCAACAAACTGAGTAACAAGCTTTCTCGGACGAGTCAGGGTCGGATCCAGACGAATGGAATGTGAATTAAAACCGATAAATCCATGTATCTCACCTAATGCAAGGCCAATTTTTTTTCTGATTGTCTTGTAATTTGAATAAACCGTCGGGTTATCTCTCTGACGATCAAACAAATAATATGTAAGAAATTCAGCAGTAGAAATTACAAGAGGCTCTGAAACGATCTTTGAAATCTCATTGGCAGCAGTATACCTCAACAGGCTCTGTTTTTCCTCAGGATTATAATAATCAACACTTATTGTAATAAAATCCGGAAATTTTTTAACCATCAAAATCCCCTCATAACTTCCCGGAAAACGCCCTCGCAAGCACCGCCTGCGTCAACCGCTCGCACCGCCGGCCCGCCGCCTCAACCTCGCGATCAATGACATCCGCACGCTCGAACAGCAAACCGACACGGCGGACGATCTCATGCTGCTCGGCAAGGGGCGGGAGAGGAAGAGGCAGACGTTTTAAATCGCGGATATTGATTCCGGTGTATGCTACACCCTTTGTTACTTCCGACAACCAATTTTGGCTCCAGATGGACGCGATTGCATAACTGAAATATTTTGCATCAAGACCCGAGAGCAATGGTAAAACGGCAACTTCCCGTGAGATGTTATATCCAGCCATCGATTGTGGAACTACCGCAATTCCTCCAAGGGATCCACGAACGGTGATTACAATCTCACCCCCCTTAAGAAATGTTCGTGAATATTGCGATGCAATATCCGGATTAATTGTTTTCACATCGCTGTTGTCAATGTGAAGCCATCGAACATCAGATGATCGAAGCGTTGGAATCCCGCCTTTTATTGGTACTCCAAGTTTAATTACACCATACGTGATGTCGCGCTTTGGATCACTAAGCGGGAAACATCGCGACCATTCCCAAGACTCAGGAATTTCCGGCAAAGAGAGCGGCGGATCATCATCGTATGGAACAGTTGAGTGAGAGGCTTTTCCGGCAATTCTTTCTAGTAGTTGACTCCCCGATTCAACATCTAGGTTCTCCTCTCTCCACCCTTCCGTCAACTTCCCAGTACAGGCCGCAGATAAAACCGCCTGCCGGAACTTTTTCATAATCAACGGCACCCGGCTCACCCGTTCGCGGGCGGCGTTGACATGCGACAGGAGGGCTTCGACACGGGCGACGATGCGCTGCTGTTCTGCGAGCGGGGGAACCAATATGCGGAATTTCTTGATATCTTTTTGAAACAGATGAGGAACAGCAGAACCGGTTATTCGTTCCCGAACAATTTTTTGGAAATCTGCGCTTCTGAAATAAAAAAATAAAAATCTCGGTAAAATTTCAGAGGATGGCCGGACTACCAACAAAGAAGAATTCACCGTTACCTTACCGGGTAAATCTTTTACGAAACCGATTTTCCCAATCGTTCCATCTTTTGTGATAATGATATCTTCTTCTTTTAACTGGATTTCTGGAGACTCATCATAGCGGTACTCACTCAGATGATCCGTGACATTCTGAAAATCGATAAAACCATTTTCCTGAATATCTTTCACTGCAAGAAACAACGGCCCTTCTTTTGTGTACTCTTCCCTTTTCAGACCACGCCATCCAATTCTTGCTGCAATGTAAATATGATCCTCTAAAACAACACTTTTCCAGCCTTCGGGCAATTCCTCATCCACCGGATAATTCTCTTCTGGTTTGGAGGTGGGTTTTTTCTTTTTCATTTCTTCCCTTCGCCAGTCACGGAAGCCCCATTCCCGTTCTCCAGCAGCACCGCAATCTTCTGGAGCTCATCCACCGCCCCTCTCAACTCCGCAATCGCATCGGTGACGAGTTCCTCCGGCTCCGGCAAATTATCCGCATCATCGAGCGAATCGTCCTTGAGCCACTTGAGCGAATCGATCTTGTAATTCCGCTCCTTGACCTCGCTGATGTGGAACGAGTGCCAGCGATCTTCTTTCGAGTCCGCTGCATTGCGTTTCGAACCGCCGTTCGGGTCGGCGCCGTAGAGTTTTTCGAACTCCGCGAAATATTCCGGTGTTAAAGGCCGGTCCTTCTTCGTGATCCCCGGCACGTTCGTCCGGTCGTCGTACACCCAGATCGTTTCGGTGGGAAAACCCTTCGTGAAGAAGAGGACGTTGGTCTTCGTGCCCGGGGAATAGGGGGTGAAGGTGCCGTTCGGGAGCCGTAAGATCGTGTGCAGGTTGCAGTCCTCGGTCAGCACCTTGAACACTTCGCCGGCCTGGTCTGCAAAGAGCACGTTGTCCGGCACCACGACCGCAGCCCGTCCGCCGGGTTTGAGGATCGTCATCACGTGCTGCACGAAATTGAGCTGTTTGTTGGAGGTCGAGATGGTAAAGTCGTCCCGGTCCGGTGCCTGGTTCGCGCCTTTTGTCCCGAACGGAGGGTTGGTCAGCACCACATCGAAGCGCCGGCTGTCCGGGTTCTCGTAGATCGTATCGCCGAACTTGATCTCCGGTTCAAGGTTGCGCAGGAACAGGTTCATCAGCGCCAGCCGGCGCGGGCGGGCAACGAGGTCCTGCCCGAAGTACGTACCCTTCTTCACCCGCTTTGCGAGATCGCGCTCCAGCGCCCCTCCGGTCTGGTCGATAAGCCATTCATACGAACAGATAAGGAACCCGCCGGTCCCGCACGCCGGGTCGCAGATCGTAAAATCCGCTTTCTTCCGGGGATCGGGCTTCACGCACCGGACAATCGACTGGATCAGGATACGCGGCGTGAAGTACTGGCCGGCACCCTTCTTTCCCTCGCTTGCCGCCTTTTCTAAAAGTCCCTCGAACGCCTCCGCCTTCACGTCAACGTTGAGTTCGGTCCATTCTGTTTCATCGATCAGATTGATCAGTTTCTTTAAGTTCACCGGGTTTGTGAACCGCGAGAGTGCGCCGGCAAAAATATCGCCAAGAAGCCCGGGCTGCTGCCCGAGTGTCCTGAGCACATCCACGTAATGATCGGAGAGGCTGGTGCCGGACATCTCCATGAGGGTTTTCCAGTCGCAGCCCTTAGGGAGTTTTACCTCCCGCTCGTCCGCCATCTTGATGAACAGGAGATACGTGATCTGCTCGATATAATCCCCGTAATCGATCCCGTCATGGCGCAGGGTGTGACAGAACCCCCACAGTTTCTGGACAACGTCACTCATATGGTATACATTTGTGTAACCGGCATCGGGATTAATCTGCCTTTTTCCTTTTTGTCGCACACATGCATACACCAGTAGCCTGATATGCTACAGAGCTCTACACTTAAACATGGAGAGCATTCCCATCCGGATCCGTAAAGAGACAAAAGAGTCGCTCACGAAATTCCGGACACACCCCCGGGAAACCTATGACGAAGTGATCACGCGATTGATGGAATCCCAGGTTGACGATCTGATGGTCAGCGAAGACACCCTGCTTGCAATCGAAGAGGGACTCTCCGACATCCGGAACAAAAACACCCGCGAGCTCAACGAGTTCTGCGACTCCCACGGGATCTGATGTACTCCGTCCACCTCTCCCGCGGGGCGCAGAAAGATCTGCTGGCGCTCCAGAAAAAAGACGCACGCCGCATCCGTGCGGCCTTAAACGATCTTGCCGCCGAAGAAAATCCGCAAAGCTGCGTCAAGAAACTTAAAGGCCACGAAAACGTACCGCTTTTTTCCTGCCGTATCGGCACGTACCGGGCGATCCTCACCATCGATAACGGCATCCTCGTGATCTTTGTCATCACCATCGATCACCGGGGAACCGTGTACCGGAACATCTAGGATTTACGCTGCGATAGCCTCGTTCCATTGCCGGATCAGGTCGGGCAGCTGCCCGTCAAAGACCCGGTTCGCTTTGCCCCACCCGCCGACATTCGCGAAGATCGGGATGATATCAAAGTCGTCCTTACTGATTGAGAGGTTCGCAATTAAATGTTCACGGATTTTATCGAGCCACTGCTGCTGCTCCGGGGTCAATGTGGTTGAGACCGTCATCCTGTCGAAGACCCGGCGAATCCGCTGCTCTGCGGTACAGAGCGGCTCCTCCTCGCGGGCGGCGTGTTTTACCATCGAGATGATATCCACGAGCGCCTTGTTGTACCGCACCTTGTGAGCCATCTGGAGGTTCTCGACCGTGAAACGGAACCGGGTGGCCGCAAGTTTCTGCTTTAACTCGGAGAGTGCATCCGTTCCCCAGTCTTTTGGCCGGTCCAGCAGGATCCGGATCGCCTCGATATGCTCCGGGTTTTCCTTCACAAATGTTGAGAACGCGGAGAGATAATCCTCCGGCTTGTACTCATTTCCCGCCGAATCCCGGATCAGGTACCGGGAACTGACCGTGTCCACGTTCTCATACGCAACCAGCAGCGAGCGTTCGGGCCGGGGATAGTGGAGCAGCAGATCCTGGAACGCCGGGTTCCGGAGGAGCGTCATTGTCCGAGTGAAATCCTGCTGGAGGGCGTGCGGCAGATCGCTCGCATAACGTTTCAGGTCGCCCAGCGGAACAAATGCAGCGAACAGGTCGCGGGCATGCCCGCTCATCTCCTTGTCGATCCGCTGGAGTCTCCGGACCAGGACCCGGACATTGTAATCCCGGTCCCGGTTGTCCCAGATATCTTTGATCACCTGAACGATCGAGCGTGTCTCCTTCTCGGGCGGCTCTGCGGTGATCCCGGTCGCCTGCCGGAAATAGTCGAGCAGCGTCCCGCCAAAACAATCAAAGACAACAAAGTGGGATTTGTCCGGGTATCGCTCGCCTTTGCGGGTTCCCCGGCCAAGCATCTGCTCGAAGAGGATACGGGATTTTACCGGCCGCAGGAACACAATGAACTCCAGGTCCGGTATATCAACGCCGGTCGAGAGCATGTCCACCGTCACCACAACTGCCGGCATCGGCCGGTTCCTGAACTCACGGATGTGCTGGAGCGGCCGGTCAACCTTGCCCGTGATCTTCTGGACAAACGAATCCCCTTTCCCGAACACGTCCCGTGCTATATCCACCAGCTGGTCCGCATGGGAGGTATGCGACAGATCGTTCACGGCAAAGATCAGGGTCTTTGGGAACCGGCCGAACCGCTGCTCGTGCTCTTCCGCGTACTTCCGGATCTCGAAAAGGATCTTCCGGTTGGAATCCGGGGAGGTGATCGAACGTTCGACTTCAGACGTATCGAACTGCCGCTCGTCTTCCATCGTATCGAACGACTGCGTCCCTTTTGCCGCATCGATCACCCCCACCTGCTCGCCGGCCTGCAGGAAGATCCCGTTCATCCGCACGTTCGAGTCAAGCGCAACCGCGTCGTAATCGACAAGGAATCCTTCCCGCACGGCCCGGGCATAATCGTACTTGTACACGATCTCCCGGAAATACGCCATCGTGTGAGCTGCCGGTGTCGCCGTCAGGCCGATCTTGATCGCATCGAAATGATCGAGCGTCTTACGCCACACCGATTGTTCCGCAGCGGTATATCCCCGGTGGCATTCGTCCGCGATAATGAGATCGAAGGCATGGATCGGGATATCCATCTGCTCGGCATCATCGTCAATCGGTTCATCGCTGGAACCAAAAACAGCGTTGCGCCCGAAGAGGTTTATCGTCATCCGCTGGATCGTGCAGACATAGACAAACGCATGGCCGGGCTTGGGTTCCAGAAGATACTTTGAGGGAATCACTTTGGGATCGAATTTCTCGTCCTCTTCAAAGTCTTCCCGGAAAAACCGCTGGCTGTAGACCTCGTATGATTTGTCAAACTTCAGCCCCGGCCGTGCTTCAAAGGACGCAAATGCCTTGACTGCCTGCGCCGCAAGTGCCCGGCGATCCACAAGAAACAGAATTCTCTTTGCCACGCCGGATTCCATCAGCCGGAACGTCTCGTTTACCATCGTGTAGGTCTTGCCGGTCCCGGTTGCCATTGCCACAAGCATCTGGCGCTTCCGGTCCCGGATGGCCTGCTCGATTGCCGCGTTTGCTTCGGCCTGGTAGGGGCGGATCATCGGGTGCATATTTTCCCATTCAAGAAGGCGCTGGCATGAAGTCTCGAATTTTTCTTTGAGCCGTTCGGCAAGTGCATCGGGTGTATGGAAATGCGCAACCGTACGGGAGCGGTTTTGAGAGTTGCGGAGATCGTGGTACCAGACGATCTCGCCATTGGTTGAATAGATGAAAGGGACGCGGAACCCGGAATAATTGAAGGGACTACCGGAGATCCCGGTAGCGTAGCGCTCGGCCTGGGTGAGCACATTCTGCGGGCCGAGCGTAACCTTCTTTGCCTCGATTACGGCAACGATCTTTCCGCCAAGGCAGAGTGCGTAATCGGCCGGTCCATTGGATGTAGGAAATTCCTCAAGGGCGTACCGGGAATATTTGGAAAGATCCATGCCCTCCTGATAGCGTGCAATGGTCCATCCCGCAGCTTTCAGTTGGGGATCGATCCTTTTTTTCCGCGTCACTACCTCAGGCTCTTCGCTCATGGCTGATCAAGACCGGTCGATAATAGAGGAATTTTATAAATCCTGTTACGTTATTTGTTGCGATTCATTCCATGAAACTATTCGCGCTTCACCAAGCCGACCATCGGCCCCTGGATTTTTTAAAGATACAAGCCGTTCGATGATTTCTTTAGAACTTGTCCCAAAAGGAACATTTTTGTTCCTTCAAAAAAATCCCGTCCCGCACCCGGATAAACCAACAACCAACCAAAATCCCCCGGTTTTCTAAAAAAACAATCTCATAATCAAAGCACATCACCCTCAAACGCCTATACTGGTATGTCAAAGGGGCCCCCGAGACAGGAACGAAAGAAGAACAAAGAAGGGAGCGGAAAAACTCACCGGCTCCCGCCGGAAATACCGACACGGTCCGCCTGCCAGAGTGCACACCGGAAACTTGCCCGCCAAAATGCCCGATTACACGTCCGTGGTCCGGAGGATCATGGCACCCGAGTAAAAACGGCGGCACACCAAAACCCCGGCAGCACCGGGGCGGACCCGAGTGCCCGGCAATTCCGAACACCATCACACAATAAGGAGTGATACACTATGGGAGACTTCGTCCAGAACTCCGCAGTAAAAACCTCAGTAAGAACCCTCGCGGCCCCCATCGGGGATGTCGCGACATTTGCGAACATCGTCAATACGGTGGTGAGCACAAACCCGTTTGCCTGCGCCTCGTACATCAGCGCCGGGGTGACCCACGCCCCGGTCGAGAAGACCAAGGAGGCGTATGTCGTAAAGATCAACTTCCAGGACAACGATGCAAAAGTCGTTGGCAGCCTGTCCGACAAGTATGACACCGTTGCCGGTTTCAATGCCGGCGCCGCAGCCCTGCTTGCTGACACCGCCCTTGCCACGGCACACGGCGGAATTCCCGCCAGGGACTCCGACACCGAGACCTACTCGGCGACCATAAAGTGCCACGACCCCAACGGCGAGATCTACATGATCATATTTGGCCGGGACAAGGTCAGCCTCACCTCGTACGAGGACGACGCGATCAAAACAAAGGTCGAGACCTGGGCAGACACGGTCCCCGAGCTCGCATGAGGTGAATGGCCATGGAAACAGAAACTGCGATCACCCTCGCATTCCTCGGCGCCGGTCTCATGGCCTACGTCATCATCCCCGGCCTCATGGTCGTCTGGGACCGGGTCCTCGACCACATGGAGTGGTAAAAAAATAAAAACCGGCAGGGGCGCTGCCCCTGCCACTTCCATCATCCCATTTTTTTCTCCTGCCACCACAAGGGAACGGATGCGGGGATAGTTACCCCATCCGTATTTTTTTGAGATGACAAAAAGGGGTTCCGGGGAAAACCTGTTTTTGGCAGACTTCCCCATCAACATTCTGATACACTATCGCACCACGGGGAGGTAGTTGTAGCGTGCCAAGTTTCCATCATAAGATAGTGACATAATCTATGTCCGCTTTCAAGAGCATCGAACATATGCTGGCGGGTGAAAGCAACCATGGAAATCCGGGCCAACGCAGTCGTGTTCTATGATGAAGGGATACGAAGTGCAGGAGATTGGAGAGACGTATGACATCTCCGAAAGGACGGTGAGGCGATGGGCCAAGACGCATCGTGAGGATGTGGAGAATGGATTACGACCTAAAAAACCGGGCGACATAATGTTGTTCAGTCTTATGTGACAATAATACTGATTTTTTCCTTTAGAATATTAAGTCCTTTTTTAACATCTTCCATATTCTTTCCACCAGTAATAATGATCTTTCCAGATGAGAAGAGAAGAAATACTATCTTTGGGTCAGAAATCCGGCAAACAAGTCCGGGAAATACTTCAGGTTCATATTCAATATCCTCATTATCCATTAATGTTACCACAACTCTAACCAGATTAAGTGTGTATCCAAGATTATATGAGCAGACCATATTGGTGACTGCGACCTGCGGGTTATCTAAACAGGTTATTCCTGCCTCTTTCAGTTTATTCTGAAGATTTTGTACTACTACCGCAAGATCTTCAGGGTTACGGAGACCCGTAAGAACGATTCTGCCCGATGAAAAAATGAGTGCAGCGGATTTCGGGTTGTACATCCGGTATACCGCACCAGGAAACCTCTTTTTGTTGAGTTCGCAGTTCTTTATATTGCTTGAAATTATTTCTAGATCGATAGCATCTGCAATAGACCCCGAAGCGACTATATTTTCGATCTTTAATGAGGTATACTCATTCTCGTTCATATACCAAAAGTGGGGGTTAGTTCGTATATCTCATTTTGGCGACAGCGGGTGGCAATTGAATAATACAATTTGGCTTATTGTTAGCAAATATCATAGTTCGATTCTGTAGAAACGTACATGAGTCCCGACTCAGGCAAACATGATGAATAGCCGTGGGCTTTTCATGGTAAATCATTGTTTTTTGTTTCAGATGCAGCTATGGATACGTCAACCAGAACCCTATCCATGAGTCCCTATGGCCTGAAGGCCATGAATTCTCTTTGGGGCTCCGACAAGCCTCCACCCCCGCACGCTTGAGGCATCCCCCATAGAGCGATAACGCCCGAGGTAATCCCACATCATCGCACCGCGCAGGGGCGGTCCGGGGGGACAGGCACTGTCCCCTCCGTCCCCCTGTGCTTTTGTAATTTGGCACTGTTGAAAACCTCATTCATAATACGCGAGCCCCCCTCACGCCAGCCCTGCCCCCGAGGGGGCGGGGGCGTATGCGATGACGCCGTATTACCTGCATCGAGAGAATCCCTGAGTACAGGTAATACAGCACTATCGCAACCTGGGGATGCTCACGCTGGCAGAGGGCGAAAGCCCCCGAGAGCGTTTACTATAATCTAGGTACGGGATTTCACCAGAGCATTTTTTAAAAATTCTAACAAGAGAAAAAGATGGACCCGGCGGGATTTGAACCCGCGGCCTCTACGTTGCGAACGTAGCGATCTACCCCTGATCTACGAGCCCGATGTGGTATTACAATTCTCCCGCGGATTGAATATAGTTGTTGCTGTGGGACTACAAAACCACGGGAAAAATAAAAAAATCAGAGAATGATCTCGATGTCGAGCTTCTCTGCGAGTTCCTTGTACCGGTTCCGGATCGTGACTTCCGTGACACCGGCCACTTCTGCAACCTCGCGCTGGGTGCGCCGCTCGCCGCCAAGGATGGAGGAGATGTAGATCGCCGCTGCCGCGACACCGGTCGGGCCACGTCCGCTCGTGAGCTCGCGTTCCCCGGCCTGCCGGAGGATCTCGACTGCCCGGCTCTGGACCTCGCCCTTGAGGGTAAGTCCCGAGCAGAACCGGGGCACATAGTCGATCGGTGAGGTCGGGAGGAGCTTTAACCCGAGTTCACGGGAGATGAACCGGTAGGTTCTGCCGATCTCTTTTCTTGAGACACGGGACACTTCTGCGATCTCATCGAGCGTCCGCGGGACGCTGCACTGCCGGCAGGCCGCGTAGAGCGCCGCTGCCGCAACGCCTTCAATGCTCCGGCCGCGGATCAGGTTTTTGTCCACTGCATCACGGTAGACGACGGCGGCGGTCTCACGGACGTTCCGCGGGAGGCCGAGGGCCGAGGCCATACGGTCGAGCTCGGAGAGTGCGAACGCGAGGTTCCGTTCCGTTGCGTTGCTGACACGGATCCGGCGCTGCCACTTGCGGAGACGGTAGAGCTGGGCGCGGTTTTTGGAGGAGATGGCACGGCCATAGCTGTCCCGGTTGCGCCAGTCGATCATGGTCGAGAGACCCTTATCGTGGATCGTAAAGGTCATCGGGGCGCCGACACGCGACCTCTTCATGCGCTGGTCGTGGTCGAACGCACGCCACTCGGGGCCGCGGTCGATGAAATCGTCATCGATCACAAGACCGCAGTTCTGGCAGACGAGTTCCGCCCGCTCGTAATCATGGACGAGCTGCCTGCTGCCGCACTCGGGGCAGACCGTCTCGGTGTGGTTCTCGGCTTTCTTTTCCTGCTCTTTGACTTTTATACGCGATTTGAGCGCTTCGCGCTCGGTCTGGAGTAGTTTGAGTTTCTCGATTTCCTGCATCCGGCTTCACCTTGTTTTTTAAATCTGGGGGACATCCCGTCCGATCGCTCACGGGAGTTGGCGGGTGATAATGTCACGGCCTTTGCGAATACTTTTTCGCCCGGCGTGACATTGCACGGACCGTTTGTAAAGACAAGGGCATAGGGGGCTTTCACGTTCCCGAAGACATCGACGATCCTGCCAACGGGTTTTGTCCTGCGGTCCGTTACTTCGCTATACAGCCCGGGAAGCTGGGCGGCGTCGCACTGGAGGAGGAGCATCCTGCTGCCGTAGGTGCTCATCGCTCTGCCAACAACTTTCACTTAAAGCAACCCCGGGCGAGTATACAAAGTACTAAAGTAATTTAGCAATCTATATATGTGAGACCTAACGGTATTTAAACGTTCCGTGAAAGTATAAATAGAAATTTCAGGAACGGAGGAACGTGTCAATATTTAAAGACATGATGCTCTCCGTTTCCTGAACGGAAAGGCCGGCTCCCCGCGCCACGGTCTCTTTCTCTGCTCTGCCAAGCAGATCGTGCGGGGCGTGTGCATCCGAGTCTACTACAAGCTGGCACCCGGTTTCGCGGGCGATCCGGGCAACATGGCCGTTTGTCCGGTTGTGCCCGCCGCGCGAAGTGATCTCGAGTGCGATCCCGTTTTCCTTTGCGAGCCGTGCATCTTCGTGCGTCACAAGCCCCGGGTGGGCGAGGATGTTCACATCGGGGCAGATGCATGCCGCGTGGTTGGTGCCGGGCGCAACCGGTTCAACCGGCGTCTCGCCATGGACGACCACGATCTCCGCCCCGGCTGCCCGGGCCTGCCGTGCCACGATTGCGATCTGGGCCGGGGGCACGTGCGTGATCTCGACCCCGCAGAGGAGCCGGACACCGAAAAGCCGGGCCGATTCTCTTACATCAAGGAGGGTCTTTACCACCGATTCCGCGTTCGAGGTATCGACATGGTCGGTAATGGCAACGGTCGTATACCCGATCACCGCCATGCGCCGGATCAGTTCCGAGGGCAGCATCTCGCCATCGGAAAGGATCGTGTGGGTGTGGAAATCGTACAGGCCGGTCACCGTTTCACCGCCAGGTTCTTTGCGACTTTTTTAATGAGCGCTTCTTTTTTTGCGGTCCACGCGACAACGACCCGTCCCTCGTGCCGTCCCCAGTGGCCCGGGTGGGGGTGCTCTTCGGTATGGCAGGGAATGCCCAGACGTTTCAGGGCCCGCTCGATATCGGCAGCAGCCGGGCCTTTTGCGCCAAGCGTCTTAGGGACGCGGCGGCCCTCTTCACGGGTCAGGGCCACGTTAAAATAGCAGGGATACAGGATGCACTCGCCTTTTTCCATTGCCGGAAAAATATGGATCTTAAGGTATAAACACTGTCCGCTCGAAATGTATTAACCATGCACCATATCGACGTCCGTATGGAGAAGGATGTATACGACGCCAACAACGCGATTGCCGATGAAAACTCGCGACACCTCAAATCTCACGGGATCCGGGCATTCGATCTGCTTGGCGCAATTGGATCGGGAAAGACCGCGCTCATCGAGCGCCTTGTCCCGCTCTTAAAGGAACGCGGTCTTCGGGCCGGCGCAATCGCCGGCGACGTGTACGGCGACGATGATTTCCAGCGGATCATCGTCACCGGGATCCCCGCGTACAACGCAAATACCGGGAAAGAATGCCACCTGGATGCCCACCTGGTGGAGCACGCAATCGACCACCTTCCGCTTGATGAGATCGATATCCTCTTCATCGAGAACGTGGGGAACATGGTCTGCCCGACCGATTTTCGGCTCGGCGCGGAAAAGAGGATCGTGATCGTGAGTTCGACCGAAGGCGACGATGTGGTGAACAAGCACCCGATGATGTTCAGGGACTGCACGATCGGGGTCATCAACAAGGTCGACCTCGCAGAGCTCGTGGGCGCCAATCTCGCCCGGATGGAGTCCGACATCCACCGGTACAACCCGAAGATGCCGGTCTTTAAGACCAACATGAAGACCGGCGAGAACATCGCGCCGCTGCTCGATGCGATCCTCGCGTGATCCTGCGGGGTACCGGAAAAGGGTATAAATAACCCGGAAGGGAATATATAGAGCACCATTCCCCGGAAGCGTTTTGGGGAAAATAACAAAAGGAGTAACATCATGCTTTGGCAGGGAGAATCAGTCAGAAAGGTAACCGGCGGCAGGCGCCGCCCGTCACAGGGAAAGCGGAGATTTGAAGTCGGGCTTGCACCCGCAGACACGCATCTCGGTGAGAGCAGGGCAAAGATCATCCGCACGATGGGCGGGAACACCAAGGTCCGGTCGATGCGGGCAGAGTTTGCAAACGTCACCAACCCCGCAAACGGCGAGACCAAAAAAGTGAAGATCGAGACCGTGGAAGAGAACGGCGCAAACCCGAACTACGTTCGCCGTAACCTCCTCACGAAGGGCGCAATCATCCGGACCGAGATCGGCCGTGCCCGGATCGCAAGCCGCCCCGGCCAGGACGGCGTTATCAACGCCGTGTTACTCGCATAAATTAAAAATACTTTTTTCGTTTCCGGTTTTTGGCGAATCCAATTATTGCAAGCGGCAGCTGCCCTGCAGTTCGTGCATCCCTGACAAAGGCGTTGTTCCCTGCAAGGAAGGGCAGATCCGAGCAATTGATTTTTTAGGGTAAAGTCTCCCATAGTGGTACTATGCGACGGATCTATTATCGATTCCCGCAGCGGGTGGATCTCTCGTTTGCAATGGGGATGACATTTCCGGAGACGCTCCAGTACGTAGCGGAATTAAACGGGCAGGAATCGACAAAAACCACCGGTAAGGAACTGGTCCGGGTCAAGGTCAAGGTCGAGATTGCAGTCAACCGTGCGGATTTCGGGGATATCACCCCGGATCTCCTCCGGCCCGGCGCTGTCACGGAATCCGTGGATCTCAGGGTTTCGATCCTTGCACTCGCCCTGCGCGGGAGCGGGAAGGTGCCGGTGGCAAATGATGTATTCTACGTCCGGCTCACCGACCGGAATACCTGCACCGACATCGATATTGCAAAGGAAGTACCCGGCGAGGGGATCGATGCCCTCGATGTGAAAAATATCCTTTTGGGAAAAACAGAGTGACGCTCGAGATCACGGTCGCCGCACCGTTCAAACACACCCGCAAGACCGGGATGCGCAAGAACGAGCTTGTCTACTACTACGCGCTCGACCGCAAGTGGATGAGCACCGATCAGGCCGCGATCCTCTTAAAGCGGGCAGAGGAGGCGGGCCTTCTCAAACAGGAGAACGGCGTCTATACGATCCTCACCGACCCGTCCGCCGTGACGATCCCGATCGGTTTCAAACCGTCCTCATCGGTATTCGAGGCAAACGACCCGGCGCGTGAGCTCCTTAGCCGGATCGTAAAGGCACGGGGCGTAACGGAGACCGAGGTCGCAGCCGAGATGAACACCGTGATCCGCGAGCAGTTCGACAACAACCTCCTTCCCCCGGCTGCGCTCGTCCTTCTCGCGAAAAAATACCGGGTGCCGTACGAAGACCTGCGCGAAGCGCTCGTATCGTCGTTAAAAAAGGCATAAGCCGGTTACCGAAAACAAAGCGTCCCGGCGCAGTCCCGGTCAACCTGATCTTTTTTTTAAAAAAGCAATATTAAACAGGAGCGGATACAGGTACATATGCACGCAGGTCCGCATGGCAGCAGGAGGAGATCCGGTCCTCCTGAGATCCCGTGGCTTCTTGTCGCCACGGTTGCCGGTATCATCGTTGTCGTTGTTGTCGCACTCCTCTTTTTTGGCGGGTTCTTCGGGACATCGTCCGGTTCCCCGGCCTCCGGTACGGTGACGGTTAAGCCGACCGCAACCGCTGCCTCGTCCGGGTCCGCCAGTGCCACAAAGACCCCCGCGGTCGTAGTGGCAACAACCACGCCGGTCACGGTGCCCGCGAGCGGGATAACACTCAAGGTCGATTACATCGGAAGCTTTTCCGGGACCTATTCGACAAACGGTGAGACCACGAAGATAAAGAACTCGGGCATAAGGATTTACGAGGTTGCAAATGCCACCGGCAGCGTGACGGCCGTTGTCCAGAAGGGGGACAACACCGCCACCCACGCGCTCACGGTGACGATCTACAAGGACGGCCGCCAGCTCGCTACCAACAGCACGAGCTCGAGCTACGGGCAGGTTACCGTCAAGGCTGCGGTCTGATCCCCCATCCCTTTTTATTCGTTTTTTTGTCACGGCAGGTGCGGGCAGGCCGGTTCTCCGGCACGGTATCCTGCCATGTCTGTTTTGCCCGATACCTGTTCTCTTTTACGCGACTGCGATACGGTTTTGTGCGGCTGGTGTTACCGGCTGCGGGAGAGCGCTGATGTATGCGGAGAGGGCGTCGACATCCAGCGGCCCCGTTTCAAGAACGGTGGTGTTCTCAAATTCCGTGTAGTTGTCGCCACCCGTTAAGAGGTACGAAACGATTGCCACACGGTAGGTTGCCGTTTCATTAACCGGGACGCCGCCGATGGCGATTGCCGTGACCCGGTCCCCGACGGGCCGGTCGGGATCGTACGAGTACGTGAGTCCCGATACCGCGAGCGGGTACGGTGGCAATGGTTCGGTCCACTGCTGTTCGAGCACGTTTCGTACCTGCGCACCCGTCATGCCTACCGCATAGACCCGGTTCGAGAACGGCTGCACTTTGTAGAGGTCGCCCCACGTGACATTGCCCTTTGCGATATCCGCCCGGAGCGAGCCGGTCGTAATGAACGCCGCATCGGCATGCATGACGCTCCGTTCGGAGTCCGCGAGCAGGTCTCCAAGCGCACTCTCCCCGGCAGGGGTCTCATCGCTGGTAATGTTTTCGGCAGCAACAGCCACCACCTTGTCGGTTGTCCCGGAGACAACGGCGTCGGCTTCGTTGAGGAGAGCAGCAGCTTCTGGGTCGGGTGTTGTGCCCGGGGGCTGGTCTGCGTAGGCCGGGACGATCCGTGCGGATTTGTTCACGATCTCGTCCGTTACCGGGTCGATTGTAAGGTCAATGTCCGCGAACGCTCTGCTGTAACTGTAGGCCTGCGTTACGAGCACCGGGCGGTTGCCCGAATTATTGAGGTACGCATTCGTGAACTTGTGGGTGTGGGCGGAGAGGACAACGTCAATGTCCGGGTCGAGCGTGTTGACAATTCCCGTTATCCGGCCCGAGACCGTTGCATTGCTCCGGGTCGGCCCATCGTACGCGTCCCCGCTGCCGCCTTCGTGGATGAGAACAACGATTGCGTGGACGCCCTGCGCCTGGATCTCCGGGATATACCGGTTGATTGCTTCGCTCTCGTTCTCAAACGTGATCCCTTTCATATCTTCGGGATTGGAGACCGATGGCGTCTGGATGGTGTCGGCCCCGACAAACGCAATCTTTGTTCCTCCGGCATCGCGGATAACGTACGGGGTAAATATCGGAGTTTTATTTTCTGTCCAGACCACGTTTGCGCAGACATACGCTGCTTTCGACCCCGGGTAGGGATCGGCAAGGTGCGTGATGTTTGTCGTGCCGTTGCCGCCGTAAATCCGGCGCATCATCTCGGGCACGCCCCGGTCGAACTCGTGGTTGCCCGGGGTTGC
>Ga0172381_10003449_pt1 | contig 16749 bp, 10 predicted proteins | sample Leawel6488metaG_FD_119754 | JGI IMG/M metagenome (GOLD analysis project Ga0172381, IMG submission 119754) | Leachate microbial communities from a municipal landfill in Southern Ontario, Canada - Leachate well 64-88 metaG | ecosystem: Engineered > Solid waste > Landfill > Unclassified | place... | reverse complement strand
TAGCATATTTTCTACATTAGTGACCACCATTATGATGACTTATAATATGTATAAAAAAGAAACTGTTATATATTTAAAAAAATTAAAATCTATAGTTAGTAAGTTTGTAGAAATGAATAAAAGCCAAGGATTAATTGAAAAAAAATTAGAAGAAATAAAAAAGGAGGAAGAGAGCTATGTATACGACTAAAGAAGAGTGGGAACAATTTTATGCTTCTTCTCCCTATTTCTCTAAATTGCGAGGAGACGCTCAAATAGCTTCAGCTAGCTCCTATATACAGGGATTGGCAGACACCAGCAAAAGTTACTCATCAACTCTTGGAACAGCTGCTTTTGCCTCACAAAAAAGTGCACAAAGTATATCTCAAACAGCAGGGCTTTCAACAGGTATTAAAGACTATGCTGCACGCACAGGAACAGACACATTTAAGAACTATGCTGTAGAACTTAAAAATCAATTGCAAACTACTAATCAACAATTAGGTAGTCAGATTGCCACCGCAACCGGAAAAGGTCTACAAAGTGAAATTTCAAGGGGAGGAGAGGCACTACAAAAAGGCTACGCAGGATTAATGGATTATGCCAAAAGTGTAGATTATGCTAACGCAGGCGGTTCAACAACCGGAATAACAAAAGAAGATATGTGGAATCAAACTGCTAAACCTTGAATGAATGATTTAGATGGCAAACTCAGTTTGGCTGGTCAGGCTTATTATAAGTCGCTTATAAGTGATTATAGCGATTACAATCCAGATATGTCGCAAGAGGATATAAAATTGCTTCAACAGTCACTTACAGGAGACGTTGCTGATATAAGCGATGAAAAAGCTGCTGCTTGGGCAGAGGCTGCTAAAACATCTGTTGATACAGAAAAAACAACATTTGATGTTACAGAGCAAGATGGAGTAACAACCAGATATGATATATCAACTGGAAAAAAATCATATGAGCAACTAACTGAGCCCGAAATAAATACTCAGATAGATACATTCATAAAAGATTTTACAAAATATAGAAACACCGGACTTTATAGAAATGTAGTTGCCGGTGTATCAGAAATGGGGTCTCTGAGAAACTTACCAAAAATAAAAGACGCAGTGGCTTTAGCCAAATTAGTAATTGATTCTTCAAAGCCTACTGTAACATATAAAAACGTAGAATATGATGTTCAAACAGGTTTGCCAACATCTATAAGTTCAAAAATGACAAACGAGCAGAAAGTTAAATATGAAAAAGAAGACTGAGGCTTTAAAAATACACTTGAAAGATTATTAACACAACGTAAAATAATATCCGAATAGGAGATATAAATGGCATCAACAATGAAGTTCACGTTAACTAACAAAGAACAAGAAGGTGTTTTAAATTATAAGATAACACAAGCTGGAAAAATGTCACCTGATTTTAACGTAGATACTTATTTAAATTTATCAGAAGAATTTCGACCCAACTATCTTACTGTTTTAGGATTAGGAAAAGATTTAAGCGAAGATTATACTTCGCTTCTTTCTGATTTTGCAGTTAATGCTGATTTTAATAAAAGAAAATCTGATTATGATGCTGCAGGATTTATTAAAAAAACCGCATATAGTGTTGCCGATTTGGGCACAGATGTAATTGGTTCTGCTACAAGTTTATTAGCCGGGCTAGGACACGTTGTAGAAGCTGGTGTTAATACTGTAGAAGAAATAACCGGAGCAGATATGCCAGATATGTCAAAACTCAATATATGGGAAGATGCAACCGCAGGACTACAGAGTGCTGGAGAAAAATATTCTATTGCAAATAAGGAGTTCGGTTCTGAAGCGGCAAAGACAATATATACTGTTGTTGATTCTGCATCTAAACTCTTAATGACGAGGGCTATTGATATGTTAGCCCCCGGAGTAGGGCAAGGTATTTATTGGGCAGCTATGGCTGGCGATAATTATTCTGAGGCACTCAATGACCCAAATGGTACACAAAATCATTGAAATGCAATAACATATGCAGCACTTGCAACCGGCTTAGAAGCAGTTGTAGAAAGTGCTTCAGGTTTTACTATTGGTAAAGCCCCTGCTTGGCTTACGAGTGCAATTAATCAAAAATTAGTTGCTAAAACTTTAGTAGGAAATATAATCAAAAACACACTAATAGATACCCTTGGTGAGGCAAGTGAAGAAATGGTTAGTGAAATAATCACACCACTTATTCAAAATATGACATATAGACAGAACAACACTCTTGCCGGAGCTACTATGGACGAGGTATTATATGCCGGTTTGTTAGGTGGACTTACGTCAATAGCCTTTACTGGTAGCGTGAATTTGTTAACGAGTGCAGTTACTGGTGTAACTCCTATGCAGCAAGCCCGTTTGAAATTTAGTTCAGAACTTAAAACTAAAACTAAAGAATTGTTAGATAAGCAAACAGAGTTAGCTAAGGAAATAACTTTAGATAGACAAGTAGAATTGGCTAAAACTAATGAACCCAAAACAAAAAACGAAGTTGAGTGAGTTAAATTATCTAAGCAAATAGCAGGTAGGGCAAAAATTACAGCTGATTTATTTAAAACTACTGTTACTGCCACTAACGCTATTAAAGATAAATTAATGAAAAAATACAATGATGAGTCTATAGTTGCTAAAAAACTTAAAAATATTACAGATGTCGCTGCTGAAATAGCGAATGACTATCGCACATATATAACAGATAAATCTTTAGCGGACTTACCAGTTTCATCTAAAGAAGTTTCAACACAGTCTACTGCCAAAATTGCAGCTGTTCTAAAAGAACTTGTTAACGCTGCTAAAATAACTCCTATAATAGGGACAGCAGAAGAACTTGCTAAATACAAAGCAGACACCGCTATTTTTAAAGACAAAGGAATAAATCTTGTATTTGTTGAGATGAATCAAGATGGCAACTTTAAACCTGTTCCACTGAGCGAAGGTGGTAAAATAGTAGGTTATGCAGTTAGTCCTAAATTAAAATCAGACTTATATGCAGTTCAATTGGCATCTGTTTTATTAGAAAATGATAAAAATGCAAAAGAACTTTTAAGTATATTAAAAAAAGACCCAGAGTATACCGGAGACAGTATATATGATGTTTTAACCAATCTAGATAATACTGAAGTAATTAATAAAATGTCTCAGATAGATAAAAAATTATTTGAAAATTTATTAGTTACACTATCCAGTATGATGCAGGAAATTAGGGTTAATAAAACTACACTATCTGAAGTAGAACAAAACGCTAACAAAATAATAGCGGATATATATACTAAATTTATTTTGGCATTAAAGCAACTTCCTGAAGATGTTATTGCCCGAATAATTTTTGATGTCAATAATAAAGTAAAGGGTGTTGTAAGTACTGACGTTTCAGATATTTATGATTTTAAATCAGATATGGGCGTCACACCAGTTACAACAAAAATGTATAGAAAAAACTCAGACGTACCAGTAATTATGTATAGTGCTTCCTTAGATAAAATTAATATGACAGAAGCCGAGTACAAAAAGACGTCAAGTGAAAAATCAAATTTAAAAACATTTGGAACTAATAATTTGTCTGACGATAAGGCTATTGCTAAATTCGTAGAAATGCAAAATACCGGAGAAGCTCCGGTTACAGGAAGTATTGAAAATTTTGCTGGGGTTAAAAATACACTTATAAACGAAGACTTATCCAAACTAAATGCTAAGACTGCAAGTGTGGCTAAGCCTAAAGTAGAAAAGACAACTGAAATCAGAACAGAAAAGATGGTTAAAGAAGAAGTTAAGCCTGTTGTTAAAAAGGCAGAAAAGCCCGTGCCTACCGTCAGACCTCAACTTTCGGAGGAAGATAGAGCGTTTAATAAAGCACTCGATGCTGATAAATCTTTAACTCCTAAACAAAGAATGGACCAATACCGAAAGATTGTGATTCCTACTGTTGAAGAAGTTGTTATTGTACCAAAGGAAGAGTCGGCTAAAATTGTTAAAAAAGAAACAACTGATGTTGCTAAAAAAACAAACTTAGCCGAAACAATTACCGATACAATTGTTAAACGATTTGAAGGCAAAGAAGCTATATTTACAAAAGAAAAAGATGGAAAATTTGCTTATATACAATCTAAAATGAGAAAGGTTAATGCCTCTGAAGATGGAACCGGAAAAACTTTTAATAGACCAGTATTAAAAAATAATACTGATAGCTCCTATTGAAATGCTTTTGCAGATTTATACAACGGAGTAGAATACGGTGAGTCATTCGGAAAAAATGCAGGTTTAAAAAACGATGCTAAATCGGCATTGAATAATATGATTTATACAGAAGGTTCTATTACAGATATATCTGACCCTAGAATTAAAATTTTAAATATTATAGGCGGATTTACAACTACTCAAATATATGATAAAACTGAAGTATATAAATGATTAGAAGAAAATGTTAATAAAAGCATTGACAGCATTAAAATAACAGAATCAGATAAAGACACACTTGTAGTGGATAATCTCCCTCTAGTTAGGTCTTTAGTTAAACTAAGTACCGCAGATACGAGCATACATAAACTTTTGGAAGGAGTATCTATTCCTTCAAAAACGTCAAAGGGAGATAGCGTATCTCAAATAATTAGAACATATTTAAATCTGAGTAAAGAAATAATTAAAGATAATATCTTTTTTTCTACAAAAGCTTCTGACGAATTAATAATAGAAAACTCGGAAATAAATTTATCCGATAAGATAACTCCAGAAAAGTTAAAAACACTTATAAAAAATATTTCCACAGGTTATTGAACAAAAACCGCCAGCGAATTAATATCATTAGACCAGAACGTTACCGGAGCAGATACCACACTAATGGAAACTATAGCTGAAGAAAAGAAAGATACTTTTGAAGCAACAAATATAAAACTTATGGCTATTCGTGGGGCAATGCTTAAAATCAATCCAAATGTAAAAATAGAAATTACTACTGGGGCAGAAGGTTTGTTTGGCTTTTATTCTAAAGATAATTCTACAATTTATATAAATAGTGGAATGTTTGATTATGGTTATTCTATGACCGAAAAAGAATCGCCGGATTATTCACACTCTGATAGAAATAACGCCGTTAATTTAATAGGCGGAATAATAGTTCACGAAATAGGACACGGAATTGACCCAGAGGGATACTCTTCATTAAAAACAATGATTTTAAATAGTATAACACAAGAAAAATTTGATTCGTTGGTATCTAAAATAGAAAGTGAATATAATACATCTCTTCCTAATAATCAAAAGCTTACAAAAGAAAATGCAGAAGCTGAAGTAATAGTAAGATTATTTTCTTCTATTATAGTTAAAATGGTTACAGGTTCAAATAAAATAGACGCTCAAAAGCTTATAGTAGGAAAAGGAGGAAAGATAAATTCTTCTTTTGCAGAAGGATTAGGTAATATAAAATATTCTCTTGATGAGTTGTTTTATTCGTTTAACGGAAGACCAGTTGGAACTGAAAAATCAAAAGCACTAAATATTAAAGGTGATTTGGTTATTGAAACTGCTATTGTTGGCAAGATGATTAAATACTTTTATGAGGCAATAAGCAGAATAGGAGATTCCAATATAGACCCGGGATTCTCTGGTCTCGAATCCATTAATTTATTAATTAGCAAACAGACGTATGCAGAGGGAAGTGCTAGAAAAAATGTAATAGCAATAAACGAAATAGTTAAAAGTTATAAAACATTAAAAAGCACGCATAATATTACAAGAGAAATTAAATTATCTACAGGTTCAACTATACAAGTAATACGTGAGCCCTCGCTATTATCAGCAGATATGCAAGCAATGGTGTATGAGTATGCTGCAAAAGGCATATCACTAGAATTCTTTGTAGACGGAACGAGTGCTATAAACACTCCTTTTACAAATTACGGGGAGTATCAGGACGGTAGAATATATGTAAGGCTTCAAACTGACAGAACTCTAGAAGAAGTTGCTAAACACGAGTATGTTCATTATATATCACAGTATCAACCAAATTTAATGTATAGTTTAAAACAGCTGTTCTTAACATATTCTATTAAAAATTTAGAAAAAGTGGGGAAATTGTCTGAAATTTATAAAAAATTATATCCTTCAAACCAATATTTTGAAGAAATGATTTCAGATATGGTTGCAGGAACACTAAATACAGAATTATACAGTGACTCAAAAATGTTAAAAAATAGCAACATTGATGAAGACCTGCAAGAAAATTTTCAGAACGATGCTAATATTATGATAGCATCATATTCTAAAAATCCTTTAGTTAATCTTAACTCTGGAGTATCACTATATGTTGATAAAGCCGGGGCAAAAACCACTCGTCCAGAACGAGAAATTGCCATAGGAAAAGTACTAACCAGTGCTTTATCAAGTACGTTAGAAATCAGTAAAAATAAATATTTGGCAGAAGTAAAAGGAACTACGTTTAGTCCTAATTTTGATAAAGCCTGTGATATCGTTATATCTTATATAGCTACAAGTATGGCAAACGCAAAAGAAAAACCACGTGAAAAGGGAGACGGTTTATACTTAGCAATTGGTGCAATAGATAGAAATGCAATAGCTAAAGAAATAAGTGCTCTAGGTATATCGTTTAGTAATAAAGACGGAAATCCAACATTAGAAGGACTCGCATTATCATCAATAGTAGGATATACTATTAAAAATAACATTCAAAAAAACAAAGAACTTTCTGAAGAATATGAGTCGCTTTTTACTAAATCGACATCTAGAGACATAGACTTGTATTCGGTATTCGACCAATACTTTGCACGTCTGTTAGATATATCATTAACGTCTGCCGCTTATCTAACTGGTGGTAGTTTTGCCTCCAACATTATAAAAAGTATGTTGGTAAAAGGAATAAAAAAAGAGACACTTAAAACTGAAGTCAGTGCTGAAACAGAAAAAAACACTACAATTAAAGTTAGTAAAGCAGATAAAATACTTTTTGAAAATATGACAGAAGCTGAAAAGAAAGAAGCAGCTCAAACTATAGTAACTGCCGGTATTAAAAGTGCTGTTATGATGGGAGACCAAACAGGAAGGCTAAGAACTGGTGCAGATGTAGCTAATCTTTTAGAAAGTAATATAGGTAAAGATGTTCTTACAGAAAATGATATAGAAGCACTTGACAGAGCATTAATAAGTGGTAACATCATTGAAGAAATAGAAAAGCTATTAAAAAAATATAATTTCAAAGCCGTTGAAGGTGCAACAGTAGAAGAAGTATTAAAAAATAACGATATCGCCACTCCGGCTGAAGAAATTAAAGTTGCAATAACAAAACCGACGAAAGAACGAACTACATTAGACGATTTATTTGACCTATACGCATATTATCTTGAGATAAAAAACTATATAAAAGCAACAGAAGTTCAAAAACAGCTAGAAACAGAACTGCTATCTACTGTTCAGCAAGAAAGAAAAGACATATACAAAAAAGAAACCTGATATCCTGCTTTGCGATATACAATTGGGGCACTACATTCTGTTAGGATACTTACAATGTTATTTAGTCCTATTACAGTATTAACCAACGAAACCTCTAACTTTATGGTTAAGACCATAGACTATGTGGAAAATACCGTTGGAGCTGCATTTTTTAATGGCGGTTTTAGTGAGACAGAACTGAAAATACAAGGTAAAAATCAATTAACAGCCGAAGGAGAAAATATAGCAGAAGATTATTTCGGAAAAGACCCAGCAGAACCTATGAGTTTAGATTTAAGAGAACTATCCGCTCTTTCGGGGAAATACGAGCAAGACGAAAAGGGTATGATGGAAAAAATTAAACGACAAAATCCATTTATGAGTGAAAGCGTTAATAAAATGTATGCTTGACTTATGAAACTATATAAGGGTTCAGACGACAGATACACAATTCCAGCTTATAAAAAATATTTTAAAATTATGCTAAGTGAGAACTGAGATAAATATGAAAGTCAAAAAGATGGTGCTGGCAAAAGAGCTTTCTTAGATAAAATATCAGAAGAAGCCAAATCAATGGCACTGCAAATAACATTCAGAAATGTTGGAGACTTCCAACGTCTATGGGGCAAATTTGCAGATACTAATGACTTTACTAAATTTATATCGGCTGCATTATTTCCATTCTTTAGAACAGCATCAAATATAACCACCTACGTATATAGGCATACTCCCGTCTCGCTAGCATTTGCTGTTGGTAAATTACTAACGTATAAATTTGACCCTAAACAAAACGAGTTTACAAGAGCAAAAATACTAAAAGATATAACGTCAGGTACATTGGGAACAGTTTTAATTGGTCTGGGTATGATGTTAGCAAGTATGGGTTTACTAGATATTGAAAAGGACGAGAACGAGTATGATATAGGTATGGCTCTTCGAATAGGAAAGGTTAGAATAAGTTTACGCTCACTCTGCCCAGCTCTTGCTCCTATATTAATGGGTGCTGCAGTTATGTCTGGAGAAAGTGCTTTATCTGTTATGGATAAAATATTTTTAAGCGTTAATGAAACCACAATGTTCGGACAACTTGATTATATATTAAAAAACAATAGAGGAATAGTAGACGTATTATCTATGATTCCCATACAATACTTCTCACAATACACACCTTCGCTATTACGTGCTATTAATAATATAACTACGCCATATACACCTAAATATGCAAGTGATATAAATAAAAGGTTCTGACAACAACAATGGGACTACTGGACGCCTGCTAATATAGCGTTTAAAAATAATGCTGTTAAGGTTAATCCTATAACCGGTCAACCCGTAACAACTTATGGAACTGGTGCAGGAGGAGCAATAATGAGAAGTCTAGCTAATCTAACTCCTTTTAAAGCTACTTACGACAAAACATCTGAAGTAGGAATAGAAATTCAAAAATTAAAAAATAAAGGATTAGATGTTGGAATACAGACCTCTGACGGAAATATTACTATTAATGGAAAAGAATTAAAACTAGAAGGAAAAGAACTTCAAAGCTATAATCAGTATCGTGGAGATTATATAAATAAAGAACTTAAGAGATTGTTTAATACAGATGTTTATAAAAAAGCCTCTACCGCACAGATAGAGTCTTGAATATCTTCTATTAAATTTAAAGGTTCGGCATACGCAAAACGAAATTATACAAAATAAAAAAAATAGAGAGTCATTGCGACTCTCTATTTCTATTTATTTGCTAAATTCAGGCGTTAGTAATATAATTATTAAGCTTAAACAACCCGGCAATATTTTTGTAATTATTTCAATTATTTTATATTTTCCAGTGTATCTTAGTATAAGTGGTGTTTTACCGGTTAATAATTTTCATAATAACACTCCCGGTAAAAACATAGCTAAAATAGCTCCTATTAATATTACTATAGAACCTAGTACGTAAGTTAGTACTTCTAAAATCTGATTTTTCATTTATTTTCTCCTTTTAGACTAATAATATTAGTGTATGACTTGTCATATCAAAATTATAGTATCAACTAGTTCAGCCTCACACTTCTTTTCGTGCATTTATTTCAAGTATTCAATCGTTATATGTTAATATTCATTCGTTTAATTTAACTCTGTCCCCATATTCGCTTAAGTTTTGGGTTTGAAAAACAATACCCTCACGTTCTTTAATTTTTTGTACAGCGGTTGCGTTGAGATAAAGTGGTTGTAGAATCGCAATTGCAAAAAATAATACAGACAGGAAGCTTCCTAGTATAGTTATAAGGCACAAAATATCGTTATAATTAAAATAAAAATGTTTATTTATAATTCACGCGGTTGCTGTTATTACTACTATAAGTACAAAAATCATTCACATAAATGTCATATTTAATTCTCCTTATTTATAAGCACATACTCAAACAACATATCTGTGCAATCGTATTCGTATGAATAAAAATCATCAATGGTATAAGACACCTGTAACCACACCATATATTTTAAATATGGAATATCGCTTTCCCATAAATTTATAAAACTATTGAATTGCGTTCTTCGCTCATTTAAATTTCCTCTACTATGTTCCAGCTCGTGAGCATATGTTGTACTAAACATAAAGTCCGGTATAGTATTCAGAATACTTATTGTATCTTGCATTATGTTGTACTGCCCTAATATTCCTTCCTCATCAAACTCTGTAAAGAATATGTCATAATCTACACAGTATAATTCTTCAATACAAAGTTCTTGTTCCGGTAATGTGGGAATATCTACAAACGAATAACTAAAGTATTCTATTAACTGTTCATCAACATAAATATAAGTATCTGTTAACGAATATACATTATAAAATACTCCTTGTATTTCAAACCTATCGTAATTGTCGTTAATTGATTTTTTGAAGGTTATCATTAGGTTATCATCGTATTCAAATCAGTCTAAATCTAACGCTCCTAAATTTCCTGTTTCGTGAATTACAAACACAGATGCAATTTGAGTATTTGATACAGTTATAGTATCTTCTTCAAATAGTCCTCCGGCATCATATTCTAGTATATCAAATTTATATGATGCCGTTTCATATATAACAGGAGCAATTGAAATTACTTTAGTAACTAATAGCAAATATACACTACCTATACTAGCAAGCACAGATAAAACTACTATTAAAATAACACTTAATATTTTTTTCATATTATTTAATTACCTTCTGAGTTAAAAGACAACATCTTTTGTATTTTTTACCACTTCCGCAAGGACACTGTTCGTTTCTTCCTATCTTTTTAGCTTTTCTAACAATTGTTCCATTTTCTAATTTTTTATAAATATTCATTATATCATCTCCGTCACTTGAATTATTTTTCGTTCTTTCTTATCCTTTGTAGTATAGCTTAAATCAATTACTGGCTGGCTTATAACACTTGGTGTATAATTTTTATCTTCAGCATAGCCGCCGTAATTAAGATAAGATGTTGTAACTACGAAAGCTCGTGTTTTTAGAGTTAATACACCATCTATTCTTTCCGAGCCCTCGTAATATCCCTCTATAAAATGTTTAAAATTATGGGTATGACCACTGACGTATAAGTCTGCATTGCACACGTCTTTCATTTTTCTAGGGTCTATACCGCCCATATGCTTAGCATAAATTCTAAAAGTATGCCTACAGTTTTGTTTGCAATCTTTTATACCAAACGATAAAAATATATAAATTCCTTCTCTGCAATATAACTCTAGAAGCCCCAAATTATAGGCTAGAAGCTTCGTAATTTCAATTCCCGACTCATCACTCCTATTTTCGTGATTACCCTGTGTAATGCCTATAATTTTGTCTCTAATAGGACGCAATAAATCGGTTATAATTTGAAGTTGCTCTGTCGGAGTTATGTCTTGCTGATAAATATTACCTTTACTTAGTTTAGTAATATTTTCTATAAGGTCACCAACAATAATAACTTTAGCGAGAGGGTCGTTTTTTATTACATCAATTGTTCTTTTTATTTCTTCCATATTACAATAATTATTTCCCACGTGTCAATCTCCGAGGACGTATATGCGAACGTGTTTATATTCTGCACCTAAATTAATATTAATTGGTCTCACCTAACTTCTCCTTTAGCTTTTTTATTTCGTCTTTTAGTTTTAAATTTTCTTCTTCAACACGTAAAACTCAGTCTTTATAAAATTCAATATCTTCTGTGTCCCCTAAAGTGTCCGTTTTCGGGGACGGAAAAGATAAACGGTAGCTAATATCATAGGTAGTTATATCATAGGTAGTCCCGACTGATGTGTCTAATCCTTTCTTCATTTTATTTTCATATCTAATAGGTGCTATGTCATCAATATTTATTAGCATTATACTATTACCATTTCCTTTATTTTATTTTTTGTAAAATCAATATATCACTGCCTATCCAAGTGGTCTATCATTTCTGGTAGGTCGTTTAGAATATAAGAGTGAACAGGTATTTCAGAAATTTTATCATATCTAAGTGTGCCGTCGTCCTCATATTTTAATTTTTTTAGTGTTCCATACTCTTGCTTAGTAGTAGCTATTACTCGATTAACCTTATTTAATTCCACCGGTTCGTCGTTTATATAATGAAGCACTTTTTTGTAATGATGCCCCATTTTAGTTGTAAAGCAAAAATCTAGTATATTATTACAGTTGTTTATGGTATCTTCAATGGGCGTACCATTTACATAATAGTTAACAAGTGCCACGTGAGTTATTGGTGCGTTTAAATTTGGTATTTTTTGCTCTACATATTTTGCGTCAGCCTGATTACCCCATCTTCCCTTTAACTTAGACTTTCCGTTTGCTTCAATATTAATATAATTGTTTACGTCTTTCTGCACAAAAACTTTAATATTATCTCACTCCATTTTCATATCTGTTAATGATTCTCACTCTTCTACAAGCGTTTTTACTTGCTGTACGTTGTCCTTACTAACTTTAATTAATATTCCGTCCGTGTTTGTTTGAATAACTGTAGAACAACTACTCAACTTATTAGCAAGTGATACTAGTAATAGTTGACCCAAGTAACACACTGAACTTCCCATTTCCTTATCATATAACTTACTATATTTATTTTTCATAGTACCATATGTAGTATTAAGCACAAGTTTAAGTGCATTCTGTTGTAAACTAAGGTCATAATATAATGGAGTTTTACCATTGGTCTCGTTTTCCTTATTCATTTCAGACTTTAATTTTAATCTTAAATCATATATTTCCCTATATAATTTTCCGTTGTTTGCATTTCTACTCATATAGTCAAACTTCATAATTAAATTTGGATAATAACTTGTAACATCTATATCTATTAATAGATTATTTTCATCACTCATTCCAATAATATTATCTCCAATAGACGAGTGTATTCCACCAGAACCGAATATTACAACATTACCAAATAAATTAAATTCTACTGTTTTATCTTCGTCATCGTCGTCTTTAAAATACTCAAATTCTTTTAAGACGTCTTTTGGTACGTTGGATTCTACATATTCTCTAACGTTTTCTGGAATTATAAACGCTGAACTTTGTGGTATATATCTTCCTTCTCCGCCTAGAATAAGTGCTACCATTTTTGCGTTTGTTGACTTATAGCAAGTATTAGTATTTATATCAAACATTTCTGCTAATTTTAGTTTTGCACTAATATAATCTTTACGTGAATTAAATAATACTTCAACGGCTTCTACGTCGTGTTTGCAATACTCTATTATCTCTTCTTTTTCTACTTGTGTCAGATTTCTTTTTCCGAAAGGAACACTTGTTTCTCGTATAGACATTCCTTTATTACTTTCAAACTCTTTTAAAGAACCTGCAAAATCATCATATAAGTCTAAGAAGACAAATTTATTTCAATAGTAATAATTATTATATATATTTTCGGTATCGTTGATTATCGCTTCTGATATTTCATAAACACTTTTTGGAGATATTCCATCACATAATCCATTTAATATTCGCAAATCGTAGCCTTTAATATTATAGCCTATTATTAATAAATCAAATTTAAGGCTCCTAATAGACTTAACTCAGCCAGATGTTTCTGACGTTATTACTATTCATCGGTTTTCTATTTTTCCAACTACACACCATCATTCTGGATACACTTCTATATCTAAAAATATATTTTGCATACTACTCCTTTGATACAAATCTTCATTGCTGATTAGGTTTTCCTTGTGCATTTACACCATATGTGGTGTTCTTTTTTTCCATAAAAAATAAACTCATTATTTCTTCTTCAAATCTTGATTTTGTCTGTATACTTCCTTCAGAAATATGACAATCTTTACAATACTGAACGTATTCTTTAAATATTTCGGTTATTGTTCTAATTTTATCTATATCAGCCACTGTGTAATTATTATCCGTCATAAATGCTATAACAGTAGACTGATGAGCCTTAAAGTCATCTTTAAGTTTAGCTTGACCAAGATATGTTGATAATTTACCACGTTTTAATGCTTCTGATATTGCTTCAACACATTTAAATAATAAGTATTCATAATCGTTAGCTGTAAATCGTTCCATAAAAAGAGGGTCAGGATTGGGTATTCTAGCATTCATATCTATGATGTTCAGTCTTCTATAAAAGCCATTTGTTTTGTCATATGTTTTAAGAAGTCCATTAGATGTAAAAATTAGTTTAGCAAAGTTACTTATTGTAAAAATTTTGCCGTGCTTTTCTTCTACTGTTACCAATTCTCCTGTTACGAATTTCTTTAAGTCTTCTGTGTTCTTCATAGGTCTGGTAAAATCTATATCATCGCCTAAATTTACTATTTTTCCGAATAATTTTTCTACTCTGAACTTTTCTGATAGGTCATTTAAGCTTAATGCTGATATATTATCGTCCCCTACTAGTTTTCTTATTAATTTTAAATATGTGGACTTTCCAGTGCAACCGTCGCCTACAATTACATAAAATTCTTCAAAAAAGTTTTTCTGTAATAGGCACAGACCCATTATCTCATATAATAGTTTTTTCTTATCTGCGTTTTTAGACGACACTGTATTAAAAAATTCATCTACAAGCAACGAATAAGTTGGATTAGCATTATAATTTTGTGGAATAGCTATTGTATTTATTGATAGAGCGGTGTGAGGATATAACTCTTTAGTTTTTAAATTTAATATTCCATTATTGCATACAATCTCGTGTCATTTTGTATTAAGTATTTCTCTAGGTACGCCTGAGCGAAGTTTTATAAAATCTACTACTTCTCAACGGTCTCGCCTAAGTATATTTTGGTCATATTCTAAGTTAATAGTTGTTGTTAAGTCTCAGTCATCTATATATCTATAGTACTTTCCGTTATAGCTATACAATAGTTTATCAGCACATATTATTTGTTTTTCTTTTATTATCTTATCAGCTAATCTTACTAGTTTAGACTTCTTCTCAACTTCTTCGTCAGTTAATTGGTCTAATATTTCTGGTCTTAAAACAGTATTTCTAAGTTCTTCTTCTGACAGCGGGTCTTTTAAAATAAATTTATTTATAATTTCTATTGAACTCTTTTTTTCTTCTTTAGTTAATTCTGGAGCGTAATCTTTAAGAGACATAATGTGCTTATGCAATTCTCCATTACGGCTTCCGACTTCTAATGTAGAAAAATCAGTAGTTAATTCTGTTTTTAGTTTTTTTATCGGCAGTAAAAAGAACGGAACATCACTCATATTTTGAACAAGTACTGCCCATTTTCTATCTTTGTCGTGCTCTGGTAATATTATATATCCTTTTTCGTTTGAACGTATATCGACTGGTATTCCTATTGATGTTTCTACATCAGTATCTTGCTTTATATTTTTAGGATTTTTAAATATAAAGTGACCACCGTGCTTTGTCAGAAAACAAGAAAAACTTATTTTTTGAGCAGCTAATATTTCATATACTATTCTCGCGTGCTCTTTATTATCTATATCAATTACTATATATCCAGTGGAAACAATCCAACCTATTCTGTTTGAAGTATTTTTTATCTGTGCATAACTGCTTATGTTAACTGACATAGGAGCCTTGGCTTTTTGATATATTTCTTTTTCTACATCGTCTGGGGGAAGAGGATATACTTCTCTGTATTGACTATTTGGAAAAATTTTATTAAATAGCTCTAGCGAGCCAGATGTATTATCCATTGTCAAGTACTCCTTTTAAAAATTCGTCTACACTTTGTTTGTTTTTAACACTCTTTCAAATGTTATGTTCTATATAAATATCGTTTAGCAATATTATTACATTTATTTTAGGTGAGGCATAACCGGGTCTATATATTCTACCTACAGATTGTGTAAATTTTACAAAACTATAATTCATAGTATAAAATATAATAGTACTGGCATATTGTAAATTTAATCCCTCGCCCGTTCCGTATTGCATTAATAAAATTTGTTTATTAGGAAATTCTTTTACATTGTCTGTTATTGCATACGGTAATTTCAATAAATCCTGCTTATCTTTCTTATATCAATAAACTATGATTACTCTACTAGTCTCTTCCAATAAATCTTCTAGCATATCTTTTAAATAAGATAGTTTAGGATTTTGAAATACTTCGACCGGTTCTCCGTTTACATATAGATAACCATTAGATAGTTGGTGTAGCTTCTCTACTCTAACAAGTTTTAAAGGTGTACTAAGTGTTCCAAACTCATCTAGAACACCTTTCTCCAAATCTTTAAACTGTTTATTTTTTGTAAAAGGTATTTTATGTATTGTTACTATTTTTTCAGGTAAGTCTACGCATTCCTCCGCTTTTTTAATTAAACAGTGTTTATATATTCTAGTCAGCAGTTCAGCTTCCATCTGTTTTAATGTTCCATAAATTATAGGAATAAACATTCCACTCGGGGTTTGTATCTCTTTAAATGAAAAATATTTATAAACAAAAGGTTTATATTCTTCTCAAAACTCATTTATCGACATATTGTTATAAATATTATATACATCTATTAAGCTATTTGATACCGGTGTTCCCGTTAAACCTCACACATATTCAGATGTTTTGGTTATTGCTTTTAAATATCTAGATACCTTTGTTGAACGACCTTTAATTCTGTGAGCCTCATCTAAAATTATTACATCATAGTGACGTTTTTTAAATGTTGGGTCTCTTGATATTTTCTCATAGTTTATATAGTCAATATTATATCAAGATATATCAAAATTATCTGGAGTTAATCATATATTCTCTAATACTTTTTTAGGTGCACATATAAGCACCTTGACTGTATTAGGAAGCTGAGATAATGCGTGCTTTGCCGTTATTGTTTTTCCTGTTCCTACTTCAAAAAATAGGCAGGCTT
>Ga0172381_10003448_pt1 | contig 16749 bp, 23 predicted proteins | sample Leawel6488metaG_FD_119754 | JGI IMG/M metagenome (GOLD analysis project Ga0172381, IMG submission 119754) | Leachate microbial communities from a municipal landfill in Southern Ontario, Canada - Leachate well 64-88 metaG | ecosystem: Engineered > Solid waste > Landfill > Unclassified | place... | reverse complement strand
TATGATCATAGATAATAGTAGGATAGGTATCCGTTCCAACACACTTTACTGATGCAGAATGAGATGTCTTCGTTTCCACGGTTAATGTTGCGTTCGAGGCAGTAATTAGTGTAGGGGTCCCGCTTGTGCCCCAGATCAGTGCCGAGCCATGTTTATAGTTCTGGGGATCAGTGATAACTAAATCCTTTGTAGTTGCTCCTTCCGTGGTTAGAATATTTGTTGGAATAATGGCGGTAGTATCATAATCCTTATCCGATGCAGAAATATCATATAAGAGTTGATCAGAACAGAGAACTTGATAAGATTGAGTAACAAAATCATATCCCACATTAATCACATAATAGGTGGCAGAAGTAATATCTAAGGGCGAATAACTTACCGTAATATATTTTCCCCATTGTATATAAGTTGTATCTTTAATGGTAAGATCTAACAAAGTAGTGACCACAGAATTTTGATCGAGTAAATTTTGAGCTAAAGTATCTAACTGAGTTTGATCATCTTCGTCCGGATAGGTATCAATAATGACTTGCCCCATATTGATCTGATCAGTTTTATATTTCTCCGATTTAATTCCCTTGCCATATAAAATTACACTGGTCACTTTATATAGTTTCTTTGTTTTATGACATTCGATAAGTTTGCCATCTCCATATGTATAAGATAGCCCAGAATCCACGGAAGCTGCTCGAAAATCACTTTGAAATTCGGGTGTATAATACCATAAATAACTTTCAATTTGTTCTGCCCATTTAAGGAAGGTCACTAAATTACTATTAACGAATTTATAAGTATTTAAGGTGGTTGTAGCAGTAGTAGTGCCTTTATAGAGAAATTGAGTATAATGAGTATAGATTTCATCGACTAGATTACTAGTAATTGCAGTCGAAGTGTTATCGGAAGGATTATATTTTAGTTCATCTTCAATCGGACTCCGTACTTTGATTTTATCATCATCTTCAATTGTATTAATAAAACCTTGATATTGGAGAACATCCGAATCATCCCAAAGTTCGACAAATTGATCTAAGTCAAAACTTTCCGAATCATTAATAATCGTACACTCATCCGTGATATTTCTTCCCGAACGACAACGACTGCCTTCGCTTACCAAAATAGCTTTATGATAGATATGATAAGTGTAATAGTTGGCTCCATCCTTCAAAATAAAAGTATTATTACAGCCTGCGGTAGTAAAATAAGCTCCATGATTCTTAATAATTGTCATATTGCCAGCTGGGAATATCTTTCGTACACACCCATTTTGACAAACATATCGAGGAAATCCAGTAGCATCTTTCATGACCGCAATTCCCCAATTAATTACCGTGGATGAATAATCACTCCAATTATCGGTTCGCTTATTATAAATTAATAATTCACTGGCGGAAATGAAGAATTTAAAGCCACCATCAATACTATAATAATAACTATCATACATCCAACCATGTCCCGAAGGATAAGGCACGGTAGAAATTAGTCCATTATCTGTAATAGTAGAACCATCGAAAGCTAATTCATCTAAATTATGCACATCTGCATCGGTTAGAAAACAACAGTAGTAGATACTATCTCGTACAAATCCACTGGAAAATCGTTGTCCATCGGAATAAGTCACATCTATGGGAATAGCTTCCAAACTGGTAATATGAAGAATACTTAGAAAATAATAAACACTGGAAGCATAAACTGTTGATCCAATTTTAAAAATATCAAATCCCACTAATCCATTCGTACCCACGGACCATAAAACAATTGGAGCATCCCAAGTGGTACCATCCGTTGATTTTGTCCAATAAGCCGTTGAGGTACCTAATCCTCCCGCATAATCTACATAACAACAATATAAAGTTGAAGAACCATCGGCATATATAGCTTGATTCATTGGACGATCTGGATCTAAAGCTGACACGGCAAAGGATTTCACTTCAGTACCTAAAGATCCATCCGTTGAACGATAAATCTTAATTGCCGTAGTACCTACCGGAATAATCGTATAATAATAACTATTAAAGTAGGCTCGAGCATTCATAGAAAGAATTTGAGTTGTTCCATTCGTAATTAGTAATTCGGAAACTGTAATTTTCATATATTTTTCTCCTTGTAAAGTTTTTGTAAAACTTTAGATAAGTATAAAAAAGACCCAAGGTTCTTAAATCTTTTTACCTTAGGTCTGGCATTCATTGAAAGTACCCGACACATAAATCACATTCCCCTGTTTGGGTTCAATCTTAAACTTATCCACATAACCTCGCAGATATGTTACAAAGGACCCTGTAGTACCGCTAAAGGGGAAATAGGTGCGGGTGGTGCCATCATACATCAATATATAGGCATAATATGGAGCGACACCACCCATTTGCACATCCAGAAACTTCGCAATCGTGGTGGTATCATTGGTAATGCTCGTCGAATCATTCTTAATGACTCTCCCTTTAAAAGTGAAAGAATGCTTCTTCTTCGCTGTCCGAGCATTATAACTTCCTCTGGATGCTAAATATTTCGTGTTAGTTAATCGTTCCCCATCAATCGCCATTTCCGTGCATTGAAGGAAGATATAGTCGCCACTTTTCGAAGGTTTACCGGATTCATCGGCTTCACTAATCGCTAGAATTTGAGTAAATGTGGCAGTATCCACATCCGCTGTTTTAGGGTATTGATAATCCGTCATATTTTACCACCATCCATACTTATCATAGCCTCCGCCGGTAATTTTGGTACCCAAATCATTCCATGTAGTCCATACCACAGTAGCTAATTTGTCCCAAGCTGTATTAACTAATCCAAAGAAGTCTTTGGCACTATCACCAATATTCCCGAATCCTTCAGCTAATTTACTTGTTAAATTTGATACAGAAAGATTCGCCAATACCGAATTTTCTCCCATATCCAATAACCCATTATTAAGACTATCTAATTCGGTACCGGTATTAGTGGATGTTACGCCTAAGGTTGTAAACCAATTGCAAATATCGCTAATAAAGCCAATAATAGGCGGTAATATAAATAAAAGTTGACTTAATGGATTAAGAATTAATATCATCATAGTACCAATGGGCTGTAATTTGGTGGCAATGTTGGTAATATCGGGAATCATACCGACTAAAACCCCATCAACTAATTGAAAAGCCGGCATAAACATTATGGAGATGACTTCTCCAATGTCGCCCAAAATACTATTCACTTCCGTCATCGGAGTCATCATACCGTTAATTATCGAGTTTAATGGTTCCATAATGGCTCGATATAGAAGCATACTCTTGGTGGAATCCTTATATCCTTTCAGTAAAGATTTATTACCAAAAACTAATTCCTTTATAGCATCAATCCCTTTCCATATATTATCAGACCAAGAGTTGCCAATAGTAATACTTTTGCTGACTACATTATTTCCATTTTTTTGAGATTCCGCAAACATATTTTGTGTAGCAATATTATCGACAATACCTTTATTAGTTGCATCAATGGACTGTCGCCAATCGGTTGTTCCGCCAACAATCATTCCAGCAATATTCTCTACATTTTCCCCGACTTGCACATATTCCTTGGAGACCTTCGGGAACATCCCAATAGTCTGAAAGATTTCTTCTCGAGTCGCCGAAAGAACATTATTAAAAATATTCTGCACATCGGCAAATGCTTGACTATTCTGTTTAATACCACCTATTACCAAAGTCATTACTTTGCCAGTTTGAGTAATTGTGCCGGCTAAATCGGAGAAGAATCCACCTAACATAGGAATGATATGCGAAGTATTTTGTATGTTATTACCGAAAAGAGAAAATTCACTACTAAGAGAACCAATCTGACTAACAGTTTGCATCATTGATGCATTTAAAACTAAAGTTGCTCCAATTTGTTGCTGTGTTGCACTCATAATAAATCATCCACTTCTTTAAAGCTTAATAACGATTTAGGTTCCCGATTTGAATGTGATTTCATCGCTTCCGACTCCTTTTCTTTGATATATCTATGAACTCTTAGCATTAAGCCACACATATTAGGATCTCGCATATCTATTCCCAATTCAGACGGAGAAATATTCATTTGAGCCACTAACATATATGTACTTATTTCCATACCGGTAGGTTCCCTTATAAAAAAGATTCTTGATATTCCTTAAATAATCCGACTAATTTACTAAAGACAAAGTTGCCAAAGGGTGTATTTAAATCTTTGAAAGTTAATTTAGGTTCTAAACTTAATTGGGCTAAGATATAAATTTGAGCCAAAGCACCCATTTCAACAGCATCTTTAGTTTCTTTTGCGGCTAATGTTTCGCCAATAAGCATATCGACATATTCAACTTTATCTTTAAAGCTGAACTTTTTTCCTTTATATTCAACTGTAACCATAGTGTTTACCTTCTATTAGATGTGATTTAAAAAAGTTTTATGTTAGAGCAATAGTAAATCCAGATCCCATTTCAAAACTGGCTTTATATCGTTTGAACCCGGCTTCTTGCGGAATTTCAATCGGTCCTTCAAATGTTTTACAATACATATTCGTTAAAGTAAGAGTGCGAGTCATTGTAGCACTTCGTCCTGTAAAACTCATCGTAATAACAATCGGCACCAGAGTAATCGTTGTGGCTCTGGTATACCCCATATACGTGGCGGGAGAGGTTGTGGTAGAATCTTTTAAATCCAACTCGAAAGTTACATTTCTACTCTTCAGATTGGCATTCGGTCGGTATTCACTGTTAATCACTAAATCGTCATCCACTTCATTTTCTACTTTGAAGGAGAATCCTACCACTTTTTGGGCATGTCCATTCACTGTAATTGCAATTTGTCCAATTCTCAGCGGATTTGCTAGACTACGGCTCATAAACCCTTGATTGACGGTGTGAATCACAATCGAACCATTATCGGCAAAAGCCGAGGTTTTATAATGTCCTAAAGTGATATCTTGTGTAACATATTTGTCGGAAGAAGCAAATTTAAGTTCTGAATCCTTTGTATAGCAGCCATAAGATTCAATCCCTTTGGTAGTATCCGTGGGATCAGCCCAATTAATTGCTATACTTGGCAAATTACTTCCCATTACTGTCGAAGCTCCAAAGATATTCCCTGCGGTAATACCCGCTACTGTTAAGAAATCGACTGATGTACCGGCGGCTATGACTGCGGCTCTACTTATAAGAGCAACATATTTTGCTTGACTGACACGGGCTTGCACATGATAAATTCCTAATGTCTTCATCTGGAGATTGATTTCTGTAATAATCGCCGGCAAGTTGGCACAATTCGCCGTTAAGGTAACTTCGGTGCCATCTACTTGAAATTTATGGTTCGCACTGGAAAAATCATGTCCCGCACTTAAATCGACGGTGCCTTCCAGATATGTTTCGCCTTGAAAGGGAAAAGCAATAAATTGGGCATCTTGACATTTCATACTCAATTTACCATCAGTATATTCTCTTCCTGCTAAACATAAATCGACTCCATTCGCATCCTTATTAATGTTTCGTTCCGATTCTTTGAGAGGTTGTTCCCACGGCATCGTCATATCACCCGCTGGAGCAGGAAATTGTTTTTTGTTGGCACTCGCATCGGCAATAAAAAGAGGAGTAGTATAGGTGCCTTGATCGCCCACTCCAAAGGTTGGTACTAATGCCACATCTTCATTGACATAGACCATATACATATCTTTCGTTGTTTTATTATCTGACATATTATATCTCACTCCATTCTTCACATTGCACGATTGCATCACTCCAATTATCGTGATCTAAATTCGTGATCGACATCACTTGCCATATATAAGTGTTACCGGTGATGTTTAATAAATCTTTACATTCTTGTACAAACTTGTCCCGATCTACTTCGGTACGGCAATGGATGTAAAGAGAAAAAATTGTTTTATTGTTCTTAATAGAATGGTCAATCAGTATGCCATTCATTTGAGTCTCTTCGACACAAATACCCACTTGTCCATCCGCCGTTTCCGTAAAGATATTATGTTTCTTCTGATTACGAAATACCGGCTTCGTGACTCCGGTAATTGCCCAGTTGGTATTTAAATAGGTATATAGAGTATCATACAGTGTCGTCACGATTACCACCCTAAACTGGTTTCCACCCAGAGATGACTATCGCCATCCAATTGTGCTTTCTCTTCTTTTGTTAAGACAACGGGTCGCATCATTTCCGTCGGAATTTGCATAATCCCGTTCTGGGGGGTAAAAGTAGAAAGGAGTTTGCTTTGGTAAATCAATCGCCGACAGAGACTTAATTCAATTGCCGCAGCGACACCTGCCGCTGGACTGGCATTATACCCCGTAATAATACCATCAGCAATGGTTTGAAAGATTAGAATATTCGCATCACTCATCGCCGAAGTATCAGCAATATTTAATAGAACTCGGAGATTTGCCGCAGTATTATACACCATAGATATTCCCTCTATAATATCACATATAAATTACGAATACTCACATCAATCTCAACAGGATGGGTTCCATCGTCGGCGACTTTACAGTACACTTCTGATAAGGGTTCGAGTTCTAATGCACCATCAATCGTAATATCGGAGCCTGCATTAACCGACCATTGCAATTGTTCCGCAGCCACACAGCCTTTAGTTTGAAAAATAATATAAATAATAGCGGGATAATCTTTCGAAGTTTGCTGGGTAATATGAATATCCCCTAAGAATTTCTTACCATCCGCAGCTCGAGGTACAAATTGTCGTGAGTGGATAGATTCATAATTGCCTTCTTCAATCACTCCATAAAAGATATCGATCGCCGCGGTGCCGACTACTTTATCCGCATCGATCCCAATTGCCACATATTTTCCGACGAGACCCGTTGTTTCTAACTCAAAACGGCGATAAAAGTCCATACAATATTCTGTGGTCGAAGAATTAGTCGTAGCCATTCTGACAATAGTTGTAGTATTGGCAGCCAAAGTCCCTGTGCAAGTACGGAGTTGTCCCCATGGGGTCCAGTATTTATTGGTCACAACTTTACCGACATCACCAGCAGTATTGGATTCTTCCAACACAAAGCAATTGCCCACTCCAAACATTGTTGCTGATAAAGCATAAGTTCCAGCAGGAGCAATTGTCGCATAGCGGAGTTCCGCAGTTAATCCTGTAGTGCCAATATAGAAGTATTCTCCCGCAGCTGCAGCGACACTGGAAACAATACACGTTTGATAAGTATAATTTTGGAGATCCCAACAATAGAAATCTGCTACAGCCGGACTAAACGCGACTTCCGTAGTAGAATTAGCAGCATTAAAAGTTCCTACAGCCGTTTTAGCGACACCGGCATTCGTAAAGTAATGAATCGTAATAGTCTGAGTATCATAAGCATTATTATCCGCAGAAGCAGCCATTACCAGAGTTTTCGCCGTTTTAGCAGCATCAGCTATCGTTAAGCCGCCCGTTTCTTCAAATTCTACCGGTGTAGCAGAAGTAGGAGTTGTTTGTGAATGATGAAGTAAACATTCATATGTTTTCGATCCGTCATAGATATGACGAATATATTTTTTCATACTGACGAAGTCTTCATAACCCCGATCAGCGATCCGTTTGATAAAACCTTTTTGAACCATATTTTCTCATCTCATATTATTCAAAAGAAAAAAATCTGAAAGCTAAAGCTCTCAGGCACCGTTGATTGCAGTAATTCGTGAGACCCCTTTCTTAATTGTGCCATCTGCAAAGGGTTGGGGGGTAAACCATGGAACGAACCAGACTTCACAATCAATTACCGTATCTCGTTGTTCATCATGTGGAGTAAATACTTGAGTCCGTTGTGGTCGGGAGTAGATAGTCATCAACTTGGAGGTATCGACTAAATATAAGTCAAATGCTCCAACCACCGGAGTGGCTCCAGCTGCCGTATATAAATAAGCATTCGGAACCGCAATACACGGAATACCCATTCCAATGAGATGTTCAATCGCCGAGTGTTCTAAAGTATTGGCTCCATGTCTTCGCATTGAAGAAGAAGCGGCTTTGGGATAGAGACAAATCGTAGCCGCTAAATTGTAGTTATTTTCTTCTAATTGAGCGACAATACGAGTAATATCGGTATTTTGATTAGACCAAGTAGCCCATGCTCCCGCTGTGGCTTGGGTGATAATAGAAGGAGAAACTAAGGTGCCAGCACCTGCATGTGTCAAATAGTTGGTATTGCCTTCAACGGCAGTTCCAGCACCATCTTGACCAATCATAAAGAATTTCGAAGCGGCTTTCCCGACTTTCTTTCCAAGTTCACCGATTCCAACTCCTGCAATGCCATGCTTTTCGACAAAAGCCCAGTCTCGTTCATTCATACGAATCCGTTCGGAAGCGGTAAAGACTTTATGGGCATATTCTTCAGCAAAGAGAGTTCCTTCGGAAGGATTGAATCCTGCAGCAGTTAAAGCGGCTTCAGGAAGATCTTTGAGTTGTTTATGCACTATTTGCGATACGGAGATATCGCCCGTTTGTTCCGCACGAGGTGAAACTAAGGGAATAATATCTTCATCAACATAATTGCCATCGACTTCTTGGCGAATTAAAGCACTTAATCGTTCATATAAGCTTGTCATCTTAAACTACCACCATTGCAATATATTGGACTCCGGTCCCTGAAGTATCCATATTACCAATCACTCGCCCAATCTTAGCTTGCTGATCCACATCTGTGGCAATTCCTGCTAAGAGTCGCCCATCTCCGGTAGCCGTGGAGCAGACATAATTTCCTTCATCAATGGTATTACTGGCGGCAATCCGCACACTCAAAATAAAGCCCGGAATTAAGGGGAGAATATCCACATAGGAATTCGCAGCGAAGAATAACAATTTAGTCGGTGTCGTGCCGGTATTATCAATTTCTAATTGTCGCTTATTTGCGAGAGTATCGAGGACAATTCCATAGACTTTCAAGGATTTGTCACTGGTTTTTTCAACTATATTGAAGGTACCGGAATCGGCTTGTTCACAAAATGCTCCAATAAATAACTCGGAAGCAGTTTTGACCTTGACCCGTACAATCAACGAACGATAGTCGGGGTAAGGACTTTTCATCACAATCGGATAAGACATGGAAGCACCAGTCTTATAAGTTGGGTAGGAAGTATTTACACTTGCCATATTTGATCACTTATTTAGGTTTTGTTACAAAAAATACCGAGGTTGGTCTGTTTTTGAGCAAATCATCGCCGGTTGCAATCCGTTCCAAATGATTCTTCACTTGATTTTGAATTGGTACGGGATCAGGTTGAATGGGGACTTGTCCTTCGCTTCGCTTAGGCATTTTCTCCATTGTTTTCTTCACAATTTTCATATTCGCTACTCGTTCTTGGAAGGAGAGTTTATCAAATTCTGCATCATAGAGTTCGCCAAGTTGCACTTTCAGATTCTCCACATACTCCAGTTCTAAGGGAGTTGGCTTATATTCTTCTGGGGAAATAGTAGCCGCAGGTATCGGAGTTTTATCTTCAGGTTTTATATCAGTCATTGTTTACATCTTCTTTGGTAGAATCTTCTTTCGAAGAAGGATTATTCTTATCAGTTTGTTCGGTGGGGAACGGATCATTCCACACAAACGTCGTATTGGGAATCCCCAATTTAAATAGGAGTTGTTCGGTGGGTTTCTTATAATGTCGCTGGGTTTGATACACTTCCGTATACGAGATTTCGGTATCCCATTTTGCACTGGATTGAGTGCCTTGCGGGTCTCCACTAATTAACTTTTTAGACATATTCATATCCGTCGCAATCTCTTCTTGGGCAATATCCCAAATCTCTCGAAATTGGGAAGCATTCAGATTCGGCACATACATTTCCATGACCGTTTTCGGATCACTAGTGGTATAAATCTTATCGAGATATTTAAAGCTCTTCGAGACACTGGCATCTAACACTTTCTTTTCATCTTCACCATTCACTTGCATCACGGCGACACCGGCTCCCATAAAATGTAATCGTTGCATGACGGAGCGAAACATTTGTTCTTGGACTATAGCGAGTTTCGCCATCGGTTCCACAGCCGAAGAACCTTTCCATGTCAATTCGAGATGGGGGGCATTCAAGGTAATCACCCGATCTTTATGCACTTTATAGACCGTTTGATTGCCTAAAAGATTTGTAAAAGTAATCTGATAAAAATAATCGCCTTGGGTTCCGGTAGCAACAATTTGGTAGCCATTTTGACCTGCTAACGGATAATAAGCCGCACATGAATCATATTCCTCTAAGGGAAGAAACATCGTGCCATCATACACTTCGCCTTCTTTAAATAACACTAAAATCGCTGTGCCAAATAAGCGAGACCACGTATAGCCTTTTTCCAGTTCTTCAAAGACCCCAATCCATTCGAGATATTCGACGACATTCGCAAACATATATTCTTGCCCAAACTTCGTCCCTTTAATACTTTGATCTTTAAGCATCTGGAATCGTGGGCGGATGGCTTCTCTCGAAACCCATGAACAAGCCTTACGGATTTTCCCATTCCGTTGCAGTAAATTGAGCAAATCACTGGGAGTGAGCAAATTTTCCCATGAAAACTCTTCAGGATTACTATCCCCTTCGAGATAATGATCACCCGTGCCAGTTTGTTGATACATTGAGCTCATATGTAATTATACTCCGCCAGCTTAATAAAGCTTTTGGTTTTGTTGTCGGGATCGTTGATATTCTCGTTCTCGGAGCCGTTCCTTCCGAAGAATTTCCGATTCACCGATAGATTCCAAATACCGAGGTCCACCACTCATTCCAATCGCATGCAAGAAAGCCGCACACCAGTGATGTGGGTTCATATCCAGTTTGCCCTTTTTAAACTGCACACTATACAAATCTTTCGCTATATCCGATCCTTTAATCACGTAAATCGGGTGCATGAGAGCCACGCTAATCCGATTAAACCAGAACTCGGCAGCAACCGGTTGGAGTTTGATACCCTGTAAATCGGAAAAGCCAATCTCTTTAATAAAAGCTGTATTCGCTCCACCACTCTCGACTTCGGAAGGATACATCTTCACCCAAGCCTTCAGATTTTGATATTGTAAGCCATAAGGGAACACTTGGCAATCCGCAATGAGCCATTTCTCTTCCACGAGAGCAATCCGTATGCCCACATGCCCCGGAGCCGTATTCAAATCCATGCCCTGCCAAAAGGTTTCACATTTTACCGCCATCTCCGCCATTTCTTTCGGGGAAATCTCAATAATATGGGGAAACACCGCTCCATCTAATGCGGTAAAGACATTACAGTATTCTCGCAAATAGAGTTGTTTCAAACTCGGAAAGTGGTCCATTTCCCACTCAATCTTCGCCCCATCAATCCATTCGCTACATTCTTTATAGCCGACTACAACGGTATGATATATTCCGCACAAATCTTCGAAGAACGAGCCTTTGACCGGAGTCGACAGGAAGATTTCTTTGCCGCCTTTTAGCAAACATCCTCTGATTTCGGTAATTAAATTCGTATCCATTCGAGCAATTTCGTCGAGAAAGAGAGTGAGAACATGTTTCCCCAAGAAAGCATCTTCATTTAAACATACCGTATGAATACAGGTGTCATCCAGCAGATACACCGCCTGTAACTGCAGACTCGGCTTAAATCGCTTGATAAAAGGATTCATCTTCAAATGTTTATACAATTCCGTCAATTGCCCTCGGGAATCCGCTGCCCACATCACATCGCCCGTTCGAATAGCTCGCCAAACGGCATAATGAGCTCCTATGAGAGTTTTTCCTCCCCCTCGACAGAAGTTGAGACAGACCGGCGAGTGTTGAGACACTTCTTGAATAATACCCCATTTTCGCTTTGAAAGGGGAAATTGTGTGGCAAGGTAACAGTAAAATATCGTCTGCCAATATAGTCGAAAGGCTTCCGTTTCCGGTAATTGTCTAAGGGTCGAGAGTAACTGCTTGTATTGCATCCAGATCGGCTCCTTTCTTCTCTTCTTTCGGTATCTCGGTTTCCAAAGCCTTCAAAAGCAATTTGGTGAGTTCTTTATCGATCCCATCGGCATGATATTCAGCATGTAACGTGGCAATGACTTCGTCGAGGATTTGTTGTTTGGTGGGCATTAGGGTTCCACCTTCATCCATTTCCCGTTCAGCCAGATCCGAGTCACTCCACACGCCGTAGGAGCGAATGCAGTAGATAGAATCTTCGCAATGGCTTTCTTCTTCTTCCGTTTTAGATGAATGAGAATGTTTGTGCTGGATTTATTCATATATACTTAATATTCATTAGCCTTTAAATACTTTTCGGGCTAAAGCGATATTTGCATACTTGTCCGTTGTATATATTCCATATATATTTCAAAATATTATAGGAGTAGGAGAGAATTATGTGATCAGTCCAGACGCTTACATCCATTCTAAGCCACATTTACGAGATCATACGAGATCCCAATCATCTCGATATTGCACGATAGCTAGTGTTTTATTGAGCTACAGAGTGTTGGATTCACGATACGAGATACGAGATCATTTCTTAAACTATTACAAAAAAATAAATTTCTATAGGAAATAGACTTTCAGAAAACATCTCGTCATCGTGTATTTTGCCTTTGGTGTGCCTCCAGCTGCATAGAATTGAGGAAACATCGACGCGATCATTTTCGATCATGTAATTTCGAAAGGTTTATAAAGGACTAATAACTATTATCTATTAGTGATGAATATATGGGAAAAAACATCTCAATTTATATTGATGGGTCGATTGAAGATTGGCTCTTACTTCAACCTCGCTCATTTTCATTTTCCGATTATGTTCGTTCACTTATTCACCAAAATGGTGAGTTCCAAGCAAAGAAGGTAATGAAAAATGATAACACCCGTAACAGCCATTAATTTGGAGTTTCAAACTTTAGAGAGAAATCTCATGGTGTGGAAGATGATTGCTCCTCGCACCGCCGCCGAACGAATGCATCTCGCATTTCCCCACATGCAATATTTTAACGAAGAAATCCTACAACATGAAAACGGATATCTTAAGCCGATTAGTGATTTGGAATTAGGACAATGGATGATGAATATTTCTCCAAATACTTCTTCCATTTCCCCAAAGTGGATTGCCGATACTTTGTCACTCTTCAAGACATTAATTTCTGTGACCGAAATACCGCATATTGCTGGTGGTGTCCCCTTTAAAAACATTATTCTTCCTAATAGCGACGGAAAAGCTTTTCGACAAACCCACAATTTAACTTATCTACCTAATGCCGATTTACCTATTGTCTTTAAAGAATATATGGAGAAGTTAGTGCCAGAAGCGGCTAAACGAGAGAAAGTCTATGCTTATCTCTGTTATCTTCTCCACCAGAATAAGGATATTCAACAGATGTTGATTTTAGTCGGGGAAAAGAAAGTTGGCAAATCAACCTTACTTGAACTTATTGCCCAATCTATCATCTCTTTAGCCGGTATGCAATATGAACATATTAACAAAGATCGGGCTTCCCAAGTAGGAATGTTAGATAAATTTGCCATAATCTTTGACGAAATTACCGACTTAAAATTGAACTCGTCTATGGGTAATCAGTTAAAAGATTGGACTACTGCCCGAACGATGACCGTGCGAAGTATGTATAAATCGGTGGAAGATAAACTTCCATTCTACGGACGATTTGTCTTGAGTTGCAATACTTTGCCTTATTCTGAGTATGTTGAATCCGCTTTTTATGATCGGATTTGCTTAATCGAATGTAAGAAATCTTATGTAGGTGGACCGAATCCCGACTTTGTGAATGCTATCTTAGCCTGTAAAAATGAAATCTTCTCATGGATTTATGACCACTACAAGGATACTTACGTGAATATCTTAGGAGTCCGTAGTAATTTAACCAAAGAAGAATATATGTGTAATATTGATGCCGTAAGTGCCTTTTTAGAAGAAATCGAACCTTCGGATATACAAAGTGTAGAATTTAATGAGTTATATAAATCTTATTTAGGACATGCCGGTGTAGATGCCATTTCAAAAGTGGAATTTGGTCGCCGACTCCAAAAGAAAGGTTATCGAAGTGGTCGTAAAGATGGTAAAACCGTTTATTATGTAAATTTTGTAGGAGTAGATTAAAATGAAAATTATAAGCATACAAACAAAGAATACCAAGACGGGTAAAACCTTTTACCTAGTTTGGTTTGATGTCGCACCTATTGGACAAACATCTTTAGGACCATATAGTTCATGGACTTATGTCAAGATAGGTGACTGTATCGAGGCGGAAGTGGAAATTAAAGGCGACTACAAAAGCTTGAAGAATATCCGCCAGATTATTGATTCCTCCAAGGTGTCGTGGAATCAAGAAAGACTAGAGTTTCAGCATACTATTCAACAACAAACCGATGAAATTAAACTTCTTAAAGAACAAATTGCCTTTTTAAAGGAGTTGGTCAAAAGATGACCACTTTTTTTAAATATATTCAACTTAAAGAGGAGGTCTCTATATGAGTGATCCTTCCTTTCAAAATCGCTACCAAATCGGGAATGCCTTTGAACAACGGTGTTTTATGCATTATCCTTTTTTGGAACGATGGGCTAACGATACTACATCTGCCTATATTCATCAATCCTCTTTAGAACGACAAAAACCGGATTACCGCTTTCTCACCACAACGGGCGAGTGGCAATATATCGAAATAAAATCAGGTTCGGTAGACCAACGGCGATGGACTTATTACGATCCAAATCTGTTGATTTTGTTCCAAGATCGGCAGAAGCATCTCCATGCTTCCTATAAACGGGATATAACTTTGTCGGAATGGTATCTCTCTCTGTCCGGCGATGGTTCATATTACGCATGGATTACAGGCTGGAAGGAAGTCAGCCTGATAGATTTAGTCAAATCGAAAAGTATTTAAATGAGGAAATGCTACTATAAGGTAGCGAAACAATGGTTGTTGTTTTGTCTTCCAGTGGTCCTTGATAATTCCTATCCACTAAAAAGCGAATTATATCCTTTTTACAAGAACAAAAACATTTTTTACCTTAATTTTCCTATTAATATTAGTGTCAAATAATGTCTCAATTAGCAAAAAAGCGACCGAAAGGTTCGCCACTCCCACAGATTTCCCCTATAGATATCACATCGCTGAATCAAGCCGGGTTTAATTATACCACCATCGCTCAAATGTATGGGGTGCCGAAAAGCAATATCGAGAAAATTATGCAATTGGATCACTCGAATTATCAAAACTCGAAGAGAAAGGTTTAAATAGTCTCTTATCTTATTTTATAGTATGATCGATATTACTACTCAAGTTTACCTTCCAAACGAAGAAATTAAGCCAAACCGAGTCTATTTGGGACTCCCCGCTGTCGTGCAATGCCGTTCTACCGAAGATGTGAAACTCATCGAACAAAAAGTCTATGAACTCCGAGCCATTTTGCGAGATTTATCCACGGAGGTGCATTAACATCGCCTACCGCAAAGCTATTCCTATCGCTATCCGTCGTTTAGTATTGCAAAGGGGAAAATGTGAGTATCCGGACTGCCACAAAGATGGAGTAGAAATCCATCATATTGTGCCGTATGCTTTGAGTGAAGATAATAGCGAAGCTAATCTGTTGCTGCTATGTAAACAACATCATTTCGTCTGTCAAGCATTTCCCCGCTTTTCGCCACAACCCGACACCGATATACTCTGTGATGTATGTGCCAGAAACGGAGTTTCTGTCTATGCTAAATGGAGCTACAGTCTTTTCTCACAGCGAGCTATTTTCCATTGCCGACCATGTCACACCCGCTGGATGCAATTGATTTATAAATACAAAAAGTATCATCAGAAGGTGAAATAATATGAATATTAAAGAACAAATCGAAGTCAATCATATCATGCATGAAATAGCTCATGAAGTTATAAATTTACATGAATTAAAAGATTTAATAAATAAAAAATTTTTAAAATAACTACTTTTTTAATTCTAATTCTTTGACTTTGAGAGCATAGTTCATTTGTTGTGTGAGAATTGCCATTTCTCCATCTTTCTGCTTAATTTCGAGCAAATTATCCAATTTCATACAGGCATTATCCGTCTGGAGTTGATTAATCTTCTCTTTGGCTGCGGCAAGATTTGCCGCTAAATCAGATTTCTCCTTATCAGTCGATTTCTTCACCAAATAGAAGAAGCTAGTAATCGTGGCAGTGCCGATGAGTTTGAGAAAGAATGCCCACTCAAAACTGCCGGTGGCAATCATCGCTAAGATTTCGTTTTGGGCATCGGTGAGACTAAAAATTAAAATCCCAATAATTACAATCCCCCAGTCCTTAAAGAAGACCTTAGCATCTTCTAAATCGACTTTTCCATCATGATTATAGTCCAGATTCGTGACTAAATCTTTCTTAACTGCATTAAGTTCATCTGCCATATTATATTCCCCTTTGATTCTCTGTATTTCATGTTCCACTTCTTCCACCCGTGGCTTATCAGCGAATTCATTCTGCACCATCCGAGTGACATCCTCGACGGATACTTTCATATGTAAAAAATCTCGGAGAGCTTTCCCGAGTTTCACTCCATCAGGGACCATCCAAGGTCACTCCTAAGGCTTTTGCCAATGCATCTTTAAATTCTTTGAATTGAGTGGCTAAATCTATATTTTGTTGTATTAAGCCCACTATCTGCTCTTTTAAGGCTTGATTATCTTCTTCTAAAGCCGCAATGCGGGCTTCGAGTTGCTCGTTGTTATCGGGAACGAGTTGTTTTCCAATTGGACTGTTTATTTCTCTCATTTAATTCACTCCAAATTGACAATTCACGAACACATAGGTATTGGTTGCATT
>Ga0172381_10003447_pt1 | contig 16754 bp, 18 predicted proteins | sample Leawel6488metaG_FD_119754 | JGI IMG/M metagenome (GOLD analysis project Ga0172381, IMG submission 119754) | Leachate microbial communities from a municipal landfill in Southern Ontario, Canada - Leachate well 64-88 metaG | ecosystem: Engineered > Solid waste > Landfill > Unclassified | place... | reverse complement strand
TGTCTACAGTCGCCACTGATTCAGCCGCTAATTCAACTTTTTCGATAGCAAAATCTGTCTTCTCTAATCCTAATTTTAAAGCGTCAGTAATAGAGGGGCTGGACTTGTCTTGGTTCCCATTTTTGGAGATAAAATAAATGGGTATTTTATTAAATTCTTCCAAAGCTTCTGTGAAATTTTCACCAGCTTGAGCAAAATATTTGCCACCTTTTAAAAGGGCATCTACGGATTTCACGAGGTTCACATTCTTGGCATAAAATGATTGATCCGTATTGATAAACCACAAACTATTTTCAGCTTCAGTAAAATTAGTTTGAGCCTTATTGAAGGCCTCTATCGCACCGTCAAATTGAATTTTTGTAGCGTTTTTACCGGCATCTACGAGAAAGGAATAGCCTTCGTAAGCAGATTCTGAAATATTTTTTTCGAGAGTTTTTCCTCTATAATAAGCGTTAATAGTGTTAAGAATCAGCACGATAATTATTCCGGCAATCGATACTCTTAAGAGATTTCCCAAAAATTTTGGAGGAGATGATTTTTCACCTTTGATATAAATGTAATGACGAGGTTTATCTCCTTCTAGATCCTTTATCTGTGTGAAATCCCCCTTCTCTTTGAAGATAATATTTTTTTCATACACCAAAGTTTCTCCTTTTTTTCTTTTAGATTTTTTATTGGAGATTTTGGTTCTTAGATCAATCTTCTTATTAAAAGGGACTTCCTTAATATCTTCTATGTTCTTAGCCATTGTTAATCAATGTGCAAATAATTAATTGTCACAATCCCATCATTGAAATAATTTTTTCCGGAACTAAATGAATCTATTGGTTTAAGATATTCGTTTAAAGAATTTTCATCGAGTAACAAAGGATAAAGTTTTCTTAAATTGAAATAAGTTACTTCGTCTGAGTTCTCAAGAATTGGGGCTATTTGATAATCAAAAACAGCTGTTGATTCCAAACTGTTTTTCTCTCCGTTAGCAATATCAATTGTACTCTTTACTCCATCAATGTGAGTCGCAATAACGGCGACATTGCCCACTATTGCATAATAAATTCCCCATTCTCTTTCTCCAATTTTCAGGCCATGGATAACAATATTTTTATATGTACTGTCTATTTTCTGGACTTCTTCTGGCACTGCAATTATCTCTTTTGAAACAGTTCCATCTGGAAGGGTATGTTCTACGATGGAAGGATTAAAAATTCCTCCGCTTTGAATAAATTTCTCTGCTATTTTTTGTAAATTTGCAGAATCGATTTCTGGGTTTGCCAATTCTAAAAGCACTTTATAAATATTATTTTTATCGATTTCCTCTACGGCCAAAGCGTATTCTCCGGTTAGTAAAGGTAGAATATCTTGTCTAAAATTAATATCTTGCCCAAAATATTTTTGAACATAATTTTGAACGAGAGCGTTGATAAAAGACATCGCATCTTCGTTACCTCCAGAAAAAACTTCAACCATTCTTTTTAACTGATATTCAAGATTTACCCCTCCCCAAAAAGCCAAAGTATCTGTTGAAACAGAGTTCATTAAGTTGGCATGATATTTTTCTTTGAAAGTAATGTATTGGCTATTCTCCAATTTTTCAGCATCAAGACTTAAAAAACTTTGGATGACGAAATTGTTATCCATTGCTATTAGAGCAAAACCTTCAGCTTTGAATATTTTGAAAAATGGAGCAAATGATTCTATCGACAATCCTTTTTCGCTTAAAATTGGGAAATTTTTAATAAATCCATTGTTGATTTTTTCAAAATCTAAATAAACAAAAGCAACTTTGTTGATAGGAAGATTGTCGTCTATTTTGCGATATTTTTCAGAAGCATAGAGAGAGTTACCGCGATTTTTTTGAGCGTCTACAAGTTCATAAACATCTTTTTCCTCTGAAGAAACAAAAACATAATCATCGATAATTACGGCGTAAAGAGCTGCTTTTAAGGCATAAACTTCATGTCCTTCGTAACTCAATTTGTTGCCTTGGCTAAAGAATTTTCGAGCGTTTTCTTGACTAGCAATTTCTGCAAAATACAATTTATTGATAGAGCCTTCTTCTTTTTTAGAACTTAAAAAGACTACTCCCATTGATCTTCCCAACCATGGTTTTAGGTCGGTTGTATAACTTATTTGGAATTGATTCTCGACATATTTCAGGAGGTTCTCTTTGGAATATTCTTCGTGGCTTTTCAATAGTTCTGTTCCCTTAATTATTTGGCTATGTTCAAAATTAGAATTTATTTCCAAGACAGCAATGACGTTCTCTCCTGGTATTATTTTAGCAATAGACGCCGGTTTAAAAGCCTTATTAAACAGCAAAAAACCTACCATTACCAATAATGAAACCATTATTAGAACAAGGACTCCCCCAAAAATGGCCTGTTTACTAACTCTTCTTTTTGGCTGCTCTTTTACTTTTGAAATAGATTTTTTATTTTCTTTTTTAATCGGTTGCAACAAAGTATTTGCGTTTATTTTTTTTGATTTAGACTTTCTACTCATAGGAATGTTTTATTAATTTTCGAGGATTGGTGATTTGTCTAATATTGCCACATATTACTTGTAAGTTAAATGGATTTTTCGTAGAATTAGGCGGCTATTTACTTATAAAGCAACCCTATGACAGCAAACGAACTGAGAAGAAAATTCATAGATTTCTTCGTTAACAACCATCAACATAAAGAAATTAAGGGGTCTTCCCTGATTCCGGAAAATGATCCAACTGTTTTATTTACGACTGCGGGAATGCATCCGCTGGTTCCTTTTTTGGTGGGAGCACAGCACCCATCAGGGAAAAGATTAGTAGATGTACAAAAATGTATTCGAACGGATGATATTGATGAAGTAGGAGATGAATGCCATCTAACATTTTTTGAAATGTTGGGAAACTGGTCACTAGGAGATTATTTCAAAGAGTTAGCGATCAAGATGAGTTATGGATTTTTAACGGACCCCGAAAAAGGCTTAGGTTTGCCAATATCAATGTTGGCCGTGACTTGTTTTGCGGGAGACAATGATGCTCCTCGTGATGATGAAGCTGCTAATATTTGGAGAGGTCTTGGGATTTCAGATGATAGAATCGCATTTTTACCAAAGAAAAATAATTGGTGGGGACCAGCTGGTCAAACAGGTCCATGCGGTCCAGATACAGAGATGTTTTATTGGACCGGAGGAGGAAATGTTCCTGCTAAATTTGATCCTGATGATAATAAATGGGTAGAAATTTGGAATGATGTTTTCATGCAATACAACAAAACAGCTGAAGGAAAATTTGAGCCTCTAGCTCAGAAAAATGTCGATACCGGAATGGGATTGGAAAGAGTTTTGACGATTATGGATAGTAGGAAAAAAGATCTAGATCATGTCGGGTCTCCTTTTGAAACTGAATTATTTGAGCCGGTAATGCATGAAATTAAAAGATTACAAGAAGCTGCAGGACTTCCCTTGGTAGATGCATTTATTTCGGAAAGGATCATCGCCGATCACCTTCGTGCAGCAACGTTTATCGTGGGTGACGAAAATGGTGTTTCTCCATCAAATACCGACCAAGGATACATTGTAAGAAGGCTTCTTCGTAGAGCCATAAGACGGGCTCAAAACCTCGGCATCAAGGATCTTTTTATCACAAATATTGCGGAAATTTACATAAAAATTTATGGAGAATTTTATCCTATTCTCGAAAGAAACAGAGATAAAATTATTCATGAATTTTCTCAAGAAGAAATAAAATTCAATCAAACAATTAATAAAGGTTTAGCTATTTTATGGAAAGATATCGAACAGATGGAAGCTCAAGGATTAGCCAAAAAACCGCAATCTTTCAAGGAAGATTTCTTCTTTGAAATGTTCGCGACATATGGATTCCCGTTAGAATTAACACTCGAAGAATTGACCGAAAAAGGTTGGATAAACAATGAAGAAGAAAAAAAATATGTCGTTGAAAAATTTGATACACATTTCAAAACTCATCAAGAATTATCAAAGGCTGGAGCTGAAAAAAAGTTCTCAGGGGGACTTGCTGATCATAGTGAACAAGTGAGCAAATTGCATACGGCTACTCACCTATTACACGCTGCTTTACGCCAAGTTTTAGGAACTCACGTGGAACAAAGAGGATCTAATATTACAGCTGAAAGATTACGTTTTGATTTTAGTCATACTGAAAAAATGACACCTGAGCAAATTGCTGAAGTAGAAAAAATTGTGAATGAACAAATTCAAAAAGCTTTACCGATAGTCTGCGAAGAAATGTCTGTGTCTGCCGCAAAGGAACGTGGCGCTATTGGCTTATTTGAGTCAAAATATGGCGATACAGTAAAAGTTTATACGATGGGGGAACCTTTAAAAAATATTGTGGCAAGCATGGAAATTTGTGGTGGACCTCATGCCAATAACACTGCTGATTTAAAGAGCTTTAAAATTCTAAAGGAAGAAAGTTCTTCCAGTGGGGTGAGGAGAATTAAGGCAGTTATTGGATAATTTTCCCTTCCAAAACCCATTGATCCGCTTTGGTAATTTTTATCGGGACTATTTCACCAATGAGAGATTTTTTTCCTTTAAATTGGACTTCTTTGTAGTGTTCGCTATGCCCATGAAGCATTCCTTTCTCCTCAAATTCGACTAAAACGTCCAGCGTTTTACCTACGGATTTTGGTAATTTTTTGGCGACTATTTTTTTCAATAATTCATTAATTAAATGCCATCTTTCTTTTTTAACTTTTTTTGGCACGTCATCTTTTAGATTTTTGGCAGAAAAGGTTCCTTTTCGCTCTGAGTACTGGGCAAAATAAGCGAAATCGAATTCCTGTTCTTTAAATAAATCATAAGTTGCTTGAAACTCTTTTTCTGTTTCTCCGCAAAACCCCACAATAAAATCTGTGGAAATGGCAATGTCTGGTACTGCTTTTCGCAATTTTTTAATAATTTCGAGATATTTTTTGATAGTGTAAGGACGATTCATACGCTTTAAAGTGGCGTTATGTCCAGCTTGAACAGGCAAATGAAGATAGGGCATCAGGGTCTTTAATTTGCCATGGGCTTTGATTAAATCATCCGAAATATCTTTAGGATGAGAGGAGGTAAATCTCAGTCTTTTTAAACCTTTGGTGGAAAGCTTATCTATTTGTTCGAGTAAATGTACAAACGGAGTTTTGCCTTTTGGAAGATGTTTAAACGTGCCTTCCTGTTTATCAAAAATACTTAAACCATAAGAATCAACCGTCTGCCCAAGTAAAGTAATTTCTTTGCCACCTTGTTTCACAAATTCTTCACATTCTTTGAGAATATCAGCCATTGGTCTGCTCTTTTCACGACCACGACTAAACGGAACAATACAATATGTACAAAACTTATCACAGCCCGTCGAAATCGGGATAAAAGCCTGTGCTTTTGAAGTATAGGTTGGAGCAATTTTGAAATAATCTTCCAGGGTCTCTTCTTCAATCGGTTTCAATTTAATTTTAGGATGAAGTTCTTTGATCAATTCAGCGAGGCGGGGCAATTCTTCAATGCGTAAAGCGATGTCTATTTCACTACTTCGATTAAATAGTTTATCTCTCGTTTCAGAATAACGGGAGCTTGATTTTCGCACCATACAGCCAGTAATCACCACCATTAGATTCTTATTTTTTTTGCGAAGTTTGATCATGTCCACCATTTTTCCAATTACTCTTTGCTCACCTTTTTGACGAATACTGCAGGTATTAAAAAGAATAATATCTGCTTCTTTTTCATCCTTTGCCTTTTTAAAACCAAGTGCCTCCAGATACGTCTGCATTCTTTCCGTATCGGAATAATTCATCTGACAGCCGTAGGTGTAGATTAGGTATTTCATGGTGTGTAATAGGGTTTCTTCAATAGGGCTCTCCTGAAAAAGTTCGAAATTTTTACTCCTGGCCGTCGCAAAATTTCTTCACTTTTTCTCCTTCGTTACGCCCGCCCCTGGCGGGCTCCACTTCGGACCGGAAATCTCGCTACTTTATGGTGCGCCCAGCGGGAATCGAACCTGCATTTAAGCCTTAGGAGTGCCTTGTTCTATCCATTGAACTATGGGCGCATAATCAATCTATGATGATTTTTTCAAGATAACGTATGTTCTTTTATTGTCGGGCAATTCACTCTTTGTTTTGAAAGAAAATTTATCGATTTCCTCTGTGGGTTCAGCCCCAAGTTCCTTAAGTAAGTCTTTTTGGCCTCCATTATCGGTAATAATCAATGCTCTTGGATCGATAGCTTCCAAAATTTCTATAGCTTTTTTGCTATCAAGATTCGTCCCCTCTCCAGCACTCATAATTAAGACGTCGATGTCCCCGATCTCTTTTACCATATCGCTAGTTAAAGCATGTCCTAGTTCTCCCAGGTGACACATTTTAATTCCATCCATATCGAATCTAAAAACAAGAGTAGCTTCGGACTTTTTACCTTCTTTTTCCTCGTTTTTCTTGCTGCTCTTCCACGCTGGGAAAGCGCTAATTGCAATGTCTTTTATTTCATATTCTCCGGGCCAATCGCAAATTTGGGTCATTCCTTCAACTTCAGCGGTCTTTTCTTTTAGACTAGAAAGGACTATTTCTCCCTTTAATTTTCCAGATTCACTATCCGGATTAACAACTACAGTCGCACCCTTGTCTTTGCATACAAAGCAGGTGTTTCCATGCCATGTGATATCCATAAATTTGTACTTAAATGATTTGTATCGGAAGCATACTAGACTTGTAAGAGATATGCAATATTTGGTAATATGGCACTTGAAAAAATTAACCTTTAGATATGTCAAAAATCACTAAAATTCATGCACGCGAAGTTCTAGATTCCAGAGGAAATCCGACTGTTGAAGTTGAAGTTTTTACGGAAAAAGGCAAGGGATCAGCGATTGTGCCAAGTGGAGCTTCTACAGGAGTTCATGAGGCTGTAGAGCTGAGAGATGGCGATAAGGCTAGATACATGGGAAAAGGAGTTTTGAAAGCGGTAGAGAATGCTAATACGTTTTTGAATGATGCTTTGATTGGAATGGAGAGCGAGGATCAAAAGGGATTAGACAAAAAAATGATTGAACTTGATGGGACTGAAAATAAAGGAAAACTAGGAGCTAATGCTATTTTGGGAGTGTCTATGGCGGCAGCTCGAGCTTCCGCTAATGAAAGAGGCTTATTTTTATATGAATATTTGAACAAAGATGCGACCACTCTGCCTGTACCAATGATGAATATTATGAATGGCGGAAAACATGCCGATAGCGGTTTGGATATTCAGGAATTTATGATTTTGCCTGTGGGTGCGCCAAATTTTAGAGAAGCTTTACGAATGGGAACTGAAGTTTTCCATAGCTTGAAGGATATTTTGAAAAAAAACGGATTATCAACTTCTGTGGGAGATGAAGGAGGTTTTGCTCCAAATCTTCCAAATAACGAAGCTGCTTTGGATTATATTGTGCAAGCGATTACGGCTGCCGGATATAAACTTTGGAAAGACGTGATGATCGGATTAGACGCTGCTGCAAGTGAATTTTACGATGCAACTACTCAACGATATAAAATTAAAGTTAGTGGGACTCCTGAGTTATTAAGTAATGGTGATTTGATGAATTATTATGATGTTCTTTTGAGAAAATACCCTATTATTTCAATTGAGGATGGCTTTAGTGAAGATGATTGGGACGGTTGGAAAAACTTCATGGCTAGTGTCGGAAAAACTATTCAAGTGATGGGAGATGATTTATTGGTAACAAATGTGAAGAGGCTAGAAAAAGGCATTGCTGAAAAAACTTGTAATTCTATCCTAATAAAGCTGAACCAAATTGGAACTATTACTGAAACAATCGATGCTATCAATATGGCGAAGGCTGCTAATTGGACAGCCGTTGTTTCTCATAGAAGTGGTGAAACGGAAGACACTACCATCGCAGATTTCGTTGTAGCGATGGGCACTGGCCAAATTAAAACAGGATCAGCTTCTCGAACAGATCGCATTTGCAAATATAATCAACTTCTAAGAATAGAGGAAAATCTTGGCGGAAAAGCTCAATATTTAGGCGGAAAAGCTTTTTATAATTTAGAAGAAGGCTATAAAGATTCACACAAAGAATTATTAAATTAAAAACATGGACATCGTAAAAGAGTCGGTCGTATCAAAATTATTGCCAAAAAGGTCACCAACTTCTCACAAGGGAGAAAATGGGAGAGTCTTGATCGTAGGAGGAAGTTTGGACTACTTTGGAGCGCCTATTTTGGCTGGACTGGGCGCGCTTTATAGTGGAGCAGATTTGGTTTACTTGTTTGTTCCGGAATGTAATTTTGATGTATCCAGAAGCCTATATCCGGACTTTATAGTAAAAAGTTTTCCTGGAGATTTTTTGACACCAAGAGCAACTCCGCAAATTATTGAATTGGGAAAAAATGTTGATAGCATTTTGATTGGGCCAGGTCTTTCCAATAATGAAAAAACAACTGAAGCGGTAATTGATATCGTCAATAATTTACACGTTCCAACTGTTTTGGACGCAGACGCAATTCCTGCGCTTAAAGAAATTAAGAAATTTCCGCTGGAACAATCTATCGTAGTGACTCCTCATGGAAATGAATTTGAAAACTTGGTTGATAGGGACATTGTCGTGGATGAAAAAGATCCAAAATCGATCGTTCTTTTGAGATCTTTATCAATGGATTTACATATTAACGTACTTCTAAAAGGGCATATAGACTACGTATCTTCGGAAGATGGAGTTGTGGAAAAAAATATTACAGGGAATGCCGGCATGACTGTTGGAGGAACGGGAGATGTTTTGGCAGGATTTGTGACAAGTTTACTTGCAAGAAGACTAGAGCCTTTTGATGCCGCTAGATGCGCTGCATTCTTTGCCGGAAAAGCTGGAGATTTGCTTAAAAAGCAAAAGGGAGAATGTTTCTCTGCTAGTGATTTGGCAATGACTTTACCGTATGTTTTAAAGTGATCTACCTCTAAACCATTTAACTATTTCTTTCGCAGTAACTCTTTTGTTTTTCATGATGTGACTACGTTTTTTGAGGATACGAGGGAGTCTTTTTAAGTATCCCGCGTAGCCTTTCCAAAGGTAAGGTTCAGCAAAAGTCATGTAAAGAGGTGAGGCTAATTTTACTGATACTATGGCTCCAAAATCTTTCCAAAACGCGCCCCAAAGTTCGTTTTTTGCCTGCATCAACAGTTGATTTCTAAAAGATTTTTCTTTTTGAATTTTGCTTATGTTTTTCCTGTTTTTCAAAAATTCTTTAGTAGTAAATGTGGTCTGAACGATTTGTCCTCTGGCATGATAAGCAACAGCATGTGGACAATACAAACTCTTCCAGCCGTAGAGCAAAAATCTCCACGACAGATCGGCGTCTTCTTTATATTTTTCAAAATCTTCGTCAAAATATTCGTCAAAAACTTTAATATCTTCAAGAGCAGCCATGTTGTATAAAGGGCACACTCCGGAAGCTCCAAAAATTTCTCTATCTTCATTGAATTTTCCATCATCCACCATTCCCTGTCCGGCATCGACAATACGTCTATTTTTGTAGGCAATAAGCCCTGCACTATCGATAATATCCGTGGGCTTAAGATTGTTGAAATCGTATAAATAAATTTTCCCGGTGGTTCCTGCGACTTTGGGGTTTTTCCTGGAATGAGCTATCAGCTTTTCGTAATAATCAGGCGAAACAACCACTTCCGGACTGATCACGGAAACATATTTTGCTCCTCTGCTTAACGCGATTCTGATTCCTTGATTAGCCGTTTTCGCGAAGCTGCGATGATCGGTATTCGCGATAATGGTAACTCTTTGATCTGAGTCATAATTTTTGTGCATAAATTCAACTCCTTCTCTGTCAGTAGAGCTATTATCAATGAAAACCACATCAAAATTCTTGTAAGTCTGCTCCATAATGGAAGGCATACAAACCTTGAGATAATCAGGGGTATTTTGATGCACAATGATGACTACTAACTTGTCGGGGGCTTTTTCCGGTTTAGCCTCTTTTTGTTCCTCCTTAAGTGGAATATTTTTGGGCTTAAGTTTGATTGTTTTTCGAATAACCATAATGTATATTTGTGCGTGTGTGTAGTCTATAAAAATAATAACATTATGTCCACCCATCTTTTCACTTCCGAATCGGTCACAGAAGGCCATCCTGATAAAATGGCAGATCAGATTTCTGATGGAGTTCTTGATGATTTACTTCGTCAAGATCCCACAAGTCACGTTGCCTGTGAGACCTTGGTTTCTACGGGAGTTGTGTTTATAGCTGGAGAAATTCGCACAAACGGCTATGCTGATCTTCAAAAAATCGCCAGAAATATTATCAAAGATATTGGCTATACAGATGCCACTTATGGCTTTGATTATAAGGCTTGTTGTGTACTTACTGCGATTGACGAGCAAAGTCCCGATATTTCTATGGGCGTAGATCCAGGAGGTGCTGGAGACCAAGGAATGATGTTCGGGTTTGCTTGTAATGAAACTCCTGAATTGATGCCTATGCCAATTATGATGGCTCATCAGTTGGTGCGAAAGTTGGCAGAGGTTCGCAAACAAGGACTTTTAAAATATCTTCGACCTGATGGAAAAAGTCAGGTGACAATTGAATATGATGGATTTAAACCGGTACGCGTTCACACGGTTGTTGTTTCAACTCAACATGGACCGGAAGCAGAACAACCTCAGATTAAAGCCGATATGATCGAGCATGTGATTAAGCCAGTTTGTGGAAATTTACTCGATGCAAATACTGTTTATCATGTAAATCCAACCGGAAGATTTATTATTGGTGGTCCTCCTGGAGACTCAGGACTAACTGGAAGAAAGATTATTGTAGATACTTATGGTGGAATGGGCCGACATGGTGGCGGATGTTTTTCTGGAAAAGATTGTACGAAAGTTGATCGTAGTGGAGCGTATATGGGAAGGTATGTTGCAAAAAACATCGTAGCCGCAGGATTGGCTGATAGATGCGAGATTCAGGTGGCGTATGCGATTGGAGTAAAGGATCCAGTTTCTATTTTTGTGGAAACTTTTGGAACAGGAAAATTAGATGATGAAACTATGATCAAAATAGTTCGTGAGAATTTTGATTTTTCTCCAAAAGGAATTATTGCAAACTTGAAATTGTTAGAACCAAAGTTTGTGAAAACTGCCGCATATGGACATTTTGGCAGAAATGAAGAAGGATTTACTTGGGAAATTTGCGATAAAGCAGAGGCTTTGAAAAAATATTTAAATTAAAATTACTATGGATTACAAAGTTCGAGATATGAAACTGGCTGCGCAGGGACTAAAGAATATTGAACTCGCCGAAATGAATATGGGAGCGCTGATGGAAGTGCGCAAAGAGATGACAAAATCGAAGATTTTTAAGGGTTTGAGAATTGGAATGGCTCTGCATGTTACAAAGGAAACAGCTGTTTTGATCCGAACTTTTAGGGCGGCTGGCGCAGAAGTTTTTATCACAGGATGTAATCCCCTTTCCACTCAAGATGACGTGGCTGCCGCACTCGCAAAAGAAGGCGTGCATGTCTATGCTCACAAAGGAGAGAGTGGCAAAGAATATTATGAGTTTTTGAATAAAATAATCGCTGGAAAACCTCATATTACAATTGATGATGGATGCGATTTGGTTTCCGAAATTCACAAAAAACATACTGAACTTATTCCTCAAATAATTGGAGGATGTGAAGAAACAACCACAGGAATTATCCGTCTGGAAGCCATGGAACGAGATCATGCCTTGAAATATCCGGTAGTCGCAGTGAATGATAATCTGACGAAACACTTGATGGATAACTATTATGGGACCGGACAATCGACTCTTGATGGAATTATCAGAGCTACTAATTTTATGTATGCTGGAAAGACAGCTGTTGTGGCTGGATACGGGAGTTGTGGAAAAGGAGTGGCTTTAAGACTAAAGGGAATGGGATCGAATGTCGTTGTGACTGAAGTAAAGCCTTTTAGAGCGCTTCAAGCGGTGATGGACGGATTTCGGGTCATGAAGATGAAAGATGCCGCTAAAATCGGTGATTTATTCATTACTGTAACTGGCGATAGAGATGTAATTACAGCCGATCATGTAAAAGAGATGAAAAATGGCGCTATTTTGGCTAATAGCGGACATTTTGACTGTGAAATTGATGTGGCAGGAATAAAGGCAAAAGCAAAGAGCGTACGAACAATCAGACCTTTTATGGAGGAATATATGATGGTGGGAGGGAAAAATGGTGGCGAAAAAAGAATTTATATTTTGGGAGAAGGACGCTTGATTAACTTGGCGGCAGCAGAAGGTCATCCAAGTGATGTGATGAGCTTGAGTTTCTGCGGACAAGCTAAAGCCTGTGAATATTTGGTAAAGAATAAGGGAAAATTAAAAGCAGAAGTATATACATTGCCTGAGGAAATCGATGTATACATTTCTAGCCTTCAACTTACGGCGATGGGAATTGAGATCGACAAATTGACTCCTGTTCAACAGAAATACTTGAGTAGCTGGGAGAGCGGGACGTAATAGAAAGTAGGCTGCTTTAGAAATTTGCTCTCACATCGGCTATCAACTGGCTTAATGCTGGAGTTTTTAGGCTTGCAACTTTTTGCATTATCAATCTTTTTTCCATCGTAAATAGATTTGAATAATGAATATATGATTCACGAGTTAAATAGCCTTCTTCCAAATCATCTGTGGATATTTTTGATCTATGGAGCCCTTCTCCAACTGTTGTAACTGGAACTAAAATAAGATCCTCTCCTGTGTTAAATTTACCATTTGAAACAACAATTGCAGGCCTGATTTTGGATTGTTTTAATGAACTAAATGGATAATCGGCTATCACTATATCTCCTTGATTCATAATTATTGAATTAAAAATAGATCTTCATTGGCATCATCGAGCCAATCTTTTGATAAGGTGTGATCCAACGTTTCGTAATATTCCAAATTCTTTGATGGCATTTTTTTTGGTTGAGACATAAAGTAATGCTTTCTAATCAGGTGACGCAAAAATTCACTTCGATTGGCATACTTTTTATTTTTCACTTCTTTGTCGACAAATTCTGCCAAATCTTTGGTTATCGAGATATTCATTGTAACCATGGAATAGAATTTTAAATGTATTACTGAGGCTATTTTAGCAAAGTTTGGCATAGTTTGTCAAAATATGGATTAGTGAGTTCCCAAATAAAGGGCGATCATGCCCGCCTTTGCAAAGATTTTTTTGACGGGCATGATTTTAGTTTTTGTGAGGAGGTGGCGGTTTTAATATAAACGCTGCTACATCTACCCTCACCCAAATTTCCTATGGCGAGATAGTTATATCAGGCAAATATAAAATAATTATGAAATTTTTATAAAATCGTCATTCCCGTGAAAACGGGAATCTGATTCCGCATCGGTGTGCAGAATGACATGGAGAGGAGCAGGACTTGCGTGTAGATATGCAGAAAAAGTCATAGTAAAAAAGTAACTATGCATCAGTTTAAATACGCTGATTAAGACCCTATTTGGAAATCTTTAAAAGTTTTTCGAGATTAACCTCCATGAGATCTATATTTACAATATTGACATCTTTGTCGTAATCGATAACACAATGATCCTCCATATCGCTATCAGCAATCTTGTGATCGTTTAGTTTTATACTGAGAATGTTAACCTCCGGATCGTAGCTTACTTGAGCCATGTTCTTGTGTTATATGTGACTATTGTACATTTGTTCTCATTTATCGAGCAAACTAAAATTAATACGGCTTTCCCAATCAATTTATAATATTTTATTTTGCTAAAACTTTCTTTGTAATTTCTTCAAAACCAATTGATCTCTCTTCCATTCTCTTTATGGCATGTGCTGAAAATGATATTTCCATGCCTTTAGCTATATCTATAAAATCGACTAACATCATTGATGCAAATTCTTATCCTATTGATGATTATCTATTTCAACAATGATCAAATTCCTATCGTCATCAATATACCCAATTGCTCTGTATTGTTTATTAATGCGAAAATACCAAATGGAGTCTTTTTTTGGTTGTCGCTTTTTGAAAGGAAGAACTTCTTTTCGTTCAAGAATTTGCTTAACGACAATCATCAAATATTGATTAATACTGATTTATTTAATTTTTTAGTCTCTGCTATTTTAGTCTTCAATTCATGAGTAACTTTTGTTTCTGGTATTTCGACTAGTGAATACAACTGTTCAAGTTTTTCTTTTAAAAGCTCGTAATACTTGATATCAACAATTACTGCTTTTGGCTTATTGTTGATAAAAACGTATTTTTCAGCCTTCTCTAAATCTTCCAAACATTTCTTTGTCTGGGTACGTAAATCTGTAACTGAAATACATTGATCTTGGAACATAGATAGAAATTTATAGATATATTTGTAGCTAAATTCTATCATGTATTTATATGTATTACAATTAATTTAAAGGTTACGAATCCGTTAGATTTAAAATTTCGTACTTCTTGTTTTGTACATCTTTCCAAATCTTTAAAATTCGTTTTCCCAAGTAACTTTCGGAATATTTGCTTAAATTCCAGCCTAATCGTGATTCTTTTTTTACTATCACTAATGGCACGTATATTTGAGCACTTAATTTTAATAAAATTGCCGCTCTGACTCTGCCAGAGTCTAAATAGGCTTTATATACCTTGAGGTCTTTTTCTGGAGAATAAAGGTCTATAAGGTTATTGTTCCCCTTTGAATGTTTTTGTACTTCTTTGACTAACTGATTAATTAGCAGTTTATCTTTAACTTCTTTTTTTAGAGTATCTGTGATGTAAATTAAAGCCATGTCATAAGCTATTACCCAATTTCCGAATAGCAGAGCTCGCTTTTTCTGACTTCATCAATTCATTGAATTTTTGATCAAACTCCTTATCTCCCAGATAAAAAGACACTTCGGCTTTTGAAACAAATGCTCTCAGAAAAATTTTGGTAAGGGTACCTAACCCTATTCCTAGCGTTTCCTGTGCCTTTTTTTGAGCTAATTCTTTCAAATTTTTGTCGATACGAATTATAAATTGCGTTTGAGTAGTCATAAGCTTTGATCGTTACGATGTATATACTAAGTATATACTAACTTCCTATGACAATCAAAGAAAAATCAACTCTGCGAGATAGTTATATCAGGCAAAGATAAAATAATTGTGAAATTTTTGTAAAATCGGGAAATTGCTTAAATAGTTTTATGCATAATGATTATCCACCGATGACTATTGAGGTGAGCGACAGGGAGAGAAATATTGCGAAGCTGTTTAATCCCTCCTCTTTTTTAAACCCATCGAATTCGATAGGTTTAAAAAATTGTCCTTACTCACTATTTTCTTTCCAGTTTTTTTCTCAAGATCTTTGCGTGCTTTTTTGGCTATTCCTCCGCCTTGTTTGCCGGCAACTTTGTTTTCAATCATGCCTTGAGCCTTTACGCTTTCGGCAATTTGTCTTGTGGAAAGTTCCGCGAGAGCACTAAAAATCAACTCTGCTTCGTTCATGTGGTCGCGCAGATTTTGCGTCTTTAAACCTTTGAGTTTTTTGTGATTTTTTACACTTATTTCCGCCCATTCTTGATGAATAATGTTTGTGAGAATGGCAAATTCTTTTCCTTCTTTTACGTCGTGATTGCTCCAATAATCTGTGAGTTTATTGCGGGTTTCTTGACCAAACATTCTTTGTTGAATCCATTTTTCATCTCTTCCATGTTTCTTCCAATTTTCTCTAGCTCTATTGAGTGATTTTTCTGGATCTACAATTTCCTGCATTCTCTCATATCCAACTTTAGCCAGCCAAAGCTTCACCGGCTCAGCTTTTGGACTTGGGACTGATTGAATGAGACGTAAAAGGGTTTCTACGTCTGCTACATCAGTGAGTCTCATTTTCCCATCCTTAGCCACAAACTTTAACCGGTTACATTTTGTAACCACTTCACTTCCTTCCTTATTTAAGCGGTTTTTAATGTCGTCCAGTAGCTTTTAGACTTTTGATGATTCGTTTTGTTTGCATATGAATTTGTGATAGCATGCAGGTGACGAGCCGGTCGACGAGCAGTTCCTAAATAAAAACCACTCTCCTGTAAGGGAAAGTGGTTTTTTTATAACCCACTGTGGTGGAGCTGCGGGGAGTCGAACCCCGGTCAACTGGGTGACGAGCCAATCGACGAGACCGCTCCAGCCCCATTCGTCCCCCTCAGTGGTAACACAGTTATATCCCTCAACTTTAAAATAATTATAAAATTTTTCTAAAATCTGAAGCGAAAAATTCATGTACAAAAAAAGCCCCCTCCCGAAGGAGGGGGCTTTTAAGTGTTGTATTATTTAAATTTTATTTCTCCATTTTGGTAGAATCGTTATTGGCATCATCCGTGGATTTAAAATGCTATTATAATCCCATTTTATAATAATTGGCGTTTGTATCATCCGTCTCCCTGCCGAAGTTCACAGAATTAATGGCTAGAGATATAGGAGTAGACCCTACTTTTGGAGCAGAGGCGACAACTGTGAGCGTAAAGGTTCTTGCCTTATTTTCTTCGAGCTCAAAGGTGTAGGGGGTATCCTTATCGTTGGGAGTATCAGTGCTAAGTTTACAAGAAATAGTTTCAGTATTTCCAATCGTATATTCGATTCCTTGTCCGGGAGAATCTAGGCCATCAATTTTACAGGAATTATCAATTCTTAAATCTTCAATAAAGGAAATTGCTTCGAATATAATTTTAAAAGTGCCTTGATCTTTCTCCCCTGATTTTGTAGCTGTAAAACTTTTTACAGC
>Ga0172381_10003446_pt1 | contig 16766 bp, 23 predicted proteins | sample Leawel6488metaG_FD_119754 | JGI IMG/M metagenome (GOLD analysis project Ga0172381, IMG submission 119754) | Leachate microbial communities from a municipal landfill in Southern Ontario, Canada - Leachate well 64-88 metaG | ecosystem: Engineered > Solid waste > Landfill > Unclassified | place... | reverse complement strand
GCCAACGCCCCGCTGCTCTCCGCGTACTTGACCAAGTCCTGTAGTATCTGCACGAACCACCGCAGGTAGTTCGCCACTGTCCCCTGGATCAGCTTCGTCTCGAAGTTCGTCCAGAGGTTCGTCAGCAGCTTCCAGGCCCCGGCGAGCGTGTTCAACTGGTCGGCTGCCGCCTTCGACGTAAGCCCCGTCTCATTCAACTGCGCCTGGTACTCCTTGAGCTGCGCCGTGCCGACGTTCAACAGGGTCAGCAGGCCGAAGCTGCCACGGCTCCCGAACGCTTGCACCAGAGCGTCCATCACGGCCTTCTTGCCCACCCTCCGCTGCAACGCCTCAAGCATCTCCAACGACTTCATCAAGCTACCCGTATTCACCACGGACAGGTTCTTGAAGTCGATGCCCAAGCCCCGGAACGCCTTCCGCGCGTTGTCCGTCTCCTTGGTCAACGCCACCACGGCCTGCCGGAAGTACGTCCCCGCCATGCTGCCCTGCAACCCCGCCTGATAGAAGCCCTCCAGTAGCGCAACGGTCTCCTTCAGATTGATCCCCATGCTCGCAGCTACCGGCCCCGCGAACTTCATGCTCTCTATCAGCTTGTCCATCGTCGCCGCGGAACGGAAGATCGCCACCGTGAACACGTCCGCAACGGCTGTCGCGTCATACGCAGAGAACTTGAACGTGTTCAACGTTGCCGCCAGGGTCTCCATGACCGGCCCAGTCTCCGACTGCGTCGCCGCAGCCAAGTTCAACGAGGCCGCAGTCAACGCCTCGACCGCCTTCACGCCCACGAAGCCCGCGCTGTAGGCCTCGTACATCGCCGCAGCGACTTCATTCGCCGCGAACTGCGTGCGGCTGCTCATCTCCAATGCGAAGGCCGTCACGACCTCGCGCGCCTTAATGGACGCCTCGCCGATCCCCCCCATCACTGTCGCGACCTTGGCCGCCGCCAATTCCAGTTCGGCAAAGGCACGAACGCCTTCCTCGGCCATCCGACGGAAGGCGTTCGTTGCCCACTCCATTGCCTCGACGGCCTTGGTGCCGAACCAGATCATCGCCTGCGTCGTGCCGGCAATCGCCTGTCCGGTCAACCACAGGAAGCCCTTACCCAACTCCACGACAGCCGTTAGGCATAGCTTCAGTTGCGAGAGCATCACCTGCGCGTAGATTTTGACGATAGCAATCGCTATCTTCACCACCGCAGTGACACCCTTGATAGCCATCTGCAATGCCGCGAAGCCCGCCACCAAGGCCATGACAGGGATCAGCAGCTTCCCCAGTAGCGGTCCAAGGTAGCCGAAGGAGATCAACTGACGGCGCAGGCCGAGCGCCCCCAGGGCACCAGCCACGTTCCCGCCTACATCGAAGCCCCCCCCCTGCCCGAACAGACCCCGCGGCGGAGTCGTTGCAGCACCTCCACCTCCTGTACCTCCGGTGCCTCCCCCGCCAGTGCCGCCGCCTCCCCCCCCAGGGGTCACCAAGGCAGGAACCCGAGCGTTCGGACCCAGGCGGATGTTGCCGATCTCCACGTCTATCGCTACACTTGCTTGCCGAGCCATGCCTCAAGCTCCTCGGGCGGCATATCCCTGTACGTCTGCCCGCCCGCTCCATCCCCGTCGTTGGACTTCTCCCCCCCACCACCCCACTGCCGTTCCGTGATCCCCGCCCGTATCATCCCCAACAACCCCACCCGCCACTCGTTCTGTTCGCCCAACGGTCGCCCGTCCCGAAACTGATGCGTCTCTCCCAACCACCACGCCTCGTTGAACAACGAGAACATCACCTCGGCGCACCACCTGTCGAACTCCGTTGTCCCCTCTGCCATGATCTCCGCCACCCGCTCCGCCAACGCCTCCTCGCGTTCCCGCACGTCCCGCCGGTATGCCTCTGTCTCCTCCTCCGTGCTCCGTTCCGTCAAGCGCAACGGCGAGGCGTCAACCTCTCGCCTCGCCCGCCGTTGCGCTGCTGCTATCTGTTCCGCCTCGTCATTCAACACCTGCCACGGGTCGAAGCGGCCCGTCTTCACGTACCGGGCCACTACGCCCTTCAGGCGTTTCCCAGGATCTCGAACTGCTCATCAAACTCGCCGTCGTCGCGCCCCGCCACCCAGTCCAGATACTGTTCAAGCAACTCCCGGAAGTTCTTGTTCTTGGGATGAAGCCACCGACGGTAGACATCGTCGTTGCCAGTCGGATTGAAGACCACCTCGGTCTGTTGTCCGGTCTTCGCATCCTTGCCCAACAGCCGGAACTTCGTGATCTGAGCCTCGCACTTCGCCAGGAAGAACTCATCCTCATCCCACTGCACCAACTGTCGCGCTTCCGTCTTACCACCGGCCCGCCGTTGCGCCCGGTTGCCGCCCTTTACTACCACGTTCTCAAAGCGGATCTCCCGCCCCGACTGTCTGATCTTCGCCTCGCTCGCCGGCACCTGTGCCTGGATGAAGTAGCCGTCCGGGTACGCCGCGTCGAACTTGTGCAACACGAGCGCCGGCACCGTCGCCTCGCCCAATACCAGCATCAGAGACGGCGTCACTTCCGCCGGCGCCGCCTCGGCCTCCTGCACTACTTCCTGTCCCTGTTCCACAATCTGATCATCGCTCATCTACAACACGATCCTTTCCTTGTTGGCGCCGTCGCGCGCCTCGTCTATCACTCTGCTCACCTGCCGAAACGCTCCCTGATACTTCCCCACGTCCACCATGATCCCATCCAGGCCTCCGTTGCACTTCGCGGCCATCTGCCGTACTTCCGCCAACCGCACCTGGTCGCACTCCACCTCTAACCGCACCCGCCGTGACCCTCCAATGCAACTCCCCGTCACGTTGTCCACAAGCCCCAGCGCAAGCAAAACCGCCGCCGTAAGCATGTTCTCGATGCACACGGCGGCGGTAGTGGTCTGTTCCATGTTCCCGGCTCCTTGGTACGACTCCTTGGGTACGCCCTGTCTCTGTCCCCCCCGGCTGTTAGCTGGTCGCGGCCTCCGTGATCAGGCAAGCCTGCGTCGTCTCGTCTCCACTCAGCGGTACCAGGGCCTGCAGGCTGATACCCTCCTGCTTGACGAGCCCGCCTGTGCCCACCTTCAATGGCGCCGCCGTCCACTTCAACCGCGGGATCTCGAACGTCGCCGTGTTGCCGGCCGCCCGCGCCAACGTGGCCTTGTACTTGCCCTCTGTCCCCGCCAGAAACGCCGCCCGGATCGCGCTGCTGGTATACCACTGGTCGAAGCTAACCGTCCAGTCCGCCCACTCCGTACTCGGCGCGTCGTAGATCGTCGTGCTGCCGTCGAGCGAGTCCACATCCTCCAGCATGTTGTCCCAGGACAACGTGTGGTTCTTCGTCACGACGCTCGCCGCATACCCACTACCGGTGTCGATCGCGAAGGCCGCCTCCTGAAACTTGTAGGGGTACAGCGTCCCGTCGATGAAGGTCTGCCCCACCGTCCCCGGCCAAGCCTCCGTCGTCACCGGCAACGACATCGCCTTCAGGTCCACCTCGAACGTCAGGTAGTCCAGGCCCGTGTCAAGCTTCAAGCTGCCCTTCGTCACCTTCACGTCCTGGTACATCTCCACGAACTCGTTCGTGAGCCCCAGATTGATGACCTTGAAGATGGTAGCGTAGTAGCCCTGATAATAGTAACTACTCGCCTGCCGGCCGAAGAGCCAGTTGTAGATCAGGCCACTTGCCACATAGCCCGAACTGCACGGCAACACCATCTTCCCCTCGACGGTATCACCCGTGTCGCTATACCAAGTCTTCCCACGGTAGCCGCCCCCATGCTGGAAGAAGTTGTAGGACGGCGACACGTCAATGTCGCAGTCCTCCTTCGTGGGGATCTCCTCAAACCCTGTTACAGCGGCGGTTCCCATGTTATCCTGCATCGCGAAGCAGAGCCGCGCTTCTTTGTGACTCGCCCACGGCTGGCCGGTGTATGCCATCTGTCATCACCTCTTACAAAGTTGCGCTTCCTGCGGGAACCATCACACGAACCGTACAACGCACCGTCGTCACCCACAGAATGTCGTCCCCCACCCCCGGCCCTTCGATCGCCGGGTCCCCATCCTTCGCGAAGCATTCGTACCGCCGTTGGGCATCCCCCAGATGCCAGTAGCCATTCAGGCAAGCCTGCACCGCATCCCGCCACTCATTCAACCCCCACCGCGCCTCTTCACTCTTGCGGTACTTCAACCAGATCTCGATGTCCACCGAGTACTCATCCTCGGAAAACCCCGGCAGCACCGTATCCCCCGCCCCGCTGCCGCTCGCTTCCCCCTGCGTACTGCCCTTGTCGTCAATCCAGATCGCCGGCGCCTGCGAGGCTGTCATCTCGTTGATGCCGCTCTGCTGGTGGTAGTTCAACAGGTTGTCCGGGGCCGTCGGCAACGTCAGGAACTCGTCCAGATGCGCCGTGAGCGTATCCTCTATCGCCTGTGCCACCGCATTGCTCTTGCTCTCGGCCATCATACCCTCGTCTGAGTGATGTGGTCTATGATCAGGTCGGCCATCGCATCCGCGTTCGCCTGGGTGATACGGAAGATCGTCCTCGGCTCCATCGGGTACTGCCCGCCGCGCCCACGCCTATTGTAACGCTTCTTTGGCCGGCCCGAGTCGAGTATCCCACCCTGGTCTCCAGTCAGTCTGTCCCGCGGCGACCTCGGCCTATCCGGCACGTCGGTATAGTCAGGGTAGTTCGTGCCAAAGACCATCTTCGTGCGGAAGCCCCGATAGTAGCCGTCCTGCGTCTGGCCCGTCACCTGCTTGTGTAGTTTGTCGCTCAGGCGCATGATCTTCTTCTGCGGGTGCGTCAGCCTCTTCCAGGTCTTGTAGCCCATCTTCTTGTACTTGACGCTGATGGTCTTCCCGCTCTGCCTAGACCTGCCTATCTTGAACGTCCCGTGGTGGAAGCGAATAGGCTTGTCCGACAGTTCCGGCCACCGCGGCTCCCCGTCCACTGCCCCCTCCGCATCGAAGACCTGCATCTCATTCTGGTAGATGACGCCGAGGATCGCGGGCCAGACGGGGCGCAGATCCCGCGCCCTATCCTTCACGCCGCGCAGCCACTGTTTCGCTGCGTTCCTCCCTATCACCCTCGCGTCCATCTGGATTTCCATCGCTACCACACATGGTCGTTGGTCTCAGTGTCCACGTCCTCAACAGTCGTTGCCGTGGCCGCTGTCGTCCGCCTCTGGAAGGTCCCCGTCGCCGGCAGGCCTCCGAACATCGGGATCACCTGCACGGGGTCCGCCGAGACCTCGATGTCGTCCGGCTGTTGCGCAGCCGTCTTCATCTGACCAATCAGCTTGTCCGCCTGGCCCTCCAACCACTCCGACCACCACATCCCCGTTGCTTCGCCCTCGGTCTGGCGGAAGTACCGAACGGCCTGTGCCGCCCCGCGCATCGCGCACACTGACTTCGCTTGCCCGAAAGCGGCAGGCGATGCCGACCTGTCGATCGGCACCGCCATATAGCCCCGCACTTCGTTCTCGAAGATGTCCTCCTGCGCGTCCTCAAACCCCTGCAAAATAGCCGTGTCCGGCTCGCTATAGTTGAGTCCCGGGTCCTTGTCCAACCACCACTTGACATCTGCCCAGGTCGCATAGCGTGCCACAGTGGTTTGCTCCTTGCCTCTACTCTACTCGTCCTCCAGGAAGTCCATCCCCTCGGGGATCTCCGCCTTCTCTGGTTCCCTCTTGCGCGCCACGATGTCAGGGGTCGGAATGCGATGCTTCTGGCAATACGCAGCCAACGTGCCGCTCACGTCGATCGGTTGTGCCTCGCACGCCGCGAAGTCCTCGATCTTGCGAATCTTGTTGATGAGCTTCGTCAAGGCCTCGCGCGTCACCCGCGCGCTCTCGATGCGGTACGGCGCCGTCGTCCGTTCATAGATCCCGTCGAGGTTCCGCAACCGGCTCTGCAGGTGCGTCAGGAGCTGTTCCTTCGTGTAGAACTTGCGCAGGCTCGGCTGCGCCACCACGCCCCCCGCTAGATCCCCCCAGAACGCGATATGCTTCTGTTCCGGTGCCTCCGCTACGTCGCTGGACTTTTCCTTCCGCATCGTTGGGCTCCTTTGGGACATCGTTGAACTCAGTCGATCAGAGCGAACACGTCTCCGGTGATGGTGGCTGCGGCGCCCCCGCCGCTGTTGTCAAGCTTCAACCGTACCCAGGGGGCGATTGCCGCCAACCGCAGGATCGTCCGGGTGAACGTTGCGGCCTTCGTCAGGCTCGCAACCAACGTCCCCGTGTCGGTCCCGTTGGTCAGATCCACCATCTTCGCGTCGTAGTAGGTCACACCGTCGGCAGAGACCTGCAGGGTTGCGACCACTACCGCTCCGGTAACGAGCGTGCCGGCCAGATGCAACTCCAGCACGTCGAAGCCTTCCTGGTAGTGGCCGCAGTCGAAGTACTCTGTCTCGGCGGCGGCGAGAGCAATGCTACCCAACCCTCTCGGGTTCAACATGATGCCCTCTCCCTTAGGCCGCGATGGCCAGGATGCCGGACGGCGCCGCGTACGCCACATCGCCGGTCGCGTCGAGCTTCATGGCGACGCCCATCTCGGGCCGGACGATGGTCGGCCAGCCGAAACGGATGTAGTCGCCCCACCACTTGAACTCGACATTCGGGATGTCGTTGTTCTCCATGCGGATGAGCGTCTTCGTCTCGTCGTTCAGCGGGTGGCGCCACATCATCGGCTTGCCGAAGGACGACAGGGCGATGTAGAGCGCGTAGCCCGTGGGCACCGCATCGTTGAAGAGCGTCGGCACGCCGGACATCGGGGTCCCATAGGTGAAGCCGAGCTTGTTGAGGTCCTGGATCAGCGGCAGGTTCTCATAGTCGGCGGTAGTCTGGAAGCCACCATACTCCTGCTCGATAGCGCAGCGCGTGGCGCTGTTGGTGATACAGACCACCTGGTCGGGGACGCCGTGGTGACCGATGTGCCACTTCGCGTAGGAGTGGTTCTCGGGCGTCACGATGCCATCCTGGTCGTAGCTGATGTAGTGATCGTGGCTGCTGTCGAAGGTGTTCATCAGGTACGGCGGAGGGGTCTGATCGGCGTTATACCAACCGCTGCCGGTGAGGGCCGTGCCGATGATCAGACGGTTGCAGAGCCGGCGGTCGGCCTGCAGGGGCATGATGGTGTGTTCTCGCAGACGCTCGGGCGTCATGCCGTTCCACCACGCATCCTGATTGACCGCGGAGGCCAGCCAGAACTTCTTCGGCGCGACGATCGGCGTGATCACCGTACCGACATGCTGCGGATCGGGGCGCCCGGTGTCCTTACCGGCGAGCGTGAACTCCATCGACCGCTGGGACATCTCAATGGTGTCCATGATCGTAAGTTCGCACCACGCGGCGATGAGGTCCTGGGTGCCGGGGTTTCCCGGCTGCCCCTCCACGTAGAGGGAGATCGCCGTGCGATACTCCGTCATCAGTGGTTCGTCGGGAAGAAAGCCACTCTGAAAGCTGCCGAAGTTCGGCGTCGGCATCGTGGATGTCTGCTGTCCAGCGATGGTCTGCGGCATGATTTTCCTCCAGGCCGCTTCAGAGCGGCAATGTGCTTGTTACCATACGGGGCCACATCGTTGAACTGGAGTGGAACACTACGACTCCGCGGTATGGCTGGGGGCGACGGTCAGGTCCGGGTCCAGATAGAACTGCTCGTCGCACTGGTCGGAGAAGCCACAGAACTGCTCGGTGTTGCCGGCGGTGATAGAGAACTCCCCGGGTGTGTCGGACAGGTAGACGCGAGACCCGACAGTGATGTCAGTGACGTCGCGCATCTCGCCGTGCCGGCGCACGGTGAGCATCTCGCCGTGACAGATGCGGGTGGAGGCCACGCCGACACAGGGCAGGTCCGTAGCGCCCGCAGCAGCCGTAGCCAGGTAGACAAGACCATCGGGGCGTACCGTCACGGCCTGCCCCGACTCGATCGCGAAGGCCGTCCCGGTGACGCTGTCACTCTGGGAATCGGCCTGACCAACCTCTGCGACAAAGGACTCTCTCTCGCCAGCGAACATTGCCATGAGGTCACTCCTTCTCGGAAGTCATTCTTCGTGTCGCGGCACTTGCTACCTCGGAAGGAGGCGCTTGCAGTACTCGTCATAGGCCGCCTGTTGCGTGACGCCGGCAGCCATACGGCCCGTCACATACGCCTTGCACTCGTCGGTCCACGGCTGCGCGGCTACGCCGAGTTGCGCGGTGGCGGCAGCGCCGGCGGGAGCGGCAGCAAGCACCAGGTTGGGCTTGCCCTCGGTGACCGTCTGCAGCTCGAAGCCCCGATGCTTGAGGGTGTGCTCGGTGAGCGCCCGCACTGCGTCGGCGTCGAGCGGGTTGGCCCGTACCGCAGCGGCGACCTTGACAGCCTCAGGCGTCAGGGCCATCACGTCGGTCTGCTCGGAGCCGTCGGGCAACATCTTCTTCTGTTCAGTGCGCAGCGCCTCATACTCGCGGGTGGCCTCGTCCAAGCGGGCCTTCGCTTCCGTCTCCGCCTGCTTGGCCTTCAGGTCATCGAAGGCCTTCTGCAGCGCCTCGGCGTCGTTCGCCTTCGCCTGCAGATCGGCAAGCTGCGTCTTCAGTGCCTCCACCTCGTCAGCTAGCGGCTGCGCGGCCTCGGCCTGCTCTGCTTCCCATGCTACCTTCGCGGCGGCCACCGCCTCGTCAATCTTCGCCTGCAGTTCCTCAGCGGTCAACTCTGCCATGTCGCTCACTTCCTCGTGAGGATCGGCGGCGGACGCCGCCTCGGATGTTTCGTCCTGCGCCGGGGCATAGGCGCTTGCCAACACCATCTGCGGCTGCCCGGAAAACTGCGGCTGCGTACAGAGCGCCGCGTCGATCAGGATGTTGCGCCGGCCCCAGACGGGGTCGGGCAGTTCGCCGATGGAGAAGACGGGGGACACGTAGGGGAGGGCGCCGGAGGCAATGACTTCCTTGCCCAACGCCGTCGGAGTGAAGAGACCCCAGACGCCGTCGCCCGGTTCGTAGCGCACCTGCGAGTAGAAGGCGTACGCGCCATCGGGATTGCGGGAGTGATCGGCGCGCTGGTCCACGGGGACGCCGGCCGGGCCGGGGAAGCCGCTCTCGAAGTTCGCGACGACCTCCTGCAGGTACTCCGGCTTGATGTCTACGACCTCGCGCTTGCCCTCTTCGAGTTCAAGCAGAAACTGCCCCTCGGGGATGAGAGGCAGCCAGGTGGGTGTTCCGTCACGGGGGATCGGCACCTGCGAGTAGGAACCAATGACCTGCCCGTTCGCGTTGCGCTGAAACCATGCTGTCGGGTACGCCACTGCGTTGCTCCTACACACACAAAGCGGGAGGGCCTTGTGTATGGCCCTCCCGCCGTAAGAGCTTGGGTACCGCCTGTCTGGTTCTGGTCTGTGCGTTGGAGGGGGTACGGCCCGGTCTCTCGTGGAGGCCTGCCAGAGACCCCCTCCAACGCTTCAGGAGGGAGAGATGGCTGGGGCGGCGGTTCCCCTGGGTACCCCGCGACATGCCTGCCGTAGAGGGGCTAGCCGATCTCAGTCAGGGAGAATAGTCCGTCGCATTAGTTGTTGTCAAGGGGTCGCGCGTCATTCCTTGCGCTTGAGAGAAGCCGCGAGACCCGCGATGAGGACCAGAAGAGACATCCCCAACATCATGCCCACGATCAATGAAGCCCAGTCAAACTGCGTCCAGTCGAAGGTGATCATGCCTACCGCCGTCCTTTCCTTGGTGCTACAAAGATGCTCGCGGGGCGCCGGAATTCCACCGGCTACATCCGCATCCTGAGTGGGCCTTTAGCCACAGCGGATGTCTGACGCCTGTCACGCCCCCGCGACTACTGGCAAACTTCAGCGCATTGCTATCTCCAAGTCCGATACCGCTTGTTCCAACCTCTCATCCCACTCCTGTGACACGACCAGTCTCTGTGATCGAGGAAGCCTGTCAATCATGCGGTACATGAACGAATGGAGCGGCTCCACAAGCACATGGACGAGTTCATGCCGCAATGTGCTACGGATCTCCGAAAGAGGCCGCAGGGTCGCGACCGTGATCAGAATCTCATGGTTGTGCAAGTCAGGCAACACCCTCGCGAAGAACTCTCGTGTGTAGCCTCCACTGCTCTCAGTCTCGATCTGGCCTGCTTGCACGAAAACGAACCGAAAACGCATGTGCTCCAATCCGAACCGCTGCTGCAACCTGCCGCACTCCGCCTTGATGAACTCAACCGCCCTCTCGTGCCGCGTTCCCTCGTCCATACCGCCTCCCTCTACTTGACGCTCTTCCAGGTGATGCCCTTGCGGGCCTTGATGATCGTCGCCACGTCCACCCCGAACCGTTCCGCCAGGACATCCGCCCCCATGCTCTGGTTCGCCCGGATGTACCGCACCTGCTCCTCAGTCAACTTCCCCCGCTTGCCGTCCCCGCCTCTCCCGTCGCCCTTCTTCGCCCCGCCCCCACTCTCCTCCAACGGTAGCCGCTTCTGCTTCGCGCCTCCTCCACCCACACCCTCCGCTCCTCCACCCCCGCCGCCTCCCCCTTCCACAGATGCCCATACCGCTTCCACAGGAGCCACAGGACCCACCCCCTCGTCCACCGTGGGGGTCACCCCCATCTGCTGCCGCCACGTCGTATTCGCGTCCGCCGGCATCTCCGCCCCGCTCTTTTGGAACATCGCCGCCAGCGACCGCGTGTACTCCGCCACGTTCTTCACCGCAACCTTGCCGTGACGTAGCTCCGGCTGCTTCTTCGCCGTGCTGCCGTTCCGCGCCGCGAAGTCAGGCACCGCCTCGCAGTTGAACGTGTCACAGATCCAGTCCGCCACACACTCCAGGATCACGTCCGAGTACCAGTCCCCCGCCCCCTTTATCAGCGCGTTGCTGCCAGGGTCTCCCCCCTGCCCGAAGCCCATCATCTGCGCCCCGGTCGTCTGCAGGATCGCCTGATGCTGCCGCTCGATGTGGCTCTCGAAGGGCACCGACGCATCCCCCAGTTCAAGCATCTTTATCTCCCACCCGAACGGCACGGCCCCGCCGCTATCGTGCCCGGTGCGGATCGCCCGCATCAGGTCTACCACGGCCGTCGCCTGGGTGTCAGTCATCAGCACGCCGTCGGGGGCAATCGCGATCGGCACCCCGCAAGCCTGCCTCTCGATGCGGATCGCGGCGTACGTCTGAAACTCGTCCTTCTGCTTGTAGGCGCGGTAGGCTCTGCGCAATGCGCCCAACCCCTCGGGGTTGCCACCGTCGTCCATCCACGACCAGATGACTACCTCGTCACGCCGGTAGTAGACATACTGCGGCTCCCCGGTCATCGGGTTGCTGCCGTACTGCACGAGACCCTTGACGTGCCCCTCCTCATCGAAGTCCCACTGGTAGACAGTCTCCTGCAGACGCGGTGCCAACTCCTGCCAACCCGTGAAGCTGCCATGTTCCCCGGTCATCGGGCCGAACTTCTGATAGTGCCAGGCGAAGCCCTCCAACACGGCCAGGGAGGCCTCCCGGATCACCCGCGAGAACGGCCGGCCGGCGATGCCATCATGCGGCTGCTTCAACCCGTACTGGATGTTCCACTCCAGATTGTCCGCCAGTTCCTTGTCGTCCCCCGGCTCCACGTAGAACTCCGTCTGCGCCAGGGGGAGGGAGAGCATCATCTCCGCGGAGCCCACCGCCGTGTCGCTGTAGCGCATCTCCTTGAACGTCTTCATGCGCGTCATCAGGTCGGTGAGGTCGCTGTTGTACTCCTGCGCGATGCGGCCCTGTTGCACGGAGAGACCAGTTGACCCGTGGGTAGCGTTCTCTGCGTACGGGGTCACGGAGGAGTTGGAGACGACCGCAGCGGCGGCGAGGATGCGCTTTCCGGTGGGTGACTTCTGGAGGGATGGTACGTCCTCGGCGCAAACCAGATAGCGCGGGGCGAAGGCGGAGGCAACCCCGAGGCCGGTCGCCGTGTTGTCCTTGGGGCGAGCGGGTGGCCCATCGAGAGTGAGCGGGATCAGGGTCTCTTCCTGTGACATAGCGGCGGCCTCGTTGGTGTCTGGACTGTGCGAAAGCGTATGCTTCGGGCGAACGACTGTCAAGGCCGGCGGCTACCACTTCTTTCTCTTTGGGTCTCGCGTGCTCCGGATCGGCGTCACGTACTGCTCCCGCCCACCGTCCGCCTGGTCCCGCTTCGGGATCAACGGAATCAGACTCAACATCAGCGCGTCCAGCACGTCCGGGTACCGCCCCCGCCGCTTCACCTTCCCCGGTGTCTCCCCCTTCCCATGCGACCGCGCCGTCACCACCGCCTTCCACACCTTCCCCCTCCAGTCTCGTTCCTCGTCGTGCTTGTGCAACACCACTGTCCCATTGCCCAGGAGCTTCCTCGCCCCGCTCTGCAGCCGGCGCCGCGGGTACTGCAACCATCGCAGGTGTTCCTGCGTGTCGTGGCTGTTGCCGATGTCCGCCCCCCCGGTGAACCGCACCGCCCGCAACTGCTTCACTCGCCCCACCAAGCCCCCCACGAAGCTCGGGTCCCAGGTGCCGTCCGCGTGCAACGGACCCTGCCACCTCGCGTCCTCCCGCGCCACTGCCTCCCGCTTCTCCTCGAAGCTACCAACGATCGCCTTCGCGTACACCGGCTGCGCCGGCACGGACGTGATATCCGTCACCAGAAAGAAGGTCACCCCGGAGGTGCCACTCACGTCCAACCCCTTCGAGTAGCGATGCCCAGGGATCGCCTCCGACGGCAACTCCTTGTGCGCCGCCCCGAAGCGATACAACGCATCGACGTTGAAGAGCGGGTCGTCGCTGTCCACCACCATCAGGCCGTGCTCTTCCTCGAAGATGTCGTCCCCGAGGCGCGCCCGTTCCTTCTCCTCCCAGGCGTCGTCCCGCCCCGGCACCTGCCGGTAGTCGTACGGCAGGTAGGTGGCATTCCACTGCGAGGCGTTCTCGCAGAGTTCCTCGTGGTAGCTTGGGCCGTTCGGGCTGCTCACCGCCCAGACCGACGGCTCCACCGGCATCGCCTCCAGAGCCGCCACCATCGCTACCGTTGACTTCCAGACATCACACAGATTCTCGATGAAGGCGGCCTCCTCGATCAGGACGCCGTTGCCGGAGTAGCCGCGCACGCTCTTGCCCGTCGTCGCGTGACAACGAGCGTACGAGTGCAGGCCGTAGCGGATCGTCGGGTTCGCCATCTGCGGGTCGATGCCCTTGAGCAGGGATTGCTCCTCGCGATCGAGCTTCGCGGTGTAGAGGGCCATCTTGGTCATGCGGAGGAGGTCGAGGGCCTTGTCGCCCGTGTCCGCGAGGATGTGGAAGTGGCAGGGCATCCCCTGCACGTCCATCGCGTAGAGCAGCTTGTGGGGGAGGGCGCCGGCGAGGAGCGTGGTCGTGAAGCCCATCTGTCTGTCTTTTTTGATGAAGTACGTCCCCCCCCTCCAGAAGTAGCGGATCACGTCCTTCTGGTACGGCCAGAGCTTGAAGGGGATGACCCCACCGAAGCCCTTGCTGTCGATCTTCGGTTGCTTGTCACGTATCCAGGCGATAGGGTCGGTGCGGTAGGACGGCTCTAGCGGGCCGACATGGACGCCGCCGGAGTGTTGCATCCGCTTGGCGATATCGGCCAGACGGTTGACGTTACTGGACATCGTTGGTCTCCTCAGGATCATCCCCTGATACGTCTACTGCAGTGAACGGTACGACAATCGCCTTCGGCTCCGGCCCCTTCTCACCCTTCGCCCGTGCCGCCGCGCAAAACTCCTGCATCGCCTCCTCCCCCCACAACTCATTCACGATCGTGCAGCAGAGCGTGAATATCTCGTCCTCCACCTTCTGCGCGTCTCCCCGCATTGCCAGTAAGTGTTCCACACGCTTGTAGGACCCGTCAAGCGTAGCCGACAGGCCCTGCAGCATCCGCACGGCCTCCGCGGCAGACTTCGGCCGCAACGGACCCACCGGCACGACCGCGCCGTCCTGCGCCCAAAGCTGCGCCACCACCTGTCGCGTGTCTTTCACCCCCGCCTTCGGAGGAGGACCGTCGTAGAGCACCCCCTCATTCAGGGCTGCCCGTACGGCGCCGAGGATGCGTTGTGCGCCCGCGATGATCTCCGCGTGGACCAACACCTCATCCTGTTGCCCGAGCATCGCGATCTGCGCGTCATGGCTAGCGAGGGACAGTTCGATGCGGAACTGTTCCCAGTCCTGACCGTCGGGTTCCTTGTCGCGGCGCCAGATCCGCATACAGGTGACAGAGATGCCGAAGTCGCGGGCGACCTTCTCGTCGGCGTCGGGGCCACCGCCGGCGAGGCACCAGGCGAGGCGCACCTGCTTGCGCTTGTCGCCGTCGCGGAGGCGTTCGTCTACGGCGATCTTCACCATCGCCGTCCTTGGCTTACTGGACATCGTTGGTCTCCTTTGGCTCTCACAGACAACTGTCGAGGTAGTCACGGATGATCATCCGCAGGAACGAAGCCGCCGTCGGCTGCCCCGCCGCCTCCGCCGCCACCTTGATCCTCGCAGCCATCTCCCGCGTCATCGTCACGCTCTGCACCACCGGGTACTGCACCCGCCGCTCCCCCGTGCGTTCCGACCGTTCGTGCCCCCCCGCCCCGCCGTTCTTCTGCTGCGCCATCGCTGTCGCCATCTCCCGTCACCATCCTTCGTCGTTCGCTTGCTGTCGCTTCCTGGCCGCCGACCGGTACTGCGGACACTGGATGACACTGCTTTGCGCGTTGACCTGCTCCCGCATCTCCTCGTAGTGCTTGCAGGATGCGTAGGGGGCGCGGCTGCAGAAGTCGCAACACATCGCCCGGAAGCAGAGGACGGCCCCGAACTGGCGCGTCTCTCCAATGCCGTCCGGGGGCTTGCCGGGGACGAATGCACCAGCCGGGGCCTTCCGCTGTCTAGCCATGATCGGTCTCCTCTCACTTGATCCCGCAGAGCGCCAGCAGGGCCTTCTTCATCTGCGCCGGCGTCTTCCCCGTCAACGGCTTCGGCCCCGGCATCCTCAACTCGAAGTGCAGGTGCGGGTCGCTCAGGTCCTTCCGCACCCACCCCACGATCTCCCCCGCCTGCACCTTGATCCCCGTCCCCTCGTGCTTCGCGTTGACGTGCGCCAACACCGCCGTCGCCCCGTCCGCGCGTTCGAGGTAGATCACCTCCAGCCTCGTCGCGTCGTGCAGCCACCGGGTCTGTACGCCGTCGAAAGGAGCATAGACGGGGGCACCCCCCACTGCGAACAGATCGAGCCCGTCACCGACGCCGACGTGTCCGTTCGCCGCCCAGGTGGAGTAGCCCAGGAAGACGTTGTGGCCGGGCACGTCGCGGGGCCGGTAGACGGAACGGCCGTGGAGCGTCTTGTTGATGCGCCGCTTCTTCAGATCACTGATCGGACTAAGCATGGTTCTCTCCTTGTTTCAGTTCCTGCAAGCACTGAGCAATCTTGTCGAAGGACCGCTGTTGTCCGTCGAGGAGTCCCTAAAGCAGTTCAACGCCCGGATCGAGGTCTTCACTCTCCGGCCTGTAGCTCATGTTCATCAACCCTCCTTGTTTCTCGCCTGGCAGATGCCAGTGCGCGTAGCGGTCACAGATATCCGCCGACCCCACTCCCGCCCCGTTGGGTGTGATCGTGCAACACAGGTTCTCCCACAGTACGCCCTCCCCACGGCTGTAGCGGCAGTTGCGGCAGCAGGGCAACCTCGGTTGCGTGCGGTAGTTGGCCTCGGAGAGACTTTTCTCGATCGTCTCCGTCACGGCTTTGCCTCCCCCTCCGCGTACAGCGCCCGGGCCGCAGTGAGCAGGCGGCGGTCAAACTCCGTCAAAGTCTCACCGTCGTCCATCGTGTAGCAATCACTGCCAACCCACATCACCGGGACCAGTGTCCCTGAGGTCCATCCAGGTTCGTTGGGCGTCAGTTCTGCCAGTTCGCGGCGGCACTCGTTGCCGCTCATCTCCTCCACGTCCGGTAGCGCCGGCTTCGGCACCGGGAGCGTGCGTACTTTCTCAGCAGCACGGCGTGCCTGATCCAGGCGAGGGTACAGGCAGCCGCTGTTCCACACGTAGGAACATTCGTCAATGACCGTGTAGCCATTGTCGCGCGTGTACGGCCACCAGTCGGCGATACGCCCATCCGCCACCGCCGCGTCCAGTTCCGCCTCCAGCCGCGCCACCTCCGCCTGCTCGTCGGTCAGCCCCGACACGCCGAGGGCCTCGCGCAGTTTCTCCTCGGCCAACTTAGAGAGCGCCAGCCCATCAAGCTGCAAGTCTGTGCTGTACGGCGGCGCATCGGCTACTCCGAATCCAGCCGTCTCACTGTACGTGATCGTCAGCATCTCTATCTGCCTCCTATGTCAGTCTCTCCGCCCTGCTCGCCTTGCCAGCCCCCTCGCCGCCGCCAGCAGCTCCGGCACGCACGCCTCCGCGTCGCCCTGCGCAGCCGTCAGGCTCTCGTAGCTGTCGCCCGCTGCGAACGTCAGCACCTCGCCCGCGTCCGCTGCCACGCTTGCCGACCAGTGCCAGAGGCCGCGGATGTTCAGGTGCCAGCACTTCAGCCACACCGGGCAACCGTCAACTGTCGCCGTCGCGCGGACCCAGCTACCACCATACTCCCACCGGAAGTCGCTCATACCACGCTATCCTCTCTCAACTCGCAGGATGTCCCTGTGCAGCACCAGATGCGAAACCCAGCGCCCGTCAGAATGCCGGTAGTATCGTCGCAGGTGCCAGCGTCTGCCTCGGCTACCACTGGCAGCCATTGCCTCGCTTGTGGCGCATAGGTCAACAAGCCCCTGGTAGTCTCGCAGCAACGATGC
>Ga0172381_10003445_pt1 | contig 16771 bp, 13 predicted proteins | sample Leawel6488metaG_FD_119754 | JGI IMG/M metagenome (GOLD analysis project Ga0172381, IMG submission 119754) | Leachate microbial communities from a municipal landfill in Southern Ontario, Canada - Leachate well 64-88 metaG | ecosystem: Engineered > Solid waste > Landfill > Unclassified | place... | reverse complement strand
CGCGAGGAGCGTGCTGAACGAGGTCCTCGAAAAGATAGCGAGCATGCTCAGCTCTGAATTGGGGTCGCTGATGCTCGTCGACGACGATTCCCAGGAACTCGTTATAAAAGCCTCTATGGGATTGAGCGAAGACCTCGCGAACAAGACCAGGATAAAGATCGGAAGGGGCATATCGGGCTGGGTCGCCAAGTCCGGCAGTCCGCTCCTTATAAAAGATGTGGAATCCGACGAACGTTTCTCGAGGCAGAACTCGAACAGGTATTATAATTCGTCCCTCCTCAGCGCCCCGATCAGGGTAAAGGACAGGGTTATCGGCGTCATCAACGTGAATAACAAGGTCTCGAAGGAACAATTCACCGAATACGACCTGTCGCTGCTCACGATCCTCACGAACGAGATATCCATTGCGATCGAATCCTCCCATTGGCAGAAACGCCTTGAGGATGCGAACACCCAGATAGAAAAACTGAAGACCGGGAAGAAGATATTCGCCGATATAGCCCGTTCGCTCGATGACGAATTATATGAGTTGACAATTTCGCAGGAAGTAAGTAATATAATATACGCAAGGCTCGATTATAAAGAGATAATAGATGCGATTTTGGAGATAATAGAGCGCTCCATAGACTGTCATCTGTGCGGTTTGTTATTTGTCGACGAGACCAAGAAGACGGGCATGATCGTTGAAGTGAAATACCCGGCTACGCAGGGAGAGGTCGACAATTTTAAGCTCAAGATCATAGAAACGTTCAACAGGTTAACAGGGGGGAGACTGTTGCCGGAACAGGTTTCGATCGATCAGGCTGATAACAACAACCTGACCAGTTCATATTCCGAGAACAGGAACATACTCAGCTCGTTCCAGGCCCACCTTCTTACGGCCGGCGACAGGCCGATAGGCATGCTCGCCGTGACTAATTCTTTCCCGAACGCTTTCAGCGGAGAAGACCTCAGGATATTCTCGATAATATCGCGCCATTCGAGCATAGCGATCAATAATACGTTATTGCATAAGAAGATCACGGAACTGTCCATCACCGACGGTTTGACCGGGCTTTACGTCTTCAGGTATTTCAGCGACGCGCTGGAAAAAGAGATCCTGCGTTCCGGGAGATACAAGCAGCCGTTCGGCCTCATAATGATGGACATTGACGGCTTTAAGAAGGTCAATGACAGCTACGGGCACCCCCAGGGGGACGAGGTGCTGAAGGAAGTCTCCCAGATATTAAGGAAGATATGCAGGGAAGTCGATGTGGTGGCAAGATACGGGGGGGAGGAATTCGCGGTTATATTGCCGGAGACCGACCTCGAGGGCGCATACATCCTTGCGGACAGGATCAGGATGGTCATAAAGAATTATGCGTTCGGGAACAAGGATAACGTGATAAATTTGACGGCAAGCCTCGGAGTCGCCAGCTATCCTGGCATCGCCCTGGAAAAGGCCGACCTGATAAAACATGCCGACAGGGCGCTATATAGGGCGAAGGCGGAGGGAAAGAATAAGACCGTGCGCGCCACAAAGGAGATCGTGAATGAGATCCAGTAGGCATCTGTTGTCGTGTGTGGTGTTTTCGGCCCTCCTTTTGGCGTATTCCTGCCCGCTGTTAGCAGCCGGTGACGGCACTGTAACGCTCGACGTCCAGAACATGAGCATCGAGGAAGTCCTTAAGATGATAGCGGACCAGAGCGAGATGAGCGTCGTCCTGAGCACAAATGTCACCGGAAATGTCACCGTGAAGTTCGATAAAGTCACGGTGGTCCAGGCGCTGGATTCGGTATTGAAGGCGAATAATTACCTCTACTCGGTCAGCGACGGGATAATAACGGTCTATTCATACCAGGATACCCTGCAGCAGGAACGTTTTGCCAGCCTCCAGACCAAAGTCATCACGTTGGGCTATACCGACGTCGCGGACCTGACGCGCATACTGCTTTCGATGAAGACCGCGCGCGGCAGGATAGAGACGAACGCGAAGAGCAACCAGGTCATAATTACCGATACTCCGGAAAAGGTCAAGGAGGTCGAGGAAGCGCTGAAACAGCTCGACCAGCCGACCGAGATAAAGAAATACAAGCTCCTCTATTCCAAGGCAAAAGACATGGAAGACAAGCTTACCCAGCTGATACCCAAAGAAAAGGGCGACGTCTATATAGATGAGAGGACGAACACCATAGTCGTGAGGGCTACGCCGGTCATCCTGAATAATGTCGACAGTTTTATCGAGGGTTGGGATTCCCAGCACAAGCAGGTCATGATAGAAGCGATGATCATGGAAGTGACGCTGGATGACACGACGAAACTGGGCATCGAATGGGAGCACGCTTATGACAGGACCGGGGAGGACCCCCACCATAATCCCGGGGCGCTGGACCTGTTGACTGATTTCGGGCTGAACCTCGCGACCGGAGGGACCGGCGGCATATACAAGATAGGCGGCCTCACGCCGGATGAATATTCCATAACAATAGAAGCGCTCAAGAGCGACGCGAACACCGAGGTGCTCTCGAGCCCGCGCATCGTGGTCATCGACGGCGAATCGGCGAATATCCTCGTCGGAAGCAGCGAACCATACGCGGTCGCGACGACCGATCCCGTCACGAAGCTGCTCGTGCAGGACATTAAATATGTGGACGTCGGTATTAAATTGGAAGTTACCCCGCAGATCGGCGAAGATAATTTCGTTACGATGAAGATACATCCGGAGGTTAGTACCGCCAGGAGGGTCGCCGAGGTCGATAACGTCGTCGCGAAGGATACGACGCAGGCGGATACGACGATGATGGTTAAGGACGGCGAGACGATAATACTCGGAGGGCTCATAAAGAACGACAAAAAACAAACTATAAACAAAGTCCCTTTCCTGGGCGATATCCCTCTCCTGGGCCTTGCTTTCCAGAACAGGTCATACCAGGACGTCAAGAAGGAAGTCCTCGTTTTTATAACTCCGCATATACTTACGACGGATAACCGCCAGAACATATCAAGGCAGGAATACCAGGATAGCGTAGACAGGACGAAGAGGATCGACCCTATGATCGAAACCGCGATAGAAAAATCCGGCGGCGTCCAGCTCACTCCTCCTCAGACCGAAAAAAGATCCGAAGCCATGCAGAAAGACCTGATGAGAATCCTGGATATGAGAGAATAATAATTAATGACTACGGCGCCGGAACAGGCACAAGGCTCATTAAGGGATTACCTGCAGATCATCTTCCATCGCAAGTGGTTTTTCATGCTGCCTTTCGTTATAGTCTTCTTCACCGCCTCCATAGGCAGTTTTTTTCTTCCGAAATATTATAAGTCATCCGTCCTCATTTTAGTCGAGGAAGAAAAGCCCGTGAACCCGCTGGCCGCAAAAGAGCTGACATACACATCGGCTACCGGGCAGCCCCCGACCCTCGCGGAACAGCTCAAGACCCTGACCGAAAGAATACTCAGCTATCCGCACCTGCTGACGCTCGTAAGGACCCTTGACCTCGACAAGGGCGTGACAGACCAGGTCATGTACGAAAAGATGCTCATGGGCATAAGGAAGCGCGCCGAAGTCAAGATGAGGTCTCCCGACGTATTCCAGGTAGCATATGAAGACAAGGATCCCGTGGCGGCAAGAAATGTCACCAAGACGATCATAGAGATATTCATAAATGAAAATAAGACAAAAAAGACGGCGCAGGCGGCCTCGGCGATAAAATTCGCGGAAGAACAGGCAAAGGTCTATAAGGAGAAACTCGAACAATCCGAGAAGAAGCTCTTCGATTTCCGCGCGAAATACCCGATGCAGATGCCGGGGCAGGAGCTTGATTACAACGTATCGATGCTGACAAATTACCAGACGTCGCTTACCGCCGTAGATATGAACCTCAAGGAATCGGAAGGCAAGTTAGACAGGCTTAAGAGGCAGATGTCGGGGAGGGAGCCGGTCATCATATCCGAGGATATGATGGAACTCAACCCGACCGTATCGCGGCTGAACACGCAATTGCAGAGCCTGCAGTCAAAGCATGAGGATATGATATCCGAGAAGCCGGATTCCGCCGATATGGCTTCCAGCCAGATCCAGATGGAAGATGTCAGGGAAAAGCTCAGGACGGAGACCGAGAAGATGGTCGACGGAGACACGGCCATGACGGCCCCGTTATTCTTCCAGAGGTTAAGCCAAAAGCAAAAAGACGCGGAGAAGGAAGTTAACGACCTGAAGAAAAGGAAGGAAAGCCTCGGAAAGCTGGTCAAGGAGTATGAATCGAAGATACAGACCCTCCCCGAGCAGGAGAGGGAGCTTGCGCTGCTGACCAGGGATACCGAGGTCAACGAGAACATATACAAGATGCTCGTCCTGAAAATAGAAGAGAACAAGCTCACCTCCGCCGAAGTCCAGGAGAAGAGCACGAAATATACGGTCCTTGATGACGCGAGGCTCCCGCTTAAGCCGTCGAAGCCCGAGATACTGATAATAGGGATAGTCGCCTTTATACTTGGCGTGCTTTCCGGGTTCGGATGCGTATTCCTTGCGGAATTCGCGGACCACTCGTTCCGGGGCGTCGAGGACGCGAGGCCCTTCCTGAGGTTTGAGATCCTCGGAGGCGTTTCAGCGATCGTCGATAAGGCCGAAGCCTCCGCGAAAGCGGCAAGGCAGCGGGGTTTGGCGGTGTTGATCATAGCTTTTTATATCATATTCTTTACGATAGCCGCCATTAGCTCGGGCATGAAACAGGATGAAGTGAGAAAGAAAGTCATCGAGATAGCCAACAAAGAAAAGACGGCGGACGCCGCAGGGAAAGATGCAAAATAACGGCAACGGCATAAACAAGCTTAACGAAGCCCTGAAGAGGGCCGCGGACGAAAAAGGGAAAGCCTTTCAGGCTGCACCTGCCGCGCCTGTGAATATTCCGCCGGCCGAGCGCCCGGAGATCTCCCTATCGTCGGGAATAAGCAAGAAGATAGTCGCGTTCCATAATCCGGGCGGCTCGGTAGCCGAACAGTTCCGCGTCGTATCCACGCATATATTCTGTCCCGAAAGGGAAGGAAAGCTGAAGGCCATCGTGATCACGAGCTGCTCGAACGAGGAAGGGAAGAGCGTCGCGGCGGTCAATTTGGCTATAGTGACAGCGCAGAATTCGGGCAAGCCCACCTTGCTGGTTGACTGCAATTTCAGGAAGCCGTCGATAGGCGGCCTTATGGGGATCTCCCTTGATAAAGGCCTCGGGGACCTGTTGTCGGGCAAGGCGGAGGCCCGGGATGTCACGTCGGCAAGCGAGATCAAGAACCTGTTTATCATTGCCGCGGGGAATCCCTCAGGAAATCCGACCGAATTATTAAGCTCGCAGAAGATGAAGGACCTCCTGTTCGAGCTAAAGGGCAAATACGACAGGATAATATTGGATACGCCGGCTGTGATACCTTTTTCGGACCCGCGCATTTTAAGCCATATTGTCGACGGGACGGTGCTGGTCGTCAGGGCGGGGAGGACCCGCAGGGAAGTCGTGGCGCGCGCGGAGAGCGTACTTAAGAGTGTCGGTGCAAATATCATAGGATATGTCCTGACAGGGATAGAATATCATATTCCCGAGTATATCCACCGGCACCTTTAGTCCAAGGCCAGGAGGTTATCCGGTGAATTAATAAACCAAGATCCGCGCGAAAGGATTTTGGTTTTTTGTTTTTCGCCGTTTATATAAAGAGGCGCTTATCTGATGGACCTATCTGTAGTGATCGTGAACTGGAACGCGGAAAATTACCTGAAGAGATGCCTGGAGTCCGTCTATGCCTGCAATAAAGGCCTGAGCATAGAGGTATTCGTCGTGGACAATAACTCGAGCGATGGAAGCGTGCGGATGATACGCAGCGATTTCCCGCAGGTCAAACTGCTTGAGAATAAGGACAACCCCGGATTTGGCGCCGCAAACAACCGGGCGCTGAAGGCCTGCACCGGGGAGTTCGTATTGATACTCAATCCGGATACTGAGGTCCGTGACGGCGCAGTTGGGAAGATGACCGGCTTCCTGAGGGCGGACCCGGATGCAGGCGCTGCCGGCGCCAAACTGTTGAATGCCGACGGTTCCGTCCAGATGACATGCGCTCGCAATTACCCGGACCTGGCCACGGAATTTTTCTGGCTGACCACGCTTGTGAGGAGATTCCCGAAAAACAGGGCCGCGGGCCGTTATCTTATGAGCTATTGGGACCATAATGACAGGAGGGAGGTAGACTGCCTGTCCGGCGCCTGTATCATGGCCCGCAGCAAAGTGTTGAAAGATATCGGCTTCTTCGATGAGGATTATTTTATGTACGGGGAAGACGTCGATCTGTGCTATCGTATAAAGAAAGCCGGATGGCATATCTGGTACCTGCCGGAGGCGGAGATAGTCCATTATGGGGGCGGGAGTACCAACAGGATAGCCGAGAAGGCCGCGATATATGACAGGATAGCCATAAGCCTGTTTTTCAGGAAACATTACGGAGCCCTTACGGCGGCCCTTTACAGGGCCATGTGCCTGTTCATCGGGTCCGCCATGGCCGTGATCGCAGGGGCCTCGATGCCGTTCATGAAGGACCGGGCGAAGCCTAAGAAAGTTTTTTTTGAGAACCTCGCGATCCTCGCATGGTCGTTAGGGCTAAGGAACGGATGATATGACCGAAAAGCCGTACAGACAGGACATGCATGAAGAAGAGCGGCCGATCATTGAATTTCCGGCCCTCGTAAAGCTGGCGATAGCTTTAGGGGCGCTGATGATAGGCTCCTCGCTCCTAGTCCTGCCCTGGGCCTGGGCATTGGCCCTTTTTGTCGCCATCGGGGGCATGATCGCGATATTCTTCGACCCATACGCCGGGCTTATAGCATTCCTGGTCGGGGCGCTGCTGCATCCGCTCGAGTTCTTCTCGGAATTTTTCGCGAATATGCACATATCGACCATTCTCGCCGTAGTCATAATGTTCATATGGGCTTTCCACGTGATCGTGTATAAGGATTTCAAGATAGTCAACGACAAGCTGAACATCCTGGTGTTCCTGTTCGGGGTCACGCTCTTCATTTCAACGCTGGGATTGTTCGATTTTTCTTTCCCGCAGTTCATCGATTTCGTAAAGCTCTTCATACTCTATTTCCTGGTCGTCAACCTTGTGAGGACGAGAAAAAAATTCCTGATAATGATCTGGGGGCTTGTGGTCCTCGGTGCGGCGGCATGCCTGATCGGCGTATATCAGCATTACACCGGGATAGGAGCGGATTTCGGCGAGGGCTATATCAGGATAAAGGGGACCGCGACGGACCCGAACGACTACGCCATGCACCTGGTAATACTCGTCCCTATAGTATTCGCGCTTTTCGTAAATTACCGCAATATCCTTGTAAAGGGAATGACGCTTGCCGTTCTGCTCCTGCTGATCCTGAATATCGTGTTCACGTATTCGAGAGGAGGGCTGGTGGCTTTTGCGTTCGTCCTGGCGTTATCGGTGCTGGGTTTCAGCTTCCAGAGGAAGAAATTCTGGCTGCCGATAATCCTGGTGGCGATAGGGACCGCCGCGCTCCTTCCGATGATACCCGAAAAATACTGGGAACGCGCAAAGACCATATCCGACTTCAGCGACCCGGCTATCCAGGCGAGGCTCGATACATGGAAGACGGGCCTCGAGATGATAGGCGACCATCCCGTCAGGGGTGTCGGCCTTGGCGTATTCAGGTACGAATACTTAATGCGCGCATTCATGGGCTCCGACGTTAAGACAAAGGTCTCGCTCTTTTCCCATAACGCCTATATCCAGATCGGCGCAGAAGTCGGGCTGCCGGCTCTCACTTTGTTCATCCTGATCATAGCGTTTGGATGGTTCGACCTGTCAAAGTCCGAAAAGGCATATATAAAAAAGGGGGACATGCTGTTTGCAGGCATAGCGCTCTCCTTGAAATTAGGACTCCTGGGTTATATGATATGCGCTGTATTCCTTACGCAGGCATTTTTGACGATGTTTTGGATAATATTGCCGCTTGCGGTCGTATCCAGGAAGCTGTGCGTGGATGATACGGAGGCCGCCGATGGACAAGCTTAAGAGAGCGCTCCAGAGGGAGATGAATTATATATTCAAAAGGCCGGCATTCGCGCATTTAGAGGTCACTTACAGGTGCAACCTGTCATGCGGGTTCTGCGGCTTCAGGGAGGGGGCCGCCAGGGAAAAGCGGGATGAGCTGTCCACCGGCCAATGGCGCAGCGTAATAGACGAACTTAAAGGTTTAGGGGTCGGATACGTCACTTTGGTCGGCGCCGAACCCCTGATAAGAAAAGATATCGTAGAGATCATCGCCCATATAAAGGGGCAAGGCATGAAATGCCTGCTCCTTACCAACGGCATATTACTTGACCGGCAGAAGACGGAGGAGCTGTCGAAGTGCTGGCCGGATAAGATCACGGTCTCTATAGACGGGCCGGAGGAAGTCCACGACAAGATCAGGGGCATAAACGGAGTGTTCAAAAAGGCGACGCAGGGCCTGGCGAACCTTAAAGCCGAAAGGGACAGGACGGGAAGCCGCCTGCCCGTAATAGGGATACATGCCACGATCTGCTCGACGAACGTGGGCCATCTCGACAACATCATAGGTATTTACCGGGAGCTGGGCATTGACGAGGTGAGTTTCCAGTATATTACGGAAACCGGCGAAGATGTCATAAACAGGGAGATATTCAATAACGAAAAAATAGGCAGCAGGCAATTTATACCCCAATGCGGATCCTTCCTGCTTGACGAGGACGGGGTCCGGGTCATGCGCGAGACGGCCGACAGGCTTCAGGGAAAGGGTATCAATAATTTCTCTATGAGGACGATCAGGTGCATATCCCCCGCGTTGCTCACAAAAGGCTGTTTCCCCGTGAAAAAATGCTATACGGCCAACACCGACATACATATCGACCCTTATGGCAGCCTCCATCCTTGCGCTTTGACGAAGAACTATAACATGGGAAACGCCGTCGAAGACGGCCTGTCGAAGGTATGGACAGGGAAGCGCGCGGAAGATTTCAGGGCACATCTGCACAAGAGGCTGTTAGGCGTATGCAGGTATTGCTGCCATTTCAATTCTAACCTTACATTCGGGCAGGCCGCGAAAGTCCTGCTCGGCAAAGAGCTTAAATGAGGAAGAGTGGATAATAGGAACTCCGGTGACAGGATAGTCGTATTCCACCTGGTTGCCAGCTGGCTCGATAAGATCTACGGAGGGGAGGCCATGGCCCTCGCGCTTGCCCGTAAGATCGACAGGAACAGGTTTGAGCCCATAATAGCCTGCTTTAAAGACCCGAGGGCGGAAAGCCATCCGCCCCTCATAGACGAGGCCAGAAGGTACGGCATAAAGACGGAAGTGATAGAGCTGGGGCACAGGTTCGACATACGCGCGGTATTCAAACTGAAGGAACTCCTGAAAAAACACCGGGTCGATATACTGCACTGCCATGCCTACAAGGCAGACACCGTAGGGTTCCTCGCCTCAAAGATGGCAAAAGTAAAACTCGTGAGCACATGCCATGGATGGTGGCCGGACACGGCCAAATTGAAATTATACGACCTTATAGACGCTACCGTGCTGAGGTATTTCGATAAAGTGGCGGCCGTATCCGCTAAAATATACGATGACATGGTAAAACGCGGGATAAAAGGATCGAAACTCGAGATCATCCTTAACGGCATAGATATAGAACGTTATTCCGCGGACGGTAATACATCGGAAGGCAAAAAAGCATTCGGTATCGGAGAAGGGTGCCATGTCGTCGGGTCCGTCGGCCGGTTGAGCCGCGAGAAGGGGATCAAATACCTGCTGGAAGCGGCACCGGATATTATCAGGAAGGTTCCCGACGTGCGTTTCCTTATAGCCGGGGAAGGCGATGAAAAAGGGCCGCTCATGGAATACGCGGACAGGGAAGGCCTTAAGGAAAAAGTCATCTTCGCGGGTTACAGGGAAGACGCGGAAAAGATATACCCTCTCCTGGACGTATTCGTAATGCCGTCCCTGACGGAAGGTATTCCGCTCTCACTGCTCGAGGCCATGGCATCCGCAAGGCCGATAGTCGCATCGCGGGTCGGGGGCATCCCTTCCGTGATCACGGACAACCGTAACGGCCTGCTAGCGGAACCGCAGGATAGCGGTGCTTTGTCCGCGGGCATTATTACACTGATCACGGACAGCAACAAGGCAGCTGCCTTCGGCAACCGCGCAAGGGAGGACGTAAAAGAGAAGTTTTCGATAGGCGTGACCGCAGGAAAATACCAGGAGTTATATTTAAAACTGCTGAAATGAAAGAAAATAGCGGGCTCAACAATATATTGGTCATTTCGCTCCAGGGCATAGGGGACCTTCTCCTGGCCACCCCGATGCTTAAGGGGATAAAACTGAATTATCCCGGTTCGAGGCTGACCGTGCTTACGTTAAGCGCGAACAAAGATATATTGTCCAATAATCCTGACGTGGATGACGTGATCACTTTTGATGCAGGAGCCGGAAAGAACCCGGCGGCGATCGCGGCTCTTATAATGAAACTAAGGAATATCCGCCCCGGCCTCTCCATCTGCGCGTATCCGAGCGGATTACGTTCGGCTTTTCTCGGATATTTGAGCGGAGCGAAGGAAAGGCTTGGCCAGGATATCAGCCTTTTTGAAGGATACAGATGGCTGTTCACTAAGCAGGTGCATATTAAGGAGATAAAACACGCGGTGTTGATGGATCTCGACCTCCTCAGCCCGCTCGGGATAGATACCTCAGGTATCGAAACGAACCCGGTGTTGAACATAGGCGCGGCAGAAGAAAAGGGCGCTTCAAAATTCCTTGAAGATAACAGGATAAGTGATAGGGATAATTTGGTAGCTATACATGCCGGAGGAGGCAGGCACACGGCCGCATACAGGAGCTGGCCCTTGGATAACTTCGCGAAGCTTGCCGGCATGGCTATAGAAAAATTCGGGGTCAAAGTCCTGTTCATAGGCGGGCCTTCGGACGAGCCTGCCGTAAAAGAGATCTCCGGCAAGATGGGCCATCCGTCTATAACCTCGGCCGGAAAAGTGTCTTTGATGCAGACCGCCGCGTTGATACGGAAGTCGAGGGCGCTAATCTGTAACAATTCCGCCCCGATGCATATCGCCGCGGCGCTTGGGGTGCCGACGGTAAGCATCTTCGGTTCAGCCGACCCGCGTATACACAGGCCTTACGGGCAGGGGCATATCGTATTAAGGAAGGAACTCGAATGCGGCCCCTGTTATTACCCTTTCTTCAGGGAGACCCTTCCGGAGACAAAGGCCAGGAACAGGTGGCGCGGGAAAAAATTCGAATGCGCAAGCGGGGACTACCGCTGCCTTTCATCTATAACGCCCGATGATGCCATGGAAGCGCTGGGAAAAGTACTGGGCGGGAGGACGGACAAGTGAACCTAAAAAGAGCGGCATCTATATTTTTGTGCGCGGCCTTTATGCTGTCCCCTTTTATAGTATCGGCGGGCCCCGAGATAGTGCCGGCGCCAAAGGAGAGCATAAAAGGGAATGGTTTTGTTACTATAGGAAACGATTGGAACATAGTTGTTTGTTCGAAAGAGGAAGAGGTGCTTGTCCTGTCTGAATATCTCAGGGAGAAGATGGGCAGCGGGTTCGACCTGGGGCTCGGGATAAAACAGGATGTCCCCGGCGCCGCCAAGGGTATTGAACTGGGGCTGTCAAGTAAGGGTATAGAAGGCAAAGGGAAAGAGGCCTATGTGCTCGAGGTCTCCGGCGGCAGTATCTCGATAAACGGCAACGGGCCTGCCGGTATATTTTACGGCATCCAGAGCCTGCTGCAGCTGGCTGCGAGGGGCGATAACGGCGTCACCGTGAATGCGGTAAAGATCACGGATTACCCGGCCTTGAAATACAGGGGTGTCCATATATGCTCCGCGGACCTCAAGCATATCAAGGAACAACTCGACGTGATGGCGGGATTGAAGCTTAATATTGCGATAATCGATAACTGGGGATATTACGACCTCGACAAGCCTGAGACGGCCCGGGTCTTCCGGGATATATTCGACTACGCGAGGAAGCTTTATATAGAGCCGGTCCCCGAGATAGCAAATTTCGGCCCGGGCGGCCCTATATTGATAAGGGAACCGTATGCTGCCGAAGGGATATACGAAAAGGACGAACCTTTCAGTTTCGTTAATGACCAGGCCGTCTCGATGAGGCCTTCGAAGCATTCCCTGGTAAACGTTATCAGGAGCAGCGATTCCAATATTGTCATCAAGAGCATCGACGGGTCAAGGACCTACAGGGAGGGTTCGGATTACAGGGTCATCGACGGGGATATGGCATACCCGTATCCGTTAAGCGCGCGGCCCTCAAATATCGTCAGGATAACGAGCGGCAGGATAAAGGACCACGAAAAGGTGCTTGTAAGCTACGATTACGTGGAGTGCAAGAGCGTTACGTGGGCGCCGTGGAGCATACCGTATTGCCCGTCCTCAGGCTTGGCCTACAAGGTGATCTTCCACGCCGTGGATAATGTTATCGATACCCTTAATCCTCGCTATATAAATATCGGGCATGATGAAGTGAGGGGGCTTAACCGCGATTCAAGGTGCCTTGGCACGGGCGCCACGAATGCCGAGCTTTTCGCGGGCGATATCAACAAGATATATGATTATGTGAAATCGGTCGATCCGGACGTAAAGCTACTCATGTGGGACGACATGATAGATCCGTGGCATAACGGGAACAACGAAAATTACCAGGTGGAGTTCGGCGGGCCCGCGGGGAGCACGCAGGCAGCCATCGACCTGATCCCGAAGGACATGATCCTGATGGTATGGTGGTATGACGCGGCCGACTGGCTTACGGTGATGAAGAATGCCCCTGCCTATTTCGAATCGAAGGGTTTCAAGTACCTGGTTGCGGCGTATAAGGACAATAAGAATATCGGGGACTTTGAAAAGATAGCAAAAGGCAGGCCGAAATGCGCCGGATTCATAACTACGACCTGGGACGGCTGGGACAAGAATACGCAGGGCATCAGGTATACGGCTGAAAAGGCATGGTGAAGCGGTGAAGATACTCTTCCTTACGTCGCGCTTACCCTATCCGCCTTATGGCGGGGATAAACTGAGGGTATTCAATTTCATAAAATACCTCTCCGCGAGGCACACCGTCCACCTGCTCTCGTTCATTGAGTCAGAAACCGAAAAACAATATATAGGTGAGCTGGGCAGATACTGTGCCCGCATCGAGACGGTGCTGCTGAAACCTGTGAACTCGTATATTAACTGCGCGCTCTTCTCTCCGACAACGATCCCATTCCAGGCTGCATATTACAGGGACGCGAGGATGCGCGATAAGGCGGACAGCCTGATCGCGTCCGAAAAATACGACGGGATATACGTGCATCTCCTCAGGATGGCGCAATACGCATACGGCCATAAGGAAACGAACAGGGTCCTCGACCTTACCGATTCTCTGCCGCTCAGCATCTACAGGTCCCTGAGATACAGGAGGCACCTGTTCTACCTGTTCTACCTGGTAGAGATGCTTAAGATCCGCAGGTATGAACGGGAAGCAGTGCGTTCCTTTGACAGGTCGCTGCTGATCTCGGATGCGGACATCAAGGCCGAGAAGGCGCTCGGCGCGGAAAAGAAGATCTCGATTGTCGCCAACGGGGTCGACCTCGAGTATTTTAAGCCGTCTTCGAGCGGTTTCGACAACAGGAAGATCGCCTTTATCGGAAATTTGCATAGTTTTCCCAACAGGGACGCGGTATTATACTTTCACGAAGAGATATTCCCCGTCATCAAAAGTGCGAGGCCCGATGCCGTGTTTTATATAGTGGGGTCCAATCCTCCGGAGAAGATAAAAAAGCTTGCGGACGGAAAGAATGTGTTCGTGACGGGCCCTGTAGAGGATACGAGGGCCTATCTTGGGGATGCGGCTGCGCTCGTCTGCCCCATAAGGGTTGCTACCGGGATGCAGAATAAGGTCATGGAGGCCATGGCCATGGGGTTGCCGGTCGTTTCCACCTCCATATCAACGCAATGGATACCGGAAGGGCGGGAGACGGGGATAACGACATCCGACTCCTCCGCGGGTTTTGCCGATAATGTCATAAAGATCATGAACGATAAGGGGCTGAGGGATAAATTGTCATCGATCTCAAGGAAGTACGCGGAAGAGAATTTCAACTGGGAAAATAATATAAGAATCCTCGAAAATATATTCGAAGAGGGCATAAAGTAAATGCTTAGATATTTCCTGGCCACATTCTTTGTCTCCGGCGCGGTCGCGCTGATATTGACGCCTATAGTGAGGGCGGTCGCGCTTGCGCTGGGCATCGTCGATAAGCCGGGCGGAAGGAAGGTCCACAGGAACAATATGCCGACGCTTGGCGGCATAGCCATAGCGGCAGCGTTCTTCGCCGGGACCTTAGTGGCTTTTCATGCGGTCCCGGGCGCGATGGACAGGTTCTCGCTGAAGTTCGCCGGTTTCAGCGTCGCGGCCGCGATGATCGTCATCCTCGGCGTCATCGATGATATAAGGCCGATGAAGGCCAAGCCAAAACTTCTCGTGCAGGTAATTGCAGCGGCCGTGCTTGTGGCATGCGGTTTTGTCGTCGAGGAATTCACCGTCCCGTTCGTCGGCAAGGTCTCCCTCGGCTTCATGGGGATCATTTTCACCATGATATGGATCGTAGGCATAACCAACGCGATAAACCTGCTGGACGGGCTGGACGGCCTCGCCGCAGGCGTATCGGGGATATCGTCGTTCTTCATATTCCTGTCAGCGCTCGACCAGCATGAATATGTCGTGGCTTTCCTCGCCTTTTCACTGGTCGGCGCATGCGCGGGATTCCTGCCGTACAATTTTTATCCGGCGCGGATATTCATGGGGAATCCGGGCAGCATGTTCCTCGGGTTCGTGCTGGCGGCGATATCGGTCGTGAGTTTCCAGAAGAGCAGGACGATCATAACGCTCTTCGTTCCGGTAATAGCTTTGGGGGTGCCGATAATAGATACGACGCTCGCTATCGTCCGGAGGCTCGCGAAGAAGAAGCACATCTTCCAGGGCGATAAGGAGCATATCCACCACCAGCTCCTGTTCAGGGAAGAATCCCAGAGGAGGGTCGTGCTCTCCCTGTATTTCCTTTCTACTTGCTTCGGCATGATCGCCCTAAGCTTCAGGGGGATAAAGGGATTATATGCGATAGCGGCGCTCCTGGTAGTCATAGCAGTCACTTACAGGTGGATGAGGGACTCGGGGTTCCTCGATTTCAAATAGGTAATTTGCTTGACAATATTGCTTAAATATAGTAAATTTTAATAAGATATGGAATGCTCACTCGCTATTAAAGGAATCGCAAGCACGAAGGTCCTCCAGGACATTGAGAATGCTTTCCTGAAACTGACCGGAATGGAGTTCTCGTTTATCGACCTGAAGGGCAAGCCCATCCTCTCCTCAAAAAAGAAAGACCCCGGCTTTCTCGAACTGGTCAATAAGGCATGCGCGGCTGCAGCGAACTCAAAAAAACCGAATATCTGCGAATACAACAAATCGTATATGGCCTTCATCCCGATCGTCATCGAAGATAAGGCGATAGGCGTAGTCCTGATGTCCCCGTCCCGCGGCCCGGAAGCCGCCTCCGGCATAAAGAAAGAACAAGTGAAGAGCGCGGCGGATTTGTTGGCGGTATTGATAAATTATGTATTCAAGCATGAGTTCGATTTCCTTGTTGTGTCGGAATCGGACAAGCAGTTCTCGCGCAACCAGGAGGCCGTCCTTAAGGCGGTCGGTTTCATAAAGAAAAATTACCACGACAAGGACATTTCGCTCCAAAAGGTCGCCACAGAAGTTGCCTTAAGCCATTACTATTTCAGCCATATATTCAAGGATGAGCTGAAGATAACTTTTATCGAATACCTGACGAAGATAAGGATAGAAGCTGCCGCGAAGCTTCTCAAGAACAGGAACCTTAACGTAAACCAGATAGCTTATGCGGTGGGATACCAGGACCCCAACTATTTCAGTAAGGTTTTCAAAAGGTATATGAAAACGTCTCCAATCGAATACCGGAGCAGCATACTGAAAAAGGGGGTTGAAAAGCAAATTATTACGGCATAAAAGCAACAAAACCCGTTGACACGGTTTACTTTTGTGTTATACTAACCTTAATTTAGGCAGGATAAGGAGAAAAACTTGGAACGCAGAAAGTTTAAACGTGTCGAAATAAATGTTGCTATCAAGGGGAAGCTGGTCGATCCCCAGAAGAAGGTCGATATTTCAGGAGATATCCCATTGAAAGCAAAGAACTTAAGCGAGGGGGGTGCCTTGCTTGAGTGGCCGCGCTCGTGGGATTGCGACAGCTGCTCAAATTGCCTCGGTTGGATCCATAATTCGCGGTGCAAGCTTAAGGAAGATAACGGCAACGGCGAAGAGTTCAATAAGGACCTGGTCCCGGAGATGCATATCACCTTGAACATCGTGCCCGGAAACGATATCGAACCTGTAAATACTCTTGTGAAGGTAAGTTGGGTCAAGGTCCCTGCGGAGCAGGATCCGGGGAAATACGACGTAGGCGTATCTTTTGTCGACGACGAAAAACAAGAAGTAGACCTCAAAAAGAAGATACTGGTAATAAAGAAGTCATTTGATAATGATTAGGACTGTTTGGTCGATAACTTTCAGGATGATCGCAAAATATCCGGCCATCCTGATGCCGTTCCTGCTGAAAGCCGTTTTTGAAGGTATCGTTCTTACCGTATTGTTCTATTCGCCGCGCCCGCCGTTCACGGCCGT
>Ga0172381_10003444_pt1 | contig 16772 bp, 14 predicted proteins | sample Leawel6488metaG_FD_119754 | JGI IMG/M metagenome (GOLD analysis project Ga0172381, IMG submission 119754) | Leachate microbial communities from a municipal landfill in Southern Ontario, Canada - Leachate well 64-88 metaG | ecosystem: Engineered > Solid waste > Landfill > Unclassified | place... | reverse complement strand
TTTTGCCATGCCAGTTGATCTTGTTGTATTGCAATTTGTGATGCCTGTTGAGCGAGTTCTTTTTCCTGAATAGTAAGCTTTCCCTGCTCTATCTCACGATCAAGCTGCCGGTCAAGATCTGCTTCAGTTCTTGCAAATGTTTGTGATGCTACTCGCTCATTTGTTTCCCACGCCATTTTTGACTGTTCTGCATCAAGTCCTAATTTTGTAGCTTCTTTTTCCCAATCAAGCTGAGACGTGAATTGTGATGCTTGTTGAGCAAGTTCTGCCTGTGCCTGTGTAAGCTGGCCGGTTGCTATTTTTTCATTGAGAACAAGCTGCTTTTCGGTTAATGTGGTTTGAAGATCACGATCAAGTTTTGCCTGTGCTTCTTCAAAAGTCCACCCTGCCTTGGTAAGAGATTCGGCGCGGTCTGTTTTCCACTTTTCTGTATCAATCTGCATCTGTGTAATTGTTATTGAGTTCTGCCGGTCTTTCTCCGCTTCTGACTCTCTAAACCCTAATTCTTCACCAAATTGCCGTGACTGCTCTTGAGCCGTACCTATATCAGTTGCAAGGCCTATTCCGCGCTCCTTCATTGCCTGCTCTTCAACATCCATACCAATTTCAGTGTCGGCAAGCGTAGAGAATATATTTTGTTCGGTTGCTTGCTGCGACTGTGCAGCCTGTCCCTGGCCAAGCATTCCTGATCCAGCTATTCCTCCTCCGGCTTGAGCCCTGAGTTGTTGGGCACCACGGGCAAGAGATTCGCGTTGCTGTGTTCTTGCAGGATCGTATGCTTCTCCGGAGATCATTCCCTGAAGAGTTTTACCAATGCCAGCCTGAGTTGGATTTTCTTCTTCTCCGGTAGGAAGCTCAGAAAACAGGCGAGAAGTAGGAGCATCTTCATCGTTGAAATATTTCTTTTTCTTTGTTGTTGTCGTATCAAATATTGACATTATTACCTCTTTATGCGACCGTAATAAATCCGGCAAGTTTGAAACCTACTGCTACACCCATTCTGTTTTTAAGCATTAATGTTGCCCCGCTTACATAAAAGCAGACCTTCCCGTCAGTATCTGATGTTGCCAACGAATTAGAAGCATCGGTTACTACGCTTAGGTATTCTCCAACCATGTATGCTATTTCACCCAATATATAGCCACCGGAAATATCTGAGCATATTTTAATAAAACCCATAACAACATGATCAGCAGGAACATTATCAAATGCGGTAGTAATATTTATTGCCTCGTCATCATTAAGCATTACATTACCAAGATACATTCCCCAATTAGTACTCCCAGACTCTCTTGTTATGCTTGATAATACGTTTGCCGCTGTTAATGATGTTGTCGCTTCAATTGTTTCTGCCGTTACTGAGGTTGCGTTTATAGCATCAAGCGGTGGACTTATTTGTGTCCACGTTTTCGGGCTGTCATCCTGAAGCACCCATAATGTATTATCACCTTTCTGCCATGCAATTTTATTCACATCAACAGAACCTACGCTTTGAGCCGCCCTTTCAGTTTCATCGTTAAAAATCCATCTGAATGGTGTATGCAGGCTCGAACCGGTTTCACTTTTATGGTAACCCATGTTTTGCTCTCCTACGGATAACTTTCGCTTATTGTGAACCTTTGCTTTTCTACCCAATCCCTAACCGAAAGCCCAAGGTTATAATCTACATATAATATAAGGTCGTTTCCATCAATATCAAACTTCCATATCCCAAAAATAAACGGGGGGTCGACAGCATCAGGCTCCTGATTCTCCGTTGTATAAACACCAAGCTTTTTCTCAAGCGAAAGAACTTTTTTTTCAAGATAACTTATCCTTTTAATCAGTTCGCTTATTCTTACCGAAACATCAACGTCAATACTTGTGTTATGCAGTATAACAGTTCCATCACCGTCAACCGGAGACCTATTTTCTGTCTTTGCCTTATCTTTATTAGAATAAGGGGAAGATATAACCACTATAAGTATATCCCGTTGTAAGTATTTTTGTAATAATAACGCCCTTCATAAATACTTCTACCGTTCCGGTTGCAACCGTATGTGTTATCGTCATTTCTCCTGTTTTAAGAACAAGCGGGATTACACCGGTTCCAGCGGTAAGAATAAGCCCAACCATATTCTGGTCTGGATAAAAATCGTATGCGCTTAAATCAATTCCGGTTGTTTTGCTGTAAATAGCAACATCCGAAGTGTTTAATTGCCCGTCGCTCAACGTACCGACAACAAGGTTTTTACGCTCGTCGAATAACGATACTTTTTTCACAACAACATTTGCCATTGTATCTCCTTATGAAAAAACATCTACTTCTGGTGTTTCATTTGCATTTTCAATATATGTTTCCTGCGATACGGTAGCTCCTGCTCCCTGAAACTCATATTCTGTATCAATTGGTGTAACAATTAATTCAGGGCTATATATTTCAAGTATACCGGTAGAAGGAACAATTTTGTCTTGTAATATGGTAAAAAATGAGCCTATTATTCCCGGTTTAAGGTTAATTACCATGCTTTTTCTGTATTGTTCCATTCCTGAAGAGCTTACGCCGCTTTGTCTAGATTGTGTATAAACATTGGCAACTATTTTCCTTGCCTCATCTGCGGTAATAGTAACAGTATACAATTCATCGTCGGCAAACTTTATTCTCAACAATATTTTGTCGGCAATGCCCATCTTTTCGCGTAGACCACTTACCCAGAACGGCCTTGCTTCCCACATGGTATTTATTACTACGCTTCCCTCGTTAAACGTATCAACAAAGTTTTCTTGGTCAAGAAACTGAATAATCCGGTGTTTCCAGCTTGTTCCAGACATTTTATGTGATACTGCCATTGCAGTTATATTGTCATAAACAACAAGAAATTGTGGTTCAAATATGGTGCTTCCTTCATATTGGTTTATTGATACCGAAAAACCCCCATAACTTATTCCGTCGGTCGCGTAGTGGCATCCATATATTTTATTTGTCGTAAGCGAACAATCAGAGTCATCGCTATCACCATAAAAAAGCCAATAAGAATCGTTCCAGAACGAACCCGACACCTTGTTTCTTGTATGCCAGTCCGTAGGTGTACCGTCACTGTTTTTTAATACACCGGTTTTCTGCTGCCATAATTCAGCGATTTTAAATTCAGTGAGAAGCCGTATTTTCCCGCCTGCGGTAAGTATTGCCGGACCAGTTTCACTTAAAAAATATACCGCTGGCGCACCAGTTGAAGGGTCTACTCCAAATGCTATTGAGTTAGGGCACGCAACCCCGATATGATAAGATATTTTCGTAAGGGTATTGTCAAAAGAAGCATTTGAAAGCCTGAATATTTTACGCTCTTTACAAAAATATGCATCACCAAGAAACTCAAAACCACCGGTATCTCGCTGGTTATCTTCAGGGTCACATGTCAAAAATTCATTGTCCATATCGAAAATAGATGCATATTTTTCAGGGTATTGTGTGTTCGATGGCTGCATAGAAGAAAACCAGAACCCTTCCCTGTCCGGATTACCACCTATCCACAATCTTCCACCCGCCCAAAAACAATATCTTCCTGCCGGCGGAGAAAACTTTCCGGTAACCTCAATAATGTTTGTCTCTCCTGCAAGCGCATCATCACTTAATACGTCGCGATATGTTTTTCTGCTTCCAATAGCAACGTCTACAAGATACCTATGAGATAACCCTCTGGCAACAACCGTTGTTGTTCCTTGAAGGGTACGATATATCCTTACATGGGTAGCACCTTTTGACGTTGCAGCTAAAGACTCGTTTATTCCGATAAATACCCTACAAAAATCGGTTGTAGAATAAGTATATATTACCCTTCGATAATTAATGTCTTCTATTCCTTCGCATTCCCCAGGACGGAAATAGTTTGTTGTTATGCTGTCGCCGTCATCCGGTAAAACAACTATTCTGTTGTCTGAATAGGTATCTCCATTTAAATTGGTAACAGTAGCGGCTTCGTCAGTCGTTATTTCGGTAACCTCATAATATTTTGATGTTCCATTTATTCTTACCCTTGTTCCAACATCAAGATCTGTCAAAAAAGACGTTCCTGATCCGGTAAGCGTATTAGAAGACAATGAAACGGTTCCAACAAGGAGCTTTTCGTCAGATCCTACAATAAGCGATCCCTTTACCGTTTCCCACGGCTCGTATATAAAATCATCAATAGAAGACAAAACAGCATATTCATCTGTTCTTCTTATATATGTCCAGGTGTATCCATAATATTGGTTTGACTCAATCCCTGTAGATGAAAGATCCCATGTAGATCCAGTATTAGAATGATAAATGTCTTCAGGCCATGCAGACCCGGTATACCCACATATTACCCAAAGTTCATCAAGAAAGTTAAGCAAGGTAAAATTGTATCTTGCGCTAAATTCAGCAGACCCGGTAAGAAGTGTCCACGTTATTCCGTCGAGTGAGGAATAAACATCGTTTTGAGGGGTTGATGTATCCATTCCGGCAACAAGGTACATATACCCATTATATGATACTACTCCGTGTCCTGTTCGTTGGCCTAACCCTGCATCAGAAGCTACTTCAACCCATGTTGCACCATCAACCGATTGCAATATATTAGTAGTCCCTATTCCTCCGTGTATCCATATGTACCCACCGTATGCCCATGTAGCATGGTTACCACGCGCCGAAAATCCAGCTACCTGGGTTACTTCCGTCCATGTAAACCCATCATTTGTATTCCATACATCTGCTAAAGCAGTATCCGTTTCGTCGAAACCTCCAACAATCCATAATTTATCTGCATATTCAACAAGGCCGAAGTCGTACCTTGCGTCAAATGCCGTTGTTTTGCCGTAGTTATACCATGCTTCTCCATCTTCGGTATACCACACGTCGCTATATGCTGTAGTATCGCTTTTACCGCCGATTAAAAACATGTAGTCGCCAAACACAATAGTTCTGCATCCGTACCGGTATGGTATACTGGTTTCAGAATACAGTTGCAAATCGAACTCATCAACCAATGCACTGTCATCTTCAGACCATAACATTTCCCTTGCATCTACTATTTGCGGAGTCCATAAATTACCGTCGTAGCTATGATATAAAGTATTAAGCTCTCCTGAATCGTTTATCCCGCCAAAAACCCACATTTCATTATTAAAAATTGTTGAAGCGTATTGACTTCGACCGCCAAATAATCCAAACCCTTCAGTACCTTCAGTATAAATGCTCTGAACAACAGGAGAAATATTTATCCCCATTTCTCTTGTATGCCATATTCCCGACTCGTCAATATAAAGTATCTTGCTTATGTCACGATATTCATTTGTACTATTTGTCTGGTAATTACGCTCAATAGCAACATAAACAGATCGATACAACTTAACGAATGATACGTGTATTTCTTCTTCTAAAAATGATCCTATATCCGAAATCTGTGTCGTTCCGTCGGTTATATTGTGAATAACAATAAGGTGCTTTAGAGATCCTCCTACTGTACCGTAAGCCCATGCAATAATATATTTTTTTTCGTTATAAATGAACCCCGTACCTTCAGAACGGTACACCGTATCTGATAATGTACTTGCAACATCATCACTGTTGTCTATGAGCATTACTTCAGTACAACCGTTTCTTGGAACAATATGTTTTCCAGGGTATGCATTTACCAGTTGTGGGCTTTCGTGTTGTAAAAGCTGCTCAACCGAATCAAGGTTATTCATACCATAAACAGGATACTCTAATTCTTCTGGTATTCTTTTCTGCTTCATTGTTCCCTCGACAACAAAGTCACCCTTATTGAATTTGTAATTGATGGCTTAAAAATATTAAAAGCTAAATACGACAATTCAAACCAGTAACCCATTGATATGCAATGTTTATCTGCAACTACTTCAAGTATAACATGAATTATAAAGTTTAATGAAAAAATAAATGTAGATATTAAAACTACATATTGAATTTCCATTCCTTTTGTTGTTGCAATGGTTAAAACAATATTGCAAAGTATATAAAACATTATTGTTGTTGGTGCTGCGAACGTTTTTATGTGCCCTTCTTCGTGGCATATTACAGCATTCATGTATTTGTTATATTTCGAAAATTCAAGCCTTGGCCGAACGATAAAAGGATTGAACACACCAGAGGTATATGCATATATTCCATCGCTAATATATGGGTCAATATAAATGTTTTTATGTTGTTTAATAAGTCTTGATGGCTTAATTTCAGACGTTATAAGGCATGCCAATATATAGATGAATCCTGATAAAGCAACCGGGAAAAACGAGGTAATATTATAAATTATACCGATTGCTATAATAACCAATATTTTGCTATGGCATCCAGGCATCTAAATCCCCCACAAACTCGTCATGTTTTCCAGATAGTTGATCAAATTCTCTGAGTGCAGCCATATCTCTGCCTATAGGCCTTGCCTGATCTGGTGTCGGGGTAAATATCTCATTTTTTAATAGCTGAAGATCGTTTTCAAACTCTGCACGATAATTATTTCTTTCGTCTGACCCAACTGGTTTTGCAAGATAACACAAACCGTTTATCAGAACATCTTCGTATCTTGGATCAACAGGAATATCGGAATCATATGCAGATAAACCGGTAAATGTCGCCATATATCGCAACATGACATACATTTGGGTAAGGTAACCGGATGTTGAATCTAATATACTGGTTGATCTCGCATGAAGGAAATTAAGCGTTGTATATCCTGCCGATGCTTCGTCATGCTCGCCAATAATAATACTGTCTCCTGAATACGTCCCATCTATAAGAACAAGTAGCCAGTTTTCCCATTGATTTTCTACTGCATCGTCGTCGTTTATTTTTACGCTTGTAGTTCCTCCTGAAGAAAGTATAAATTCTTCTGGGTCATCATCGTTATCAATATCGTCATCAACCTTTATTTTACCCTGAATAAATTGAAATGGAATATTTATTTTTGTATCAAGTGCAGTATATCTATAAATTTCCATTTCGCTTCGATAATCAGAAGGAATAGTTATCCACGAAGAATTCCATACCTCTGCACCAGTCTCTATTCTCTTGGTAAGTGAAATTATCCCTTCTGTTTCAAGCCTGCGAAGAAGTTGATTACAAAGGTATATCCACCCGCAAGGGCCGGTATAGTCCCGGCCTTGCTGTACATCTCGTGGAATATTGTTTGATATAAAGGTATTTAATGCTGTCATATTCGTTATTCAAGGCTGAATTTTTGTTTTCCCGATGGCCTTCCTGGACCAGTCCTAGCTTCGTCCTTCGGAACTTCTTTTGTAGTATCTGGCTGTTGAGATACCCGCAAAAGAAGAGCCTCGTTTTGACTCATTAATGCGTCTACCTTTTTTAACAGATCGCTGTAAGATTCACGAAGCTTTTCTACTTCTGCCTTTGCTTTTACCGCATCGATTTTGGCATTGTTTATTTGTGATGGGCTTTCAGACGGGTCTTTTTCACCTGTAAGAAACTCAACGGTCGGCACAACTACTTCCTTGCCTTCGGGATCTTCATACCAAACAACCCTTGTTTTGTATATGGTTTCTCCGTTTTTCGGGTCGGTTCCCGCAGAGTATGTTTCAATACGATAATTCCACGGAACAGACATTTCCCATCTGCTTGATCCGGTTGCAACATCGGTTACCTTCATGTAAAACGGTTTTGTACGAAAAAGCCTGTACTTCTTTGAACTTCTCGTAATAATCTGAGAAACAAGCTTTTTGTCTTCGGATACATAAACAGGGATACCGTTTTTGTCGATAAAATAAGGAACCATATCTCCTTTTTTATCCTCAATTATTCTAGGAACTTTTCCGTCATAACGCGCAAACAATAGCGCACTTTTAGGTATTTCATTTGGATTCATCGCTTTTTTCCTTTGTTATTAGTTTTTTTTGAATATTGTCGTCACTTATAACAACATCAGGTTTAGATAATGTGCTTTTCCAGTACCCTGCTTCTTGAATAGCACCATGTATAGCCTGAATATCGCGTTCAGTCTGAACCTTTTGAGATTCTATCTCACTCAATAGCTTTTCTCGCTCAGAAAGAGCAACCTTTAACAACCTTATTCTTTCGTCAAACATCTTTTCCATAACACTCCTTAAAAAAGCCCCCCCCCAATATTTCATGGGGTGGGGTTGGTTCAACATTATGACGCAGCAGAATACATCTGAATGTATTTGGTCGTACCATTGTGGTCGATCTTAAGCGTACCTGCCGGTGTTCCTCCGGTAGTAGCTCCTATACATCCACCTGACGCTGTAGTAATCTCAAACAAAAACGGCATCTTATTTGACTGAAGTTCCGAAAACCTGATAAAAGACGCCTTTGTCATTCCGGTAACTGCACTGGTAAGATCAGATACAAGCTCAAGAGCCGCAACAATTCCGTCGCTAAGAGTAAGGCCGGTTACCGTAGTAAGCTGTATTGTGGCACCATAAGCGCATCCACTTACGCTTCCAGCGGTTCCTACTTCAGCCGTAAGATGTGCCCCACGGCAAGCAGATGCTGCTGCAGTAGTACTAGCGTATCCACGTAACGCCTCACCGCTTCCACCCGCGCCGGAAAGAACAATTTTTCCATAAACTGCACGAAAGTCACCTGTTCCGCTGTTTGTTCCTCTGATATTAACCAGAGATTTCGCTGCGGTATATGCTGTTGCAGAAGTAGATTCCGAAGACGCAAGAATCTTTCTCCAGTCAGAAGCGCCACTTCCGCCCTTGATCCACAACTGAAGGTCTGTTATTGCTGTAGATGTTATTTCGGCCTGTATAGCAATACTACCAATAGGAAGATTTGCATATACAGCATCCCCAACCGGAGTATTACGACAATGAATAATCGGGATATTGATTTCTCCCGATGTCGTATCACTGTAAGGAAGATACATCTGGGCGACGACATTATTAAATCTTGTGCTTCCAACCTGATTAATAAGTGCCGCCGTTGCTCCGCTATTGGCAATAACAGTAGCATTCGACGATACATAGTCCTGAGCAGCGGTATAAAACCTTACCGCAAAAAGGCTTTTTAAAATCTTTAACGCTTTCATAACACTCTCCTTTATTTTTATTTATTCCGCTGAATCATCAACACCAACGCCAGGCTCGTTGAACGCTGCACAGATAACACTTCTGTTCTCAACGTTATTTGCCGTTGCAGTTCTTCCGTCTTTTGCATAAAATTCACCACGAACATACGCAAGTGCAAAATGTCCGGCTATTTCCATTCCTTTTATGTTGTTTCGTCCACCATGCCTTCCATGCTCTTCGGTGATTTCAATCTCGTTGTTAAATCCTTCTTTCAATGCACCGCCACCCATGTATATAATCAACCCGTTGTGTGACGATGTTGAATAAGTACGAGGATCAAGATCTGAAGTTAAAGGTCCGAATGCTGGACCAGTTGCAGATGTTCCGTCAGTGCTGCTCGGTCGATATTTCTTGAGTGTAGGACAAGAAACGTAAGCAATCTCATCCATGACAATAATATCTTTCGATGTCCAGAACGGGTTATCTTTCCCGCGCGGCATTTGATATTTGTTCACATCGGCAAGAAGCGATTTTGCAAGCCTCCACATTATTTCCGGGTCAGTAAGAGCAATGCTTTTTAACTGCATTCCCATCCATGTTACAGGTTCAAAAAGAATAGTATCCATTTGCGCCCTGATAATGGTATGTTTTGCAAGGGTGAATTGGTCATTCGACGAAGCATCAATACCATAAATGGCAGCATCAACAGAGGCGTTATATGTTGCCGGGGTTGTGCTGTAGGGAATAAAACCAGTATCGGTAGTATACCAGTGTTTATTCATCAGTGGTACTCCAGCACCAGCACCTGCACCAATACCAAGGCTTATTCCAAGCCCTCCGTCAGATGTTCCCTTCATTGCCGATGGAGACGCACCCTGTAAAAGTGCCGGTATTGCCTCGTATTCTTTTTGTTCTGAACAATAGTTTATTACTGCTGTTCGTGTTGCCATCGGAAGGTTTTTTATCGATCTCCTTACCCTTTGCTGCGACTGTCCTCCAACAACTTGCATTGCCGGAGTATCAATGTTGTTCACACGGACTTCGGCATTTTTAAACGACAGGAAACCACCTGCTCGAACAGACTGGTCGCCATAAGTGACTTTCCCGTCCATATGATCCTGTAGTGTAAAAACTACCTTATCTCCTTCTGTTATTTTTGTACGGTCTATTACCGCACCGTTAACGGTTGATTCTGACTCAAAAGATCCGCGAATAACATTTGGAAGATTATCAAAAAGGCTTTTTGATCGCATCTGATAATACATCTGTTGAAAGAAGTCAAAACTTGTTTGCTCATCATAATCACCGCCAACGCTATCAAATCTACCGACGCCATCACTGTAGAACTGTATAAATAACAATCCCAATAACATGTTAACAAACCTGTTCTTTTTCATTATGTACCCTTCTTTTTGTGTTTAACCTGCCATTCTTAACGCTTCTTCGTAAATCTTTGACAGTTCTGTTCGCGTTGGTATATCTCCTCGATTGTCGGCTTCGGCAATCAGCTTCGACCATTGTGAGGTCTTTCCAGAAGCAATATCAGAGATAAGTGAACTCCTGTCGAATCCATGCGTCGAACTTACGTTCTTCCCCAAGGATTGTTTACCGACTTCGAGAGTTGTTGCAACTGCCTTCGCTTTCCTCAAAGTATCAAGAATTGAGTTTCTACCTTGTTTGTATACCTTTTTCTCTTTTTCCTTGTCCCACCCTTTTGAACCTGCGAACTCACGTAAAAGCTCTTCTGCTCCCTTTGCAACAAGCTGCATCGGAGAATATCTTTTACGTTTAAGTTCCTCCATTATCCCGCCTTTTCCGAATAATTTTTCGTACTCAGGATGATTCTCGTCTATTTTTGTTATATCTTTTTCAGTTATTCCAAACCTAGGCTCTTTGTCTATAATTGCCTGAAGAACCTTAGCGGCTTCCTTTTCGTTTTTTTCTCTTTCTGCTGCACGTTCAACAACACCACGCTCTATTTTAAGTACATCGTGAGCCTTTTTTACAATAAGCTCATTAAGAGCTGTATTAAACTCCTCTGGATCTCCGGAAAGTTCAATAAGCTTTTCTGCCTCTTTCCCTGTTATTGAAGGCATTTCTGTCGCAACATACTTTTTTCCAGTTCGTTTTTCTTCAAGCCTTGCGGCAATAACAGGATCTTTTTTAAGGCTTACTACATCATTAGTAAGGTCTGTATATTTTTTGTTCAGGTTTTCGTATTCTAAACTTGGCGAATTATCGTTACGCTCTTCAGCAAGCCTTTCCTGAACCTTCTCAGGCAACTTAAGAAAATCTTCTTTCGAAAGGCCAATATCTTTCAAAAAGTCTTCAGCGGCTTTTTCTTTGTCCTTGTTCTCTTCAGCATCAGTATTTTCTTCTTTCCCGTCTTTTTGCTCTTTTCCTGTGGCTTCTTTTTTATTCTCAATATTAGTTTCTGTTTTTCCTTCGGTTTCTTTTTTTTCTACAACTTTTTTTGGCTGAAAAACGCTTTCACCGGCTTCTTTGATAAACCTGTCTATTTCTTCTTTGCTGTTATAAAAACTTCGGTCAAAGTTTTTAAGCGGTCGACCGTCAGGGTTTACCTCTTTTGATCCCTGGTATGTTGCTATAGTATCTTCAACAGAACCTGCGTGCTGATCCGGATCAACATTAGAAGAACCTTCACCATCATCATAAAACCTTACGGAAAACAAGTTATTAAGCAATTTAATCATAAAACCCCTTTATGCTGCTTGTTCAGATGCTTGTTGTTTTAATTGCTCCTGATTGTTCTCTTCCTGCTCTTTTTCACTCATTTGTGCGTCATACATATTCATCCAGTTAAACATCAACTTCGCTGATTCAGGAGCGTTTTGTATATCTTCAGGAGAAAGATTAAACGCAACCTTTGGTCTCCTTATTTTTTCCATATTTGTTTTTTGCAGGCGCGATTCTCTCTTGTCATCTATGGCAAGTTCTTCTTCTCGAAGGGCGTTTTGCGCCTGCTGCTGTCGTTCACCGTATTCAACAAGGAATACTGATACTTCCTTTGCAAATTTATTCGGAAACATGCTGAATGTCTGGCCAAGGAATATAGGATCAAGCTTAAACAACTGGTTTCCTATTGCGGTAAGAAGATCCATAAATTCGTGCATCTGGTTTTCGCGGCTTGCCATGCTATCGTCGCCAACTATCGGAATAGCACGGTACCTTGAATTGGTAAGGTCATTTGCTATTATTGTAGCTTCATCATTTTCACCGTCAAAACCTACCTGATTAACCTCTACAGGTTCTTTTTTCTGCCCAAATTCATCTTTTATTTGTATTATAAAGCTTTTTGGTATTGCTATTGGAATAACATCACATAAAAGATTCTCTATCTGAAGGTTGAAACTATAATAATTATCAACATATCTTGTTTGCGGTGAAAGTGCCATATCGTACTGCATATCTTTTGCTGCGGCACTTTGTCTGTTTATCGTTGCCCCCATCGCAGCTTTATCAATAAAGTGGACTTTCTGCATTTCATTCCCGATGCGATCCTCATACTCAAGAAATGTTGTATTCGGAGTCCTGTTAAAAGTAGAAATAACATTTTTTGCCGGGGTTCCACGCTTTGCTATTATTATTCCTTCAGCAGCAGATAGTTCTTTTCGAATGTTTTGAGCGTTTTTTACCGTTCCTTCTTCAAATGCGGTTACTCTTCCGGTTCCCTTCCTTACCTGGTCAAGTCCTTCTATCTTTGAAGCTGTTTTAAGTAAGATATACGGCAATAAATCCTCTCCAATACCCATAGGCTGATTATTTACCGTATCAGGTATATACCATGCAGCGGGAAGTTTTCCATCCATCTGGTACCAGTGTTCCCGGTTTTCCCAGATAAACCCATCGCTTGTTATAGTAACAACCCAAAGTACATTTACTTCTATATCTTCCTTTAAATCGAATTCCGGGTGTATTTTTTCAAAGTCCACCTGTTTTTCATTATCCCAATCAGGTGGAATAATTACAAAATCTAAAGTTTCTGTATTTATCCACGCCATCCTCTTTTTTCTTATCGGGAAAATAGACTCAATAGCAAAATACCGACCACCTATAGAATTAAATTTAGCTTCGGTTATTTGGCCGAAAATTAAATTACTTCTATCTCTTGACGTATCATTGTTGTTTGAGCTCTTGAACCGTTCGGTATATCCTTCATCTTCTCCGATTTTCCTTATATGCTCTTTGTGCATTGGTACTCTATCGGGAAACTTCTCATACAGCTCGTTTTTTGTTACATCCTTAAGAAATACAACATCTGTTATGTCTGATCCGTCTTCGCTCATATAATATTCTGACGGCAAACACGAGTCCCACGGCCTTAAAAACGCAGTTATTGGAAGGCCGCCATGAATAATGTAATTATTTCGGGATTTGTCTACCCAAAAACATTGCGGATACCCGCCAACAAGTCCTTTATGCAATGTTTTTTTGCGGGTATCGTGTATTTTAAGGCGATGTTTAAGCCATGAAATAACTGTTTTTACTGTATCTGGGCTTGCCGATGTTTCAGGTGGCGTTTCGTCTTCATATGTTATATCAGACCCTGGTACAGCACGTTCAATCATTCTTTCAAGAGAAGCTATTATCGGTCTCATTTCCTGTGGTTCTATCGGCCACTTGTCCTGTTCCCAATATTTCTGTCTTTGCTGCGGAGTAAGGATGTTTCTTGTTTCAAACTCAAAGCATTTTTTTGCTATATCTAGCCTTGGTTTCCAGAACCTTGACCTGGAAACATACTTCTCCATGTGCTTTGTCCACAGGTTTATTGTTTTATCTGAGCCTGGAACAAGGTTATCGATAAGATATTCTTGTGATGACTCATCAATATCAAGATAACTATCCATATTACTCAAATATATCTCTTTGTTGTTGAAACTTCATCATTATTTTCAAAAAAGCCATCGTAATCTCCATAATCATCGTTATTTAAATAAGAAGTGTTCTGCCAACCGGTAAACCTCATTGCAAAATACCCGACACAATCCATTGGGCATGCCCATTCTTCATCTATTTTTTCACTTAAAGATTGTGCAAGCCCCTGTTTTTTTGCATATTTATACCCTCTAAATGCAGATGATGTATTCTTGCATGATTTAAACACATACAGCATCGGATGGTTCATGCTGTCTATTTTTCTCTCCGGATCGTAGATAAGAAGCTGTCTCACCTTTTCATGTCTTGCGTGTACGTCATCATCAATATTTGTTATTATCGATTCGTTCCCATACCACTCATAAAGCTGTTTTAGTGTCTTCCTGCTTTGAGACTCTTCACACCCAAATTTATTCGGGTCACCAAGGCACTCGTACACTTTCAACGGTTTTCTTATAAACTGAAAATTCTCGTGTTTCCCATTTTGTATCCGCTCAAAATCAGAAACAAAATTTTTTATGGTAAGATACGTACCGGATATTCCATTCCATTGTTCAACAGGGTACTCTGCAATAACATAACATTCATTCATCGGATTTACCGCTATCCACAAAGCAAACGGAGGTTTCGAACTATGCGGATCAATAATCTTGTATATATTCCAGTTATCAGGTATTACAAAAGGATCAACCTCATGAATATTCCTGTTATAAATCTGATATATTGCTCCTGACAGGTGCATGTACTTCCCAAATTCACGCGCCGGAACCTCAAGCGGGTTATTCGCACACCACTGTCTTTTCATGCGCTCTATATCGCTCTTTGCGAGGATTCCCCGTGTTCCAGGAATATCGACACAATTCTCCCATATCGACCCCTCGGTAACATACATTTCACCATCAGGATAATATTCTCCCTCAATTTTAGATAAATATCCCGCCTGGTCAAGAGGAGTCAAAAACAAGGCTATCCGACCACCCCTTCTACACCTTCCTACATTCTCGTTATAAATATCCTGTTTTGGCGGCTCATTAAATAAAATAATGTCATAATCAGGACCAGCATGAGCAACAACATCCATATCTGAAGTCTTGATGTCAATAACAGTATCGAAGTATTCAAAGCTCGGTGCAGGTATCCGTATCTCGGTATAATATCCTGCCGATGTTCTGTTTCTAAATTCAGCGGTAGGAATCCACTTCCTCACTTCCTGAGTAACAGAACCATTCTCAAGGACGTCAGATTTATTACAAACAATGCGTATCTTTATACTCCTCTTGAACCTTATCTTCTCACAATCTTTAAAATATTCAAAATTTAAATACTCCTTATTTACCCTGTCTAATCCAAGTGTAACGCCAGCAAGAAGCAATACCATTGCCATTGTCTTGCCGACACCATTACCACCCCTGGAAATCATTATAAACGGAAATTTCCCCGGATACGTAGCATGGGCAGAAGCATAACACATCAATGCACGCTCCTGAGCAACATTAGGAACAACATCAACCGTAGGCCAAAACTTCTCCCTACGATCAAGTTCCTTCCTTATTTTATCAGCAATCCACTCAGGATTACTCTCACCAATATCCCTAACCTCTTCAGGTAATTTCTGAAGAATCTTCTCCGTATCTTCCAAGTAACCCCCTTAACTCAACAGCACTCAAATCCTTGAACTCCATAAAAAGCGCCTTCTGGTTTATATTTATCTCTTCAGGTGCATTATACCCAAGCATTGAAATAAGTATCTTGTCATTGTCAGTCTGAACACCAAACGGAACATCATCGTTTGTAGCACGACACTTTACCCTTTTCGCTATGTCCTCAAGAGTAAAACCAACACTGCCCCTTATCAATTCACGCTGCTTCTCTACCGTCGCCATTGCAGCACGGACACCCTTGCTCTTATCAACATATTGAGTACTCGTCTTAGGTGAATACCCCGCAGCAACAGCACAGTCCTTCTTGCTCATCCCTGGATTACCATACCTAATCGTTGCATACCTTTTTGCCCTGTCAGATGGTACGTCCTTCCCCTTTAATCCACTACGCGACATAAAACTATTCCTTAATGTAAACAAAAGGTTTCACCGGAAAATTATCACAGGCTTTTCATTACCAATATAATCAATAAATACCAACCTTTCAACGTTTCAATAACTCACTTTTTTGCAGGTAATGTGAAGGTGTGGATATATGAACATAAAAATACCTCGTCGTTGTCTTGGCTGTGCCCCCGCCGTCGATGAATCGGATCCTAAAACATAGAAACAGCACAAATTACAGCACTTCAATATCTATATCTTAAACAAAATCAATGACTTATCTCTATTTAACGCGTTAAGTTTACATAATGGATATTACGCGCCATCTTACACGTCAACACCACCAACAAGTAGTTGATTATGCCACACTTACAACACTTACTGTTGTCGTTTTTATCTTGCGTGTTTGGGGGCAGTTGTGGTGGCGGTATGGGGGATACAAGGGAAAAGTACACTTGTTCACAAGTTATCAACATATTATCAACATATTATCCACAAGTTATCAACATTATTGTCGTTTATGCGTCGAGATCTATCAAATTCCACCACTACTATCAGTAATACTGTAATGGTTACAGTGCTACTTAATATAGATATGTTGTATTGCTCTTGTGTGGTATAAATTACTACTTATCGTAGTGTTATCACGTTGATCATTTTGGAGGTCGTCTTTTTGTGGATTTGGGTTACTGCAAAGTGGATTATTGATATTAGAGTGCATCACCCCCAAACCCCCACAAAATAATATGAGTTTTGAGATGTTTCACCCCGGATTTTCCGCCACACATCGATTTTATCGCCGGGCTGCATGTATATCAT
>Ga0172381_10003443_pt1 | contig 16773 bp, 8 predicted proteins | sample Leawel6488metaG_FD_119754 | JGI IMG/M metagenome (GOLD analysis project Ga0172381, IMG submission 119754) | Leachate microbial communities from a municipal landfill in Southern Ontario, Canada - Leachate well 64-88 metaG | ecosystem: Engineered > Solid waste > Landfill > Unclassified | place... | reverse complement strand
TAAAGTTATAAGTAATATTGGCTTTAAAATGTCCAATTTGTCCGGTATTCTTTGGATTGAAATAACGTAACTATTTGATAAATAAAAAAATAGAGTTTGTCCAGCAAAGAAAGGCGGACATTGAGAAATCCTACCTAAGAGATGCTTTTACAAAAGCGGAAAATAGGGGGTGTGGCTTATCAGGTTTCGACTTGAATTCAGGATGGAATTGACATGCTACATACCAAGAGTGGCATTTTAGCTCTACAATCTCTGCAAGACTTGTTTGTGGATTAACACCAGTAATAATCAAGCCCTTCTTCTCTAGCGCTTTTCTGTATTTATTGTTAAATTCATATCGGTGTCTATGCCGTTCAAAGAGTAGTGTCTTCCTATATGCCTCACTGCTTACAGTCTTATTCTTAAGCTTGCATGCGTATCTGCCAAGACGCATTGTTGCTCCCTTTAGCTTGACACCTTTTTGCTCATCTAAAAGACAAATCACAGGATATGGGGTTCTTTTAGCAAATTCCGTAGAATTCGCTTTTTTAAGAGCGCAGACATTCCTTGCAAACTCAATAACTGCTATCTGCATTCCAAGACATATCCCAAAATACGGTATATTATTTTCTCTTGCATATTGAGCTGCTTTGATCTTTCCCTCTATGGCCCTTTGGCCAAAACCACCGGGGATAAGGATACCGCCTACTCCATTTAAGTATTTCTCTGCACCTTCTTTTTCTATGTCTTCTGAGTCTACCTTTCTTATCAAAAGTTGTGCGTCATTTGCGATTGCACCATGTATCAAAGCTTCGTATATAGATTTATATGCATCCTGAAGGGTTATGTATTTTCCTATGACTGCTATCTCTACTCTTTTCGAAGGATTATTTAATCGTTTCGATACTTTCTCTTCCCAATTTAAGAGATTGCCTTCCCTACATTTTAGATTAAGAAGCTTGGCTATGAGTTTATCTAATCCTTCCTCTTTTAGACTTGTAGGAACTTCGTATATATTTTTAACATCCACTGCAGATATTACAGCCTCTTTAGCTACATTACAGAAAAGTGCTATTTTCTCCTTTGCTTGCGATGCAAGATGCTTTTCACTTCTGCATAAAATAATATCAGGTATAATACCTATCTCTCTAAGCGTGCCAACGCTATGCTGCGTAGGTTTTGTCTTGATCTCACCCGCTGCTTTTATATAAGGCACTAGCGTCACATGAATGTTCATAGCATACTCTCTGCCTAATTCTAATCTTAACTGCCTTATTGCTTCTAAAAATGGCAGGCCTTCTATATCACCCACAGTACCGCCTATCTCTACTATGACTACGTCTATTTTACGGCCATATGCGACTTTTTTTATATCAGTCATTATCTCATCGGTTATGTGGGGTATAATCTGAACTGTTTTGCCTAAGTAATCTCCTCTTCTCTCCTTGGATATGACTGAATAATAGATCTTTCCGGTTGTTATGTTATTGTCCCGGGTTAATTTTGCATTAGTAAAACGTTCATAATGGCCCAAATCTAAGTCTGTCTCCGCGCCGTCTTCTGTTACATATACTTCTCCATGCTGAAAAGGATTCATTGTGCCTGGGTCAACATTTATATAAGGGTCACATTTTATCAATGTGACTTTAAGACCTCTGGATTCAAGGAGTTTGCCTATAGATGCAGCAGCGATACCCTTTCCCAGACTCGAAACCACTCCTCCTGTTATAAAGATATATTTAGCCATTTTTAAAACCTCCTATTCAACCATTCTCTGGATAATTCCTCAAGGGTTAAATTGATAATCTCATTCTTGCCATCTAATATTATAAGTTTCTCGCCTGTGGTTCTCCCAATAATCCTAAAAGGCGAATGAAGTTTGCGAGCTATATCTCTAATCTCTTTAACCGCTTTTTTCTCGCACGAAAGAATAATCCTCGATTGAGACTCGCCGAAAAGAACAGAGTCTTTTCTTATGTTAAAATTGAGGTTATCTATAACAGCCCCTATCATATTTTCTTTATTTGAAATACAACATTCTGCTAAACAAACAGTAAGCCCTCCTTCAGAACAATCATGCGCAGAATTAACCAAACCCTTTCTTATTGCCTGATATGTGGTATTCTGTACTGCTTTTTCTAATCTTAAATCTAATTTAGGGGCATCGCCTTTTACCAGATTGTGTATCTCTTTTAAATATTCACTTGCACCTAATTCATTATCAGAGCCGCCTAAAAATATAATGACATCCTTTTCCTTCTTAAAAGCCTGCGTACAAACTTTCTTAACATCTTTAGCTACCCCTATCATCCCGATTGTTGGAGTTGGATATATTGCCTCGTGAGGGCTTTCATTGTAAAATGAAACATTTCCGCTTACCACAGGTAATTTAAAGAATTTACATGCATCTTTAATCCCCTCTACACAATTTTTAAACTCCCAGAACCTGTCTGGGTTTTTTGGATTTCCGAAATTTAGACAGTCAGTAACAGCTGCGGGTTCAGCACCTGAACAGACAATATTCCTTGCTGCTTCTGCTACCGCAATCTGTGCACCTCTATATGGATTTAGATAGCAATATCTGCTGTTGCAATCAGTCGTAGCGGCAATAGCCTTATTTGTACCTTTTAATCTTACCACTGCAGAATCAGAACCTGGTAATGTTACGGTATTAGTTTGTACCATATGATCATATTGTTCATAAACCCATTGTTTGCTGCATATAGATGGCGTGCTTAAAAGTTTAAGCAAAACATTATTACAATCTTTAGGTAACGGTATTTCCTTTAAGTGCAGTTTATTTAAGCTATACAGATACTCGGGTTTCTTGTGCGGCATATCATAAACAGGGGCATTAGTCAGAGCAGATGCTTCTATCTCAGCTACAACTTTACCGTTATCGCTTATCCGTAACTTTTTATCTCCGGTAACTCTGCCAATAACAGCTGCCTGTAAATCCCATTTTAAAAAAATATCCTGTATCTTTTTCTCCTTCCCTTTCTTAACGCAAAGAAGTATTCTCTCTTGCGACTCTGACATCATTAATTCCCAGGCCTCCATGCCTTCATCCTTTCTCGGAACAGATGTAAGGTCTAGTTCAATTCCTGATCTGCCTGCATATGCCATTTCGCTAGTGCAGCATGTAAGGCCTGCTGCACCCATATCTTTAATGCCAACGATATACCCTGTAGCCAATGCCTCTAAGGTGGCCTCTATAAGACATTTTTCAGTAAAAGGATCCCCTATCTGGACAGCGGGCCTTTTCTCCTCATTTTCTTTAAATTCCTTTGAGGCTAAAATACTACAACCTCCTATGCCATCGCGTCCTGTGCTAGCTCCGGCATAGATAATAGCATTTCCAATGCCTGCGGCCTGAGCTTTAGTTAACATATCTCTTTTTGAAACGCCTATACTCATAGCATTTACCAGGCAATTGCCATTATAAGTCTTATCAAAATATATATCACCGCCAATTGTAGGTACGCCAAGGCAATTCCCATAGAATTGGATACCATCCACTACGCCCTTAAGAAGATATCTGTTATAAGACTTTGATAACTCACCAAAGCGCAATGAATTTAATAATGCGATGGGCCTTGTGCCTGCTGTAAAAATATCGCGTATTATACCTCCTACCCCGGTTGCGGCCCCCTGCTTGGGCTCAATCTGCGATGGGTGATTATGGCTTTCCATTTTGAATATAATTGCTAAATCGCCTACTATAATTCCTCCGGCATCTTCACCAATAAGCGATTTGTACTTACCCTTTTTGGGTAATATCTTAAGCCATTTGCGTGAGCATGTATAACCGCAATGTTCTGACCATTCTACAGAAAACATTGCGAGTTCTGTAATTGAAGGCTCTCTTCCTAAAACATCTATGATATTACTATATTCCCTGTCGTTTAAACCTAATGTATGATAGACTTTTGGTTTTATCATATTTTTTTCCTCGCCCACTTTATTATAGAATTAAAGATAAAAAGCCCATCGGTTGATCCGAGTAAAGGCTCAACAGACCGTTCGGGGTGTGGCATCATTCCCAGAACATTCCCTTGTTTATTTATAATACCCGCTATATTATCTAATGTGCCATTAGGATTGCATTTATCGTCCGTAAAACCTTCCTTGCTACAGTAACGAAAAACGATCTGTTTGTTGGCCACTAGTTTTTCATATCCTTTATTATCTATATAGTAGTTACCTTCATTATGCGCTATTGGCATCTTAAGAACCTGCTTCTTCTTGCACAAGTTAGTAAAAATTGTATCATTATCCTCTATTCTTGTGTAAACATACTTGCAGATAAAATGCATATTATCATTCCTTAGCATTGCTCCCGGCAAAAGTCCGGACTCAAGTAAGATCTGGAAACCATTGCATATGCCAATAACTACGCCTCCTTTTTGGGCAAATTTCCTGATAGAATCCATAATGGGTGAAAATTTAGCTATTGCTCCTGCCCTTAAATAATCACCATAACTAAAGCCTCCTGGCAATACTATGCAGTCACAATCACTGATATATTTTTCTTTGTGCCAGAGATATTTAACTTCTTTGTTAAGTATATCTTTGACCGCATAAAAACAATCCTGGTCACAATTGGAGCCTGGAAAAACGACAATACCAAATCTCAATTTATGCTCCTTTTATTTTTACTCTATAATCTTCTACAATAGGGTTTGCTAAAAGCTTGCTGCACATCTTCCCAATTCTCTCCTTTGCTTTATCCTTACTTTTTATATTCAGCTTTAATGTAATTATCTTTCCTACACGTATTTTATCCACTTCATCGTAATGTATTGAATGCAGAGCATGCTTAATCGCCAGGCCCTGAGGATCAGATACAGTCTTTTTTAGCGTAATGTAAATGTTTGCTTCTAGCATAATCTACTCCTATCCTTTATATACTCCTGTATTGTTTTAACTGAAAAATCACCCTTGATTGCAGATTCTATCCCGCTTATAGCTGCCTGCGCGCCTTGTATGGTTGTGATACATGGGATACCACACATAGTTGCCAGGTTTCTTATAGGTTTCATATCAGACTGACCTCTAGCCCCGGATGGAGTGTTAATTATAAGGCCTATCTTATTATTCCTGATCAATTCCAATATCTCGTTGCTACCTTCTCCTATCTTCGAGATTATATGCGTATTGATATTATTCGAACTAAGTACCTTGGCAGTTCCTTTTGTCGTAATTATCTCAAAACCCATATCAAAAAGTCTTTTGGCAATAAAGACCACGTCCCGCTTATCATCATTCTTTACACTTATAAAGACCTTGCCTTTTTTGGGTAAGGCAGATCCTGCTGCTATTTGGGATTTATAAAATGCGACACCAAAGGTAGAGCTTATTCCCATCACTTCACCTGTAGATTTCATCTCAGGTCCAAGTATTATATCTACTCCTGAAAAGCGGGAAAAAGGGAGAACCGATTCCTTAACTGATATATGTTTTACTGGGATCTCTTTCTTAATACCTGATTCAGATAATTTTTTGCCTACCATGACCTTTGTAGCTATCTTGGATAAAGGGACACCTGTTGCCTTACTTACAAAAGGTATTGTCCTTGAAGCTCGAGGATTGACTTCTAATACAAAAATTGTATCGTTTTTCACAGCAAATTGAATATTGATCAATCCCCTTACTTTCAATTCCTTGGATATAGCATATGTATATTCTTTTATTATGCCTATGATATTATCGCTTAATGTATGTGGAGGCAATACACAGGCTGAATCTCCTGAATGTATGCCTGCCTCCTCTATATGTTCCATAATCCCGCCTATTATCGTTGCCTCTGAATCTGAGATAGCATCCACATCTACTTCAACAGCACCCTCTAGAAACTTGTCTATTAGTATGGAATGTTCACGCGAAGCTCCAAAAGCCTCTTTAATAAATTTATCGAGAGATGAATCATTATATACTATCTTCATTGCTCTTCCACCCAGAACATATGACGGCCTTACTAAAACAGGATATCCTATTCTTTTTGCTATCCGCTTTGCTTGTTCTTGGGATTCTGCAATACCATTTGCAGGTTGGTTTAATTTTAATTTTTTTATAAGTCTTGCAAATTTATCTCTATCCTCTGCTCTATCTATTGATTTTACAGAAGTGCCGATTATAGGGGCCCCTACTTCTTGCAGCTGCCTTGCTAAATTAAGTGGCGTTTGGCCTCCGAGCTGGACAATAATACCATCTGGTTTCTCTTTCTCAACGATATTCATTACATCTTCAAATGTGACTGGTTCAAAATATAACTTATCAGAGGTATCGTAATCTGTTGAAACGGTTTCAGGGTTTGAATTCACCATAATCGCTTCGTAGCCTAATTCTTTTAGCGCAAATGATGCATGGCAACAGCAATAATCAAACTCTATGCCCTGTCCTATTCTATTAGGGCCCCCTCCAAGTATTATAATCTTTTTCTTTTCACTCGGTCTTGCTTCATCCTCATCCTCATATGTTGAATAATAATAAGGTGTGTACGCTTGGAATTCTGCAGCGCAGGTATCAACCAATTTAAATGTAGGAAGTATATTATTTTCCTTCCTTAATCTTCTAACAGACCTCTCATCCAAGTAGACCAGATCGGCAATCTGCCCATCACTAAATCCATACTGCTTTGCTTTTTTTAGAAGATGCGTCGGTATTTCAAGTCTGTAATGAAGTATCTTTCTCTCAAGCTCCACTATCTGCTTTATGTTATCAATAAACCATGGATCTATACCTGTTAGCTTATAGATTTTTGTAACACTCATTCTTTTCTGCAGAGCATACTTTATATAGAATATCCTCGACGCATTAGGTTCTTTTAATCTCTGAAGAAGTTTTTTATTTGAAACTTTTCTGTAATCCTGCTTATTATCCAAACCATCATGGCCTATCTCTAAGCCTCTTAACCCCTTCTGAAGAGCCTCTTTGAATGTCCTCCCTATTGCCATTGTCTCACCGACTGACTTCATGGAGATGCCTAGTATGTCCTGCGCCTCTGGGAATTTTTCAAAGGTAAATCTTGGGATCTTGACTACACAGTAATCTATAGTCGGCTCAAATGAAGCGGGCGTTACTTTTGTTATGTCGTTTTTTATCTCATCAAGCGTATATCCTACAGCAAGCTTTGCTGCGAATTTTGCTATGGGAAAACCTGTTGCCTTACAAGCTAATGCTGAACTTCGCGACACTCTGGGATTCATCTCTATAACTACCATGCGTCCATTCTGTGGATTAACTGCAAACTGAATATTGGAACCTCCTGTCTCTACTCCAATTTTACGTATTATAGCTATTGATGCATCCCTCATATGCTGGTACTCTTTATCGGTCAGCGTCTGTGCGGGCGCTACTGTTATAGAATCACCCGTATGTACGCCCATTGGGTCAAAATTTTCTATAGAACATACAATTACAACATTATCTTTGGCATCCCTCATAACCTCAAGCTCATATTCCTTCCATCCTATAACAGACTCCTCTATTAGGATCTCATTTACCATACTGCTCTTTAATCCCAGATCTGCTATCTTTGCAAACTCTTCTTCTGTGTTCGCAACCCCTCCTCCTGTTCCGCCAAGTGTAAAACTTGGCCTTATGATTAAAGGCGTGCCTATTTTCTTAAAAGCTTCCATTGCCTCTTTCATGTTATAAGCAATGAAACTTCTGGGTATATCAAGGCCTATCTCTTTGATTGCCTGCTTAAAATACTTCCTATCTTCTGCTTTCTTTATCACCTCATAATCTGCACCTATCATTCTGACATTATATTTTTTAAAAATCCCCATTTCGGATGCTTTCATGGCTGTATTTAGACCTGTCTGCCCTCCCAGAGTTGGCAAAACTGCATCAGGCCTCTCTTTTTCAATGATCTTTTCCAGAACCTCAGGTGTAACTGGTTCAATATAAGTTGCATCAGCTATCTCAGGATCTGTCATTATAGTAGCAGGATTGGAATTAAGCAGCACTACCTTAAAGCCTTCCTCTTTAAGAGCCTTGCAGGCCTGTGTTCCTGAATAATCAAATTCACAAGCTTGGCCTATTACAATCGGGCCTGAGCCTATAATTAATATTTTATGAATATCACTTCTCTTGGGCATTTGCTTTATCCATCATATTTACAAAATCTTTAAAAAGATACTTTGCATCGTTGGGCCCTGGTGATGCCTCTGGATGAAATTGAACTGACAATATTGGAAATTTTTTATGTCTGATACCTTCGGGTGTATTGTCATTTAAATTTATATGGGTAAGTTCTATATCATCTTTATCTAAAGAATCTATGTCAACGCAGAAACTATGATTTTGAACTGTTATATAAACACGTCCTGTCTTTAAATCCTTAACTGGATGATTGCCACCATGATGGCCGAATTTTAGTTTATAGGTCTTTGCGCCAAAAACTAAACTCAGTATCTGATGGCCAAGGCATATACCAAAAATCGGTATCCTGCCTATCAGCCCTTTCACTGTTTCTACTACATAAGGAACAGCCGCAGGATCCCCGGGCCCGTTCGATAAGAGTACTCCGTCAGGTTTTTCATTTAATATAGCTTTAAGTTCTGTTTTTGCTGGCATTAATTTTACAATACATCCATTCTCTTTTAATAAGCGCAATATATTGAATTTTACACCACAGTCCAAGACTACTACCTTGTATCTGCCTTTCTTGTTCCAGCTCTCTGGCCTTTTTATAGAAACATCCTTAACAAGATCTCTTCCCACTAAACCTGGTGAAGCCTTTGCCTTTTCAACAAGCCTTTTGCTATTCAGATCTTTTGTTGATATAACCGCCTTCATAGCACCCTGTAATCTTATATGCCTTGTTATAGCACGAGTATCAACACCTTCTATCGCAACAATATTGTTTTCCTTAAGATATTCATCAAGCCTTTTTTGAGAGCGCCAATTACTTGCAATTCGACTTAACTCTTTCACAATAAAACCTTCAAGGAATACTGACCTAGATTCTGCATCTTCTGTGTTTATCCCATAATTGCCTATTAAAGGATATGTCATAGTAACTATCTGCCCCTTATACGAGGGGTCTGTAATGATCTCCTGATACCCAGATAACGATGTATTGAATACAACCTCTCCTTCTCTTTCGCCTTTGGCACCAAAGGAATGCCCTTCAAATATCCTTCCATCTTCAAAAGCTATCTTTGCCTTCATATAAAACCTTTTCTACGTTAAGAAACAGAGTACCTTTTGTAATACCACATCCGATGTTATCATAAGTTTTTTATCCCCTGTTTCATAGACCTTTATAACATCATTATATTTCGCAGATTGAGGTAGAATTTGTTTAAAACTATCTTTAAATGATAAAAATAAACTGTTGTTGAATATGCTATCTTCTTTATCATGAAATATTGCTGTATAAAATATATTGGTTTCCACCAAGTCTTGAAAAAAGTGTGTCCCGAATGACAATTCTGGCATAAGGTTTCCTTCTGGAAAAGCAACCTCTGTCAAAACAGTAACATTATTTATCTCTGAAAAACTTACGGGTACACCCAATGATGGGGTTGTTGTTCCCCATCGCCCTGGACCCATTAGTATCGTAGGAAGTTTTTCCTTTGATCCTATGCTTTTGTTTAATCTTCCTATGATGCGTGCAACCTCATGCTTATCTGTAGCTAGTAATGCTATATATTTATGGGGATCGATATATATTATCCTTTCGATATTCTGAGAAATATTTCCACCTAAAAAGTATCCACTGGATGAGAACAGAATCTTTTCTTCGGGTATCTTATCTGGCATATCTACTCTTTTGCCTAGCCCGCGCGTTTGAAGCGGTCTGCATTGTAATAAATTTATTTTATATTTATTATCGTCAGTAAGATTTACTGTAAACTCTATCTCAACCGGATAATCATAGCCTTTCTCAAGTGACTCAAGTATCTGCTTAAAATAGTTTAAAAGAATACCATCTTCGAACAATTTATCAAGAGTCAACACCCAGTATTCTTTACCTTCTACCGCTATATTTTTCATGGCTTTAATGGCTTCATAGTCCTTCACAGCTATTCGACTTAAATCTGCATACACCTTATCTTTAATAATATTTGAAAATGCTATTTTCTTAAAAGTATTCTCATTTGTATCTATCAGATCAACCTCGTGTTGTGAAAATTTCCTTAAATCGCCTTTATCAGAATATGGCCTGCGCAGAGGATCATCAAGAGCAATCATCCTTGGATAATCACCTTCGACACGATTTACAGCTCTTGTTCCTAGTCCAAATACCAGTCGAAGCATACCAGCCTTAGGGTCCATATCTTTATTCCAGACATATGTATTATAAGATACGCCAACTCCAGCTATATCAGGAAAGAAATATTCTTTATGATAAGACCCTGATACTCGTTGCACCAAAAGTGCCATCTGTTCATCTAACTTATCAAGCCCTCTCTGCTTCCTGTAAACAAGCGCGTCTTCCCCCATAGTGCTCGCATATATTTTTTTTACAGCCTCTGCAAACTTTATATACCTTTCTTCAGGCGTACCTTGGTTTGCTAGAAAAATGCTCTCATACTTTCCTGCAAAAGCATTTCCAAATCCATCCTCCAGCAGTGAACTTGACCTGACAATAATAGGTGAGGCGCCAAAATATTCTATGATCTGCTGAAACTTTTCCATCGTCTCTTCAGAGAAAACACCAAATAACATCTTATTTTTTAATATTTTAGCAATTTTAAAATAACCTTCGTCTGTCTTTTGCTGAACACGTAATTTCCACCACCTATTTTCTACTATATAAGAATAGAATATATCCGAACCTATACAGAATGAATCATGCGGTTCAGAGATCTTCTCCCATTCAAGTGATTTATTACCTGAAAGTATCTTCCTGGCAAGAAGCATGCCTGCTGTCTTCCCACCAATAAATCCAGTGCCTACAAGTTTGGATTTTATATCTATTAGTTCGGTAAGTGAAAAATTCTTCACAGATAGAGTTAGAATATCTCTATTTTTAGATACCATTATACTGCATAGCCTCTCTATCAAACCTTCTCTCTTCTCCTGGCTCATACCGTCATTTGCAAGCTCTTCTGCTTCAAGAAATAAGCGGTCCCAGTGGTCCAGGTTTCTCTTTGCACTATCTGCACCTTTTTCGCGTATATATGAGAGGATCTTTGTAGCATCTACACTATCTGCAATGGGCACAAAATTATCTTTTTGTCTTTGGTGTGGGAGAAACATTGTAGGCGAATATCGGTTCCAAACTTTGAGAGGATGTATATAGTAACTCTCTTCACAATGGTATACATCTATTAAAAGCTGCGTGGTCTCTCGTATACGAGCTATCGATTTGAAAGAATGGTTATTCCGAAGTATTGAAAAATATGTTATTGTCTTAAGCTCGTATAGATAAGGGCATGTAACCATAAAAAAGTTACCTATCATAAGATCGGTTGCCCATGCCAAAAGAAGCTCGGAGAGGCAATCGAACACATAATATGCCCCCTCCCCCTCTTTTGTGATAATACTATTTAGTTGTATAGTAAAAGATTCAAATCCTGCATAGGCATCGAGTTCATAGCGCACAATATCTTTTGAAGGCGAGATCAGTTCTTTATGCGACGCGAATCTGATATATATTACTTTTCTGCCTTCAGATAAAGAATTTTTTACAAAGGGCTCAACAAGTTCAGCATAATCTTTGATATCATCTATCTGCCAGACTACATTGTCACCTAGCCTTAACCCTGTGATTGCCTCATCCAAACCCTTTACCCCTGTGCTTATCATCTCTCTGCCCTTTTAGATTATTGGTAGATTGCTTTCACCCATCAGGTATTTATCAATATAATACGCAGACCTACGTCCTTCTGAAATAGCCCATACAATCAATGACTGCCCGCGTCGCATATCACCTGCTGAAAAAATACCTTTAACAGATGTCATGAAATCCTCACCAGTATTTACGTTACCTCTTTTATCAAATTTAACGTTTAAATCGCATAATAGTTGTGAATGTTCAGGATGCATAAAACCGATAGCTACAATAACCATATCAGCCTCTATCTCAAACTCACTTCCATCTATTTCGTGTATTACAGAACAAGCTTTCTTATCATCTTTTTGAAAGTTTACTCTTTTACATAACAGTTTTTTTACATTACCTTTTTCACCAATAAAACGCTTGGTTAAAATAGCCCAGTGTCGTTGACCACCTTCTTCGTGGCTTGTGGTAGTTTTTAATAACAAAGGATACATAGGCCATGGATAGTTATTGCTACGACATTCAGATGGTTTTGACATAACCTCTATTTGTACAACGCAAGAAGCTCCCTGTCTATGTGCAGTTCCTACGCAATCTGCACCTGTATCTCCACCGCCTATGACAACTACTCTCTTATCTTTAGCATCAATGAATTCAGCTTTATCTATATCTTCTCCTGAGACTCTCTTATTAGCCTGAGTAAGATAATCCATTGCAAAATATATTTCTTTTAATCCCCTGCCTTCGATATCAAGGTCTCTGGGCATCCGCGAACCTCCGGTTAAACATGTTGCATCAAACTCACTTATAAGTTTTTTAAACGAGTAATTTCCGCCAACTTCAGTTGACGTCTTAAAAACTATACCCTCTTTTTCCCATAGATTAACCCTTCTATCTATGATATTTTTTTCAAGTTTAAAATCTGGTATGCCATAGCGTAATATTCCACCTACTTTTTTATCGCGTTCAAATACAACTACGCTGTGGCCTGCCTTATTAAGTTGCGCTGCGCAGGATAGGCCTGCTGGGCCTGAACCTACAATGGCTATTTTTTTGCCGCTTCTTCTTGGAGGAGATATCGGCTTTATAAGATTGTTTTCAAAAGCATGCTCTATAAGACTGAGTTCGTTTTCATGTATATTAACAGCATCATTATTTATGCCTAATACACATGCATATTCACAAGGTGCTGGGCATGTTCTGCCTGTTATCTCTGGCATATTATTTGTTGCCTCTAGCAATACAAGAGCTTCTTTCCAGTTACCTCTAAACATGTAATCATTCCATTCTGGTATATAATTTCCTATAGGGCATCCCCAGTGGCAAAATGGGGTTGCACAATCCATGCATCGCGATGCCTGCTCCTGGGCTTTTTCATCAGAGGAGATCTGTTGAACATGCTTAAAATCTTTAACGCGCTCGCATACTGGCCTGTAGTCTGAATTCTTTCTCTGAGTTTTTAAGAAACCTCTTATATCACCCATCATAGGCCTCCGTAAGCTCAAGCTTCTTTTCTACATTTACGCTTTCCAATATTCGTTTATATTCGATAGGAACGACTCTAATAAACCTTTTTAATTCATGCTGCATGTCGGAGAGTATTGCTTTTGCCTTTTTACTACCTGTATATTTATGGTGGTTATAAAGCAAGTGGTACATAACATCCTGATCATCCCCCTTAATAGTTTCAAGTTCAACCATAGCCATGTTGCACCTTTTTCTAAACTTACTGTCTTCATCATATACATAAGCTATGCCACCTGACATACCTGCCGCAAAATTTCTTCCAGTCTTTCCAAGTATTATAACTCTGCCTCCCGTCATATATTCACATCCATGGTCTCCTACGCCTTCTACAACTGCGTAAAGACCTGAATTTCTTATACAGAATCTCTCTCCTGCAACGCCGCATATATATGCCTCACCAGATATAGCACCGTAAAGACATGTATTGCCTATAATTATATTTTCGTCAGGTTTATAAGAACTTCTTCTATCAGGATGTATAATGATCTTTCCTCCTGATATCCCTTTTCCTACATAATCATTTGCCATGCCCTCAAGCTTAAATGTGATGCCCTTGGCAAGGAAAGCTCCGAAACTTTGGCCTGCTACACCCTTGAAAGAACATGTTATAGTATCCTCTAGAAGCACTCCATCTCCGCATTTTCTGCAGACCTCGCCACTAAGCATCGCTCCTGTAGCCCTATGTGCATTAGTTATATTAAGCTTTATATCAACAGGCTTGTTCTTTGTAAGCGCATCATCAGAAAGTTCGATAAGCCTATTATCTAATACATGTTCAAGGCTGTCCTTCTGTTTTGCACTATAATCGCATACAAAACTATCAGATAGATCTGGCTTATATAATATTCGGGAATAATCTATACCTCTAGCCTTTTTTGGTACGATTTTTGATTCTACTTCAAGCAGGTCTGATTTGCCTACCATATTGTCAATGCAATCTATCCCAAGATCTGCCATTATTTCACGCAGTTCCTGTGCAACAAAATGAAAATAATTTACTATATATTCTGGTCTTCCCTTAAAACATTTTTGGAGTACATTATCCTGAGTTGCAACTCCAACAGAACAATTATTAAGATGGCAATGTCGCAACATAACACATCCCATTGTTACAAGTACTGCTGTGCAAAAACCATACTCCTGAGCTCCTAGCAGGGCAGCTATTGCTACATCTCTTCCTGTACGCAATTGGCCATCGGTCTGAAGACAAACTCTTGAACGCAGATTATTTAAAAGTAAGGTCTGGTGGGCCTCTGAAAGCCCTAGTTCCCACGGAAGTCCAGCATGCCTTATTGAGCTACGTGGTGATGCACCTGTACCACCATCTCCACCTGATATAAGTATCATATCAGCATGTCCCTTTGCAACGCCTGCTGCCACAGTACCTACACCTGCCTCTGAAACAAGTTTAACGCTTATACGTGCTTTGGGATTAGCATTCTTTAGATCAAATATAAGCTGTGCAAGGTCTTCTATCGAATATATATCATGGTGCGGAGGTGGTGATATAAGAGTAACTCCTGGAGTAGTATATCTGGTCCTTGCAATTACCTCGCTGACCTTATGCCCTGGTAATTGTCCTCCTTCACCAGGTTTTGCACCCTGTGCGATCTTGATCTGTATCTCATCTGCATTTACAAGGTAGTTTATATTAACGCCAAATCTTCCAGAGGCAACCTGTTTTATAGCACTTCTCTTAGAATCTCCGTTAGGTAGTTTTATAAATCTGCTTGGATCTTCGCCGCCTTCACCTGTATTTGATTTTCCGCTTATCCTGTTCATAGCAATTGCAATAGTCTCATGTGCCCCAGCACTTATTGATCCGAAGCTCATTGCACCTGTTGCAAAACGCTTCATTATTGATTCTGCAGATTCAACCTTATCTATATCTATAGACTTTTGTTTCTTAAACCTGAACAAACTTCTTAGGGTAGCGGGATTAAGTGATTGATCGTTTATCAAGTTTGAAAATTGTTTGTATCTATGATAATCATTATTTCTGGTAGCGTCTTGTATGGCTGATATAGACTCAGGATTCCATAGATGATATTCACCATCTCGTTTCCATTGATATATTCCTCCGCTTGACAAATAGGGCTTTACCATACCAGTCTCCGGGTATGCCTGCTTATGCCTTTGTATAGTCTCCTCTGCTATACCATCTATCCCTATACCACCAATACGCGATACTGTTCCTGTAAAATACTTATCTATCAACTCATCATTTAAACCCAACGCCTCAAATATCTGTGCACCCCTATAACTTCTTAATGTAGATATTCCCATCTTTGAGAGTATCTTAAGTACTCCGTCTGCCAGGGCCTTTCTGTAATTTCTTAATGCTTTCTTTTGCTCCAGCTTGATCTCTTTCTCTTTAATCAGATAATCTATCGCTTCATATGCAAGGTACGGATTCACACAGTCTGTGCCATAACCAAAAAGAAGGGCTATGTGGTGAACTTCACGTGGTTCTGCGCTTTCTACTATTATTCCTACCGCAGACCGTATGGTCTTTCTGACTAGGTGTTGGTGTACTGCACTAACAGCCAAAAGCGCGGGTATGGCTGCGTTGTTCTTATCAGCACCTCGGTCGCTTAATATGATAAAAGAGTACCCTGTCTCTATTGCATGTTCAGCCTCATAACATATTCTTTTCAGTGCGCGTATAAAGTCTTCTTTGCCGCTTAATGCGTTAAAGAATGTATATATAGTCTTTGTTTTAAAACTGTTTGTACTGATATCTCGTATTTTTTCTGTATCCTCATCCGTCAATATAGGATTTTTTACTCTTATCTTATGACAGTGATCCGGAGTCTCGTGTAATATATTCTTCTCAGGGCCCACAAAACTATCAAGGCTCATAACAAGCTTTTCCCTTATAGGATCTATTGCCGGATTAGTAACCTGTGCAAATAATTGTTTGAAATAATTATAGATAAGCTGGTTATCCTTAGAAAAGACCGCGTGTGGTGTATCATTACCCATAGACCCTATAGGCTCTTTTCCTTCCTCTGCCATAGGCTTAATGATTATCTTAAGGTCTTCGCGCGTATAACCAAATGCCTTAAGTTGTTGTATTATATCGCTTGAAGGCTTATTTGATCGTTCTGTGCTAACAATGGTATCAAGGTCTACCATGTTATTCATATTCCATTGCCCGTATGGGTTTATTTCTGAGACCTCTTTCTTCAGCTGCGCATCACCTATAATAGATTGCTGTTGAGTATCTATTAAGAATATCTTTCCTGGTTTGAGTCTACCAGAGACCTTTATATCGGCTGGGTCTATGTCAACTACCCCTGCCTCTGATGCCATTACAACAAGTCCATCTTTTGTAATAACATAGCGTGCTGGGCGTAAACCATTTCTATCAAGAACAGCGCCTATTCTCTTTCCATCAGTAAAAGCTATTGCAGATGGACCATCCCATGGCTCCATAAAACAAGCATGGAATCTATAAAAATCTTTTAGCCTGCTGTCCATGTGTTCATCATGCTCCCATGCACTTGGTATAAGCATCATCATTG
>Ga0172381_10003442_pt1 | contig 16773 bp, 16 predicted proteins | sample Leawel6488metaG_FD_119754 | JGI IMG/M metagenome (GOLD analysis project Ga0172381, IMG submission 119754) | Leachate microbial communities from a municipal landfill in Southern Ontario, Canada - Leachate well 64-88 metaG | ecosystem: Engineered > Solid waste > Landfill > Unclassified | place... | reverse complement strand
GCCGTCATATTCCTCGATCAGATCGATCTCTTTTTGCTCATAGGTCCGCCAAAAATAATAATTGGCGTGAATGTTCTTATAAACACGCGTTTTCAACCGCTCAACAAAAACAAAGTTCTCCCACAGCCCGCCGAGGACTGTAGACCACTAAGACTTTATTAACCTGCAATAATAGAAAAAAACGGTTTATGATCATAAATCATGCTTTTTTAGTTTAATTTATGCATTGATAATACACAAATTTTACCTAATATATAACAATTGGCCTATTTTCCCCTGAAAATAAAGTCTTTTCCGTCGAATACTCGCGCCGAGCACGGCGAATTTTTCCAGCGAAAAGCGAACTTTCGTCCTCTTCCCCATCTCTGCGTCCTTTCTTACTATATCCAACCTTTTTATTATTTTATCTTTTCTTTTTCAGAATATCTCACATCGGACCCAAATTTAGGCCCAACGATTTTAAGTCAATTATTAAATTTTGATAGTCGGTGAACAATATTCCCTGCATCCCGATCTTTCTGGCCCCCAAAACATTTTCTTCCGTGTCGTCGATAAAGACAGATTCTTCCGGTTTCAATCCCATCCGTTCCAGAGCCATAAAATATATCCTGCTGTCCGGCTTCTCCAACCCAACTTGGATGAATTGATGAAGATCGAAAAAAATTCGCCAAAATTATTTTCCTTTTTAAAATACGGAACCGTTATGGCCGTCCCGTTGTTTATAACGCCAAGGGCGTAAACCCCTTTGAGCCTCGGCAACAACTCGCTCCAAATTTCCGGGATCTTGCGATATTTTAAAGCTATTTTTTTAGCGATCTCCTCCCGCGAATATTTCTGCGTGGTCTCGTTCTTGCCAAGAACCAAAACGAATTCTCCGTCATCCGTGAACAAACCCCTCATTCTTTCCGCCGTCTCAACAACATCGTCAAAAACATACCCGGGATCCTCCCGGAGCAACGGCCCGACCATATCAAATATTATCCCCTTGATCATATTATTATTCTACCAATCTTCCGCTTATTCCTGAAATATTATCAGTTTTGTATCATCTGGCTGTCAGATAAACTGCGCTCTCGACCAGCATCTTTACCGCAAAAAATACCAGCAAAAGTGAAAAAAATTTAAAAACTATCGGTACGACTTTTTTCTTGATCAGCAGCTCTCGAAAACGGGAAAAAACAAAAACCATGGAAGCCGTGGACAGAAGCCATCCCGCTTCAAAAAGAACCAAAAACAAAATGCTCCCTCCAACGATCGTCTTGTTCAGCAAAAATGCTTGCGGCACGCAGATGGTGACCCAAAAGATCCAGAGAAGGCCGTTTCCCAGCATCAACAAAAACACTTTCCGAAAAGTAAAAATTTCTTCACTGCCGCCGATTTCTTTGACCTTCCAGACTTGAAAAGCCATCCAAGCCAGCACTGCCGCACCGATAAGAGAAACAGCATAGAAAAACTTTGGATCGATATCGAACGAAAAAAATACAGCCAGTATAAAAGACGCTATGATCACCTCGGACGCGAACGATCTGTAAACAACCCTCAAGCTCTTCGAAAAACCGCTTCTCAAAGCCTCGGTAAAAGCCGCGGCTATCACCGGCCCCGGGATCGCCCCGGCAATCAGTCCCAACAAAAATATGCTAAAAATTTGCGTTATAATTTCCATTTGCTGTCCTCTTCTTCTTTTTTTAATTGCTCCCGCCGCGCTGGTCTATTCTATCAAAAAACCGCCCTATTTGTTAGGCGGCTTGTGGACGATCCTGGCTGCTTGAGACGCGCCAAACCGAATTGCGCGTACCCCAGCCGCTCCCGCCAAAGCCACCATTTCGCATTCCCCTCTTGCTAATTGATACCCCCCCCGCAGACACCAAAAATAGGAACATTAAAATTTTATATTATGCCGCGCCTCCTCATCTCCCAAAAACATCTTGCCGTAGCCCTTACGTCATTAAGCGCGCTATGAGAATCTTCGAACTCCGCACCGAATAATTTAACATGGAGTTCTGAAAGTTTCGGCCACTTATAACCGCCAAAACCGTTAGCTCTCGGAATAGCACAAAAATTTGTGGATACCTCTTTCGTACATATCCTCCGTTTTGACGCAATATTGTCCGGCATATTATTTCTTAAAAATTCAGCGCCCACAACCATTTCATCAAAACTTATATTATGGGCAATAATGCATGCCGCCTGATCGATTGCTTGGCTAAACGATGCAAGTGCTCCGGCCAAAGAAACTCCCTCTCTCACAGCTCGTTCCGTTGTGATCCCATGGATCAAAGATGCTTCCCGCGGGATCGAAAATCCCTCGGGTCTGATGATAAAGTTGCTTTGCGATATTTCTTTGCCGCCAAGATCACAAAACACCCATGCGATCTGGACGATCCTTGGCCAATTATCGAAATCGCTCTGCGGCGCGTTCCATCTGCTCGGAAGTCCCGTCGTCTCTGTATCGAAGAACAAATAACCGCCCGGTAAAACAGGCTCTACCTCGCGAGATAAAACGCGAGTCGACCCATCTCGCAAAAAAGCTTCTTCGAGGCCGGAATTTAGAATCTTGAAAATCCCAACATCCTCCTCTTTCTCCAAATCAAATTTTTTCTGGTTCATGGGCTAAATTGTTCTTTAAAATTAAAAAGTAAATTCCAAACCAAACTCTATCCTATCAACGGAATTTCCTAAACTTCCCGCCGAACCGTTATTCCAGAGCTATAGCCCTTTAGTAAAGCGGCACTTTGGATAATTTGAGCAACCATAAAATCTCCCAAATTTTCCCTCTCTTTTAACAATGGTTCCCCCACATCGCGGACATTTATTTATAGTCGCTTCTCTCGACAAAAATTCTGATCCGTTGTTTTCCTTTTCGACAAGCCTTATATATTTAATAATTTTTTGTCCGTCTATTAATTCAATTGGCTTATCTTCCGCAAACTTTTCTGCTTCAAGCGTAAATTTATTGGTGGTAACAAAATATCCTTTTCCTTGCGCCAAATGATTGGCGATCGCTCCATAAAAATCACGGATCGCACCAACGCCTACTTCCTGAGTTATGAACTTTTTGCACTGAATATAGTGTTTGATCCCATCTTTTTCGGCGATAACATCTACCCCTCCGTCATGAGATCTTCCAACCGCTTCCGTCTTAAATCCCAACCGCGAAAAAAGATCTGCGACATACTCTTCAAACTCGCCAGGTTTCATTCCCCTTAACCATCGGATCAAATCCCGGTCCGACCTCCATTTTTCTCCTCGAACAAAACTTTTATGAGACAACCAACGATGAATCCAACTCGGTAAAATTATCTCTAAGAATATCTTTAAAAATAAGAGAACTGCGAATATCGCCAAAAGAGGCCAAAGTGTGATAAAAGATTCCCACCAATTTATTTTAAGGTTTAACATGGTTTAAAATTTAGCACTATTTTTTCTTAATCCAAAATTTTCTTTTTAGCCATCCGAACGTTGATTTAAAAAATATTATAATTAAAAATAACAGCTCTACCGTAACTAAACCTTGGAATAGTTGTCCAGCTCCCCAATTATATAGGTAGCTAAATGGTAAAAACATATAGAAAAACAGCCCTGTAATCGTTGCAGCGATTGAAAAACCATAGAAAAATTCATCTTTACGATTTGGGTCGTAATCCTTGTCTAACTCAGGAACCAATAACATATTCAAAAAAGTAAAAGGAGCTGTGATCGATATTGATAACAAAATTAATTTGACCCAATCAAGAGATAAAAATATGTCTCTGAAAAAAATGAACAAAATTGCTATCCCCGGAGCAACAAGGAGAATAACATCCAGTAAAAATAGAAGTAACGCTTTTTCTTTTAACTGTTTAAAATTGAAACTCATATTTTTTTATTATTGGATTAGAAATAAATTTAGCAACAAACCGACAAAGGTTAAAATCGTGCTAATTATCCCAAAAATAGCTGACCAGAAAAAAATTGGATGGTCTTTTTTAAACTTACTAACGCGAAAGATATTAACCTCTCCTGTCTTTTTAATATTAAAAAGACCTTCATTCCTAATTGAAGAGTTGGTATTCAATCTACCTTCCACATTCGTGATCCCGCTCTTCTCATTACTATAACCGCTATCCTTCAAATTTATCTCGCTCATACTCGTATTGCCATTATTTTCTATGTCGACACCCTGGATATCTACCCATTGCAAATTTCCCCCGCCATTAGACTGTATATTAATTTTTGGATTTTTATTTTCCATAAATTTTTTATTCCCCGCTCCAGTCGGCGCACAAAACCTCAGCTTGCTCCAAGACGGTCTTGGTTGCTCCTTCCTGCTTATCCGGCGGGTAGCCGTATTTATTCAATAATTTCTTAACGTATATGCGAAGCTTGGCACGGACGGTTTCTTTTAATGTCCAATCGATGCTCGTATTTTTCCAAAGCCAACCGAGTAATTTCGGTATGGTGCAAAGGCGTTCCTGCCTTTTTTAATATCTCAATCGTTGATTGCTTGAATGTGTTTATATTTTATTCAAAAAACTTGCCACCCGAAATATCGAAAAATCTTTCAAAAAAACTTGTCAATTTTCCCAAAACACTCTCGCGTTTTTTTGTGCGCTCGCCAGTAGGAGAAAAGCGCGTCACGGGCGGCAGAACCTTAGTGATTGCTGTGCCAGTCGTTGCCAAGTTGCCATCTCTGAATGCATTTTGCACGAACGCATAGGTTGCATCATGATCCAAATTCTCGCTCGCAATAATTTGTTCAAGCTCATCAATTTTTTTGCCCTTAACAAATTTTTGCCAATCATCATCAACCACCGAATGAACATCTAGCGAGGAAATGAACTGATTGATAAGGTCTTTCTTGTTGCGCAATTCGATGCTCGAGTCTATTGCTTTATTAATATCAACCAATAATTCGCGATTCTTAGTATGGTCTTCGTGATATTTTTTAATGAGACCTAGGATATAATCAATATTGATTTCCACCTGCTTTATAAGCTCCATTTCAAACACTAGGTCGTCGTTGATATTCTCCTTATCCGTTTCGATTCCTTTACGGAATTCGTTATACAAATCGATGTACATGCTGTGATAATCTTGGACATCGCGCTCGGTCAAAATTTCATTTCCGGCAAACTCGTCAAAAGTTGTCAGAATATTGCGCACGCGCAAAACCGCTCCATAAAGTTTGATAAAATCTTTTTGGTTTTGCTCGCCCAGAATCCTTTGCCCGACAGGGAATTTTTCCAAAAGCTCGGCCACTAAACTGACATAACCGCGCACTTCCTTACCGCCATCATTGTAGCCGCTGTAATAATCGCCATATGCTTTCAAAAGCACGATACCGCTCGCCTCTTTGTCACCAAAAAGCGCGATTGATTCATTGGTTGCTTTCTCTAAATTGCGGAAGCAAACGATGTTTCCAAATGTTTTTACGCTATTTAAAATCCGATTCGTGCGCGAAAACGCCTGAAGCAAACCGTGCAAACGCAGATTTTTATCCACCCACAAGGTATTGAGAGTTGTCGCGTCAAAACCGGTCAAAAACATATTGACCACGATAAGAATATCAACCTCGCGGTTTTTCACCATCAAGCTGACATCTTTATAATAATTTTGGAACTTATCAGACGAAGTATCGTAGGATGTACTAAACATCACATTATAATCAGCAATAGCGCTATCAAGAAAATCTCTTGAGCTAACATCGAGCCCGCTTGTATCCTCGGAGTTTTCATCAATCATTCCATCCGCATCTTCGTCATTAACTCCAAAGCTATAAATCGTTGCCACCTTAAGTTTTTTATCACTCGGTACATCCGCGAGTTGTTTTTTAAACTCGGCGTAATACTTCTTTGCCACATCGATAGATGAAACAGCGAAAATAGAATTGAACCCCGCCAATCGGCGATCTTTCAGCTTATAAAAACTATTGCGTTTGGTCTTTTGATCAAAATGATCGCGAATGTACCGCACTATATTTGCCAACCGTTCAGGGGATGCGAGTACCGCCTCACGATCAATATCGCTTACTTTCTTATCTTCAATATTCTCGGCCTCACGAACCGTAGAAACATAGTCAACTTTAAATGGTAATACATTTTTATCGGCGATTGCATTCACGATAGTGTAGGTGTGCAATTTGTCGCCAAAAGCTTGCTCGGTGGTTTTAAGGTCAGGCCTCCCACCCGCAGAGGCATTAATTGCAAAAATTGGCGTGCCAGTAAACCCAAAAATATGGTAGTTCTTGAATGACTTTGTAATCGCGGCATGCATATCGCCAAACTGCGAACGATGACATTCGTCAAAAATAAGCACTACATGGCCGCCAAAAATAATATGCCCCGTATTGCGTGCGATAAAACGATCCAATTTTTGAATGGTGGTAATAATAATGCGGGCATTGGAATTTTCCAGCTGTTTCTTTAAGATTGCCGTACTTGTGTTGCTGTTGGCCGCGCCTCTCTCAAATTTGTCATACTCGCGCATGGTCTGATAATCCAAGTCCTTGCGATCAACAACAAACACCACTTTGTCTATGTATGGCAATTTACTCACCAACTGCGCCGTTTTAAAACTGGTCAATGTTTTTCCCGAGCCGGTAGTGTGCCAAATATAGCCGCCCGCCTCGACCGTTCCAAGTTTTTTATAGTTTGTGCTAACTTCAATCCGATTTAAAATTCTCTCTGTCGCTACTATTTGGTATGGCCTCATAACTAACAGCTGTTTCTCGGTAGTGAATACGCAGTATTTAGTTAGAATATTCAAAAGTGCGTGCTTAGCAAAAAATGTCTTGGCAAAATCCAGCAGGTCCATGATTGGATAGTTGGTCGCGTCAGCCCACCAGCTCGTAAACTCAAAACTACTGCTCGTGCGCTTGCCAATTTTGGCCGAACCCTCGCTAGCTTCTTTGATATGTGCCGATCGTGTCGTATTGCTGTAATACTTCGTATGCGTTCCGTTTGAAATGACGAACAGTTGAACATATTCAAAAAGTCCCGCCGCCGCCCAGAAGCTCTCTCGCTGATAACGATTAATCTGGTTGAATGCTTCCTGGATAGCGACGCCCCGCCGTTTAAGCTCGATGTGCACCATGGGCAGGCCGTTTACAAGCACCGTCACATCATATCGGTTGGCCCGCTGGCCGTCTTCTACGGCATACTGGTTAATTACTTGCAGGCTGTTGTCATGAATATTATCTTTTTTAATCAAATACACATTTTTCACCGTGCCATCATCGCGCATCAAGTTTTTGATGTGATCTTCTTGAATAATAGCGGTTTTTTCGGCAATACTCTGATTTGGATTAGCCAATTCACCGGTAAAAAAAAGCTCCCATTCGGTATCCGTAAATTCAAACCCGTTAAGTTTTTCCAATTGCCGCCGCAAATTCAAAATCAAATCCGCCTCGGAAGCAATTTTGATATACTCATACGCCTGCGTTTCCAGTTGCTCTATAAACGCCCGCTCCAAGGCCGCTTCACCTTGACAATCGGAAACACGATCAGCATATGACGGCTTATATTCCGCCACCACCGTACTTTGCGGATTTTCCGCGATTAAGTTGTATTTATTATTCTTCATAAGCTTCGACATCAAGACTTTCCTGCATATATTCAGATACGGTCTTTACAACCTCTTTTACTATATCAGAGCAATTTTTATATTCTATTTTTTCCAAAGCCGTATCGCGAAATTGTCTAATGGGTTCGGAAATCAATGCGTGAATAAATGATTGGGTAGTGCCGCTTACCTCAGAAAAATCCAACACCACCATCTTTCCATCAGCCAGAGTTGGCATTATTTGATTAACGCGAATCTTTTTCGCTATATCTTTATTTTCCGCAAATTCACCAACAAGTTTTTTAAGTTCAATTACTTTTTTCATATGAATTTTGGTTCCTTGTATTTCTTTCTTTTACGCTCTCTAACCGCCCTGCCATACACCTCCCTGATAGCCGCGAGGAGTTGAGTAAACTCAGACTTATTCTCAAGAGATAAATCTATTGCCACCAGTGTCCCTTGAAAATACGGTGCATCATTTCGTTCAGCATGACGATCATCATCGGGATGGGGATGGAGCCTTGGCTTTTCAATTCTTTTATCATGAAGTAAAAGTTTAAAAATGCCAGCACCGCTATACATCATAAAGTAGTTGCGAGCCACTTGCGCAATAGATTTAATAAAAAACAATCCGGCGCCGGCATTATCTTCTGTCCCTCCTTCTTTTCGTGTTGTTCCGGAAATACCGGGAACTAATGCCCATTTGATTGCCTCTATATCTGTTTTTGCATGAGAAGCCCAATAATATTGCAAACTTTTTTTGATGCCAATTCCTCCATCGCAAATACCGATACGAATGGTATTTGATTTTTTATAATATTGTGCGGCCACAATAGCACCACCTGAACTTTCTGAATGTTCCAATACGTTGCGAAGTAATTCCCCAATGGTGTATTTGATCGCATCTGTTTTATCAGTAGGTAGATGCAAAAGCGGAATCATATCGGTAATAAATTTTGATTGCTCGGTGGAATTTTTGATAATCGTAATTGGTATAAATCGCCCTGATTCTTCTTTTTTGTTGATGCTGTATGGCGATGCTTGATCGGTAAATTCAAAAAGTCCCATACGATCAAGATATGAACCGGATGTGGCGGTTAAGTTTTCAAATTGGACATGCTGTTTGCCTGCTCGCATTGCCATGGCGACAATCAATGTTAGGACTGCCGGATGTACATTGATCCACTTTGGATGAGAATAAATACGAAGATTACCAGGATCAGTAAAATCCAGACTGCTGATAAAGCGGTCAAAATTACGTAAATAATCTGAATTGGATAATGTCGCTTTCATATTGCTAGTTTACCTGTAGAGCGTATTTGTGTCAATATACGCTCTACAGGGAATAAATACACTAAATATCAACCAACTTGCAATTTATTAAAGGTTAAAAGCTTTCCCCTGTAATATTCATATTGCTGTCTGCGAGCAGAAAGTTCCGCCGGCAAACCGATTGAAATATCATTCACAAGCGCATCAAATTTATCTAAAGTTGTCACAATTCTTTCCTGTTCGGCGATAGGTGGAACTGGGATTTTATATTTCATTATTGCCATCTTGTTTCCTCGCGGCATTTTTGCTCCCTTTACAGTTTGCATATTGTAATTAAAAAAATTATCGGAAGCTAACAGGTGATATAAAAACTTAGAACTCAAATTTTTTTTCTCCGTTTCGTTTATTCGTACAACCAAAACATCGCCATTTGTTCCGCCAACATTCGTTGCTATCCATATTTTTTTAAGATACGGACGAATATTGCCAATCAAAATGTCACCAACTTCATAACGGGTAAGTTTTCCAGTTTTGGGAACATAACTTGAAACCGTTTTACCTTGCCTATTCTGCAGCAAATTATCTACCCCAATATAACTTTCAACATTTAATTCATTAGCGGCAATCCTGGTTTTTGAATAATTTGCAATGTTCTCAAGCTCAAACAATTTAACCCCTTCGACAGCTGTCAACATCTCCTCTCGATAATGCTCATATTGCTTCTTTCTTGCTTCCAGCTCTGCTTCCAGCTCTGCTTCCAGCTCTGTAAAACTATTAATAATTTTGACAATTTCCTCTTGAATTGCAAGGGGCGGGAGCGGGATTTTGATTTTTGAATATTGAGAAATCCAATGTCGGGCGTGATCTTTCGGCGTATAGTTGATACACTTCATTGCATAATAAACAAATCTAAAAGCAATTTCGGCACCAGCTTTCGGCCGCAACATTTTCATAGCCGAAGACTTCACTTTAAAATGAAAATCAACCCAATGAAAAGAAGTGGTAAAATCATCAAAAATAATAACCGGATTTCCCTTGCTCGCCCTATATATCCCATCGGTTTCATCCGTATAACCAAGGACAAAGCTTTGTCCGGCAGTTAACACGGGGGTTGCGAAGTCATTGCTGTATTTTATTGAACCGACGATGTAGCTACCTGGCTGTTCGTAGTCTATAATTTCTCCCAACTCCTTAAACTCCACCCCATTCGGGCAGAGTTCAACGATCAGTTTTTCAATTTTTGACTGGTGGGTTGCCATGATTAATTGTTTAAAAATGAGCTAAATGCTCTAGTCTATCAGTAAGTTCTCTTATCTTCATTGATAATTCAGGGTCGATATCTTCAGAGCGCATTATTTTATCAAAAATATAAGTAAATTCTTTAATATTAATATAAATTCTATGAAATGAATTTCTGTCAAAATCACCGTGTACGATTCTATTTCTAGAAATTCTCAATCTATGAAGAATATGATCCAACTCTTCACCATATTTTGGATGAATTTTTAAGTGGCTTATTTCCATAAATAATCTTTCCAATTCTTCGAAAAGATGAATATATTCCATTGAATATTTTTCAAAAATTCTAGGGCTTAGATCTCTTTCTCTCTCCATCATTTCTTTTCTTCTTATCATTATTCTTTGCTCTTCTAATTCTCTTATTTTTCTAACTTCGTTTATGGCGTCTTTATTAATAGTTTCACTATCGTGGTATTCTAAAAACCTATCTGCCGTATATATGTGAAAATCGACTCCTGCTTTTTCAAACATTTCTTTCTTCAACTGAGGTAACGGCATGATTCTTTTACCGTTTTTTTCTAACCACCAATCTTCTTTCACATCACCAGATATCAATATTATTGGTTTTTTGCTTTCCTTTGCTTTATCTATTATTTGATACCATAAAATCAAATCACCATATTTTTTATCTTCTGACTTTTTATCATCCTTATATCCTGGAGGTACTTTTTTTTCGTATCGCTCTTTTCCCTCTTTCACAATCTCTGCGAGCTTCTCTTCGTCGTAATTGGTTCCAATACTATCTTCAAACAAACTATTTATCTCATCCAATACATCGTCTTTCTCCATCCATTTAGGATGGTCCTTTTTAGCTTTATTTATTTCAGTTTCTACACCCTTGAGTCCAGTATCCATTTTCTTCTTTATTTCTTTTAAATCTAAAAATGGGTGATTTTTATAACTTTCTTCAATGTCTTTTTTTGCTTTATCTAATATAGATAATACAGCATCATACGATCCTTCATATTCAGAAATTACATCAATTCTATTTTCATAAAATTCATACCCTGCTTGATATGGAATCCATAATTGTTTTTTCTTTTTTAAACTTCTTAGGACTTTAAAATAAGCATTAACAGTACTTCTGCTGTATCTATACATGTTTAATAAAGTATTTGTATCAAAAACAAACAAACAATTTTCCCATAATTGTTTAAATTCTTCTTCTGCAAATTGATGGTATTGCTTAAAAGTATTTTTCATAATTTTATTTAACCCCCTCAATATCCGCCACGATGTCATCAATCGCGGTGCGAAGTTCATTTTGTCTCGAGACAATTGTGGCGATTTTTACATTAAGCTCTTTGATGTCCACTACCTCGCGCGTATCCTCGCCCACCACATAGCTTGATACAGCGATATTGTAGTCGTTCTCGGCAATGGTTTTGTTGTCCACCAACTTGGCAAAATATTCTGCGTCTTTGCGCGTGATAAATGCCGCCAAAATCTTGGCGCGGTTCGCCTCAGACAGTTTATTCTTGTTACCGCCGCGGACAAAGTCGGCGGAAGCATCAATAAAAAGCGTCTTGTTGTCTTTTTTGCTCTTTTTGAGCACTATGACGCAGGTGGCGATGGTCGTACCAAAAAAGAGATCGGGCGGAAGCTGAATCACGGCATCAATGTAGTTATTGTCTATCAAATATTTTCGAATCTTCTGTTCTGCTCCGCCGCGATAGAGCACGCCAGGAAATTCAACTATCGCCGCCGTACCGATTGTAGAAAGCCACGCGAGCATATGCATCGTAAACGCGAGATCAGCTTTGCTCTTTGGAGCCAGCACTCCTGCCGGAGAAAAACGCGGATCATTTATAAGAAGAGGATTGCTATCACCGTCCCATCTGATCGAATACGGCGGATTGGAAACGATCGCGTCAAACGGCTCATCGTCCCAATGTTTTGGATCTATAAGTGTATCGCCGTGAGCAATATCGAAATTGTTGTAATTAATATCATGCAAAAACATGTTAATACGACAAAGGTTGTAGATAGTGAGGTTAACTTCCTGCCCAAAAAACCCTTGTCGCACATTTTCTTTGCCAAGGACTTTGACAAATTTAAGGAGCAAAGAACCAGACCCACAAGCCGGATCATAAACCTTGTTCACTTCTTTTTTGCCGACTGTTGTGATTTTTGCAAGAAGTTCACTGACTTCTTGTGGGGTAAAGAATTCCCCGCCGGACTTTCCAGCGTTGGCAGCATACATGGTCATCAAAAATTCATACGCATCCCCAAAAGCGTCTATGGTGTTGTCATAGTAATTGCCAAGACCAAGGTCGCCGATAGATTCAAAAAGCTTTGTGAGTTTCTGATTTCTTTTTTCTACCGTGCCTCCCAGTTTATTTGAATTTACATCAAGATCGTCAAATAAACCCTTGATGTCATCTTCGCTGTTTGCGCCTTTTGCAGAATTTTCAATATTACGGAAAACAGTGGTAAGAGTTTCGTTAAGGTTGGCGTCATTGCGGGCATTTTTCCTGACATTCGCGAAAAGTTCGCTTGGTAAGATATAAAAACCTTTTTCTTTTACCGTATCGGCTCTACCGAACTCAGCTTCTTTATTAGAAAGTGTGGCGTAGTCAAAATCTTTTTTACCGGCACGGCGCTCATCATCATTTATATAGTTAGTCAAATTCTCACTAATAAATCGATAAAAGAGTATTCCGAGTACGTATTGTTTAAAATCCCAACCATCCACGCTTCCGCGCAAATCATTTGCGATCTGCCAAATAGCGCGATGCAATTCCGCTCGCTCCTGCTCTTTGGTCATATTAAGATTCGATTCTTTTTTACTCATAAATTTATTTGCTCCTGTTTATTTGAATAATTGCTACCAAATCGGGCAATCTCGGTGAATGCTTCAATAGTTGTTTAAATATCTGTTTTATTCAATTTATCTCTTTTTTGCTTGATTTTCAATCTATTTTTTATATTTGATTTTCCCCTTGCCCCGGCTGCGGCTAAAATGCGTTGGCCTGATCCCAAAACAGCGTCGCGCTTTGCGCGACGCTGTCGGTTAAATCGGCCAATTTTGCGATCAAATTCCACGGTTGATTGAAAACGGATTCAACCTTTCTTTCTGACAAAACGAGGTTCAAAATTAAGATTTAAACTTTTTGACTATTTCCTTTATTGTCGAAAATCAACAGATAAGCCAGATAGACAGCTTTTGTCTTTTAGACTCAAAAATCCAGAGGTAGAAAAAATGATATGATCAACCAACTCAATACCTAGAACCTTCCCCGCTTCAATTAACCTTCTTGTTATCGCCAAGTCGTCATCCGATGGCTTTATATCCCCGCTTGGATGGTTGTGGGCAACAATTATACTTGCTGCATGTAAAACGACTGCCGGCTCAAAAACCTCGCGAGGATGAACCAAGCTGGCATTAAGGGTGCCAATGGAAACTATCTGCCGCTCGATCAAGCGATTTTGAGTGTCTAAATAGAATGCGATGAAATGTTCTTTCTTTGAAGAGTGGGTATCTATGCAAAGCTTCCAAACGTCTTCCGCCGATAATATTTCTGGTTTTTGTCCCGAATTCAACCGCTTACCAATTTCTAAAGCCGCAATCACCTGCAAGGCTTTTGCCTTGCCTAGCCCTCTCTCTTTCAATAAATTGCCCAAACTAATTCTATTCGCACCCGTCCGTTCGATCATCTTCACAATTTTCTTGGATAATTCGATCACATTCAACCCCTTAATCCCAGATCCAAGCAACACCGCCAAAATCTCCGGATTCGTTAATTTGTCCGGGCCATATTTTTCCAACTTTTCGCGCGGTCGATCAACTTTTGCCAGGTCCTTAATCTTCATAGATTTTTCCCCTCCTTTAGTTTACCCTCTCCCGCCTCCTTTCGGCAATCCCATTTTTGAAGTTGAGTCCATAAATAAATGGATTGCATAACCAATAAGCAAAGTGAGAATAGGAGAAAGAAAATTTGTTTTAAATATAAACAGAATAATATTATCAAGAGCCACAATGGCGAGAAAAGAGATGCCAATAATGCCGAGTATCTTCCAACTATGGAAAAATCCCCTATGAGAAAAACTATAGGACGGCTCTAATATATCAGGGAGTATGTTGCCCAAAAGAAAAGAAACGCTATTTATTATAGAAATCGAATCAGGGTATTTGAAATTAAACGCCAGCCAAATCAAAAAAATAATAAATAATGCCGTATCCGCATGTGTTCTTCTCCTGGGCATGTCTATTTCTAGTTATTCCTATTTTTATATTGCATCGTACAAAAACTTAGATAACGCCTTTGTTCTGCATTCATATGCTTATTCTGTCGCTTAATTTATACAGTTTACAAAGCCTTTTATTGTCCGTCCATAAATCCGCACATATCAACCAGCTTCGCTTTCGTATAGACAATCTCTGTTTCTTTGGCGGTTAAAAAATCGAATGTATGTATTTTGAATGAATCGAAGACACCTTTATTCTCTTCGTAAAAATTTCTTATTTTCAATAATGATTTTTTGTTAACAGAATAGACCTTTAGGCTTTTTCTGAAATATTGATCAAAAGCAGGGATATTAGCAAAGACTCCCAGCATAATTTTTGTTATTAAAGTATCGCTTGGCCTGTTTTCCTTTCCGAGCGCAAAAAATATTTGCTTCCTACAATTTAATAGAAGTAGAATCTTCTCTTCATTGTAACTATTTATATCAATATCCCACATTTTTGGATCCATTTTTGAAATTGAGATAACTAGATTTTTGTAGTTTCGAACGCTCTTCTCAAGCAGGAAAGATGAACCTCTCATCATCCCCCAGCTCGCCAAATAGAAACCTATTTGCAAGCAGCTCATTTGTAAATTTTTTTCATTTGCCAGTTCGGAAAGTTTATTTTCTCTGTAAAATGAATAAAAATAGTTATAACAAAAATCGAAAGAAGCATACCTCTCGTCTGGATTTCTTCCTTTGTTTTTGTCTCGGCCTTTCAAGAAACGATCGAGTGACTTTTTGACACTGTTCATAACACCAATTTCCTATTAGTTATAACTCGGCTCATCTGCTAAGGGATGAAGAGATCAATCGCCTATGGTCACTATTTTGCTTTGTAGATCGTGGCTTTTCCTTTGCCGATGCGTTCGACCAGGCCAAATATAGTAACGCAATATATACGTATTATATACGATTATTAGACGATTGCCAGGAATAGTTTTTCAGATAAAACACGAAAAACCGCCCTGTTTGTAGGGCGGTTTTGCGTTGGATAAGTTCTTGTTTTTAGACTTTCCGATAACGGGTGGCGCGGCCTTGTCCAAAACGCTCGATTTTCTTTAATCGCAGCAGTTTATCCAAGGCTTGATTAATTGTGGGCCGGGCGATATTGGTCGCTTTCGCTATTTGAGCTGGTGCCGCCTCACTTACTTGCTGAAAATACTCCCAGATTTGAAGTTGTTTTGGAGAAAAGAGTTTTTCGATGTTTTCCTTTGAAAGCAGATCAATCGCTATTTGGGATTGTTTTAATAGAATTTTGAAGAAGAATGCCAGCCAAGGAATAATATCTTCCCTGTCACTATTGAAGGTCTTTTGGCTCTTTCTCAACGCCAAATAATATTCTGGCTTATTATCTTCGACTAGTTTTTCATGGGATATATAGGGTGTATATTGATAGCCGTGTTTGAGCAAAAGCAAATTTGTGAGAATACGCGAAAGGCGGCCGTTGCCATCTTGGAACGGATGGATTGCCAGAAATTCAACAGTGAAGTTGGCGATAATCAAAAGCGGGTGGTACTTTTTCTCTTTAAAGGCTTCCTGGGCCCACTCCACTAATTCCTGCATTTCTTTCGGAACAAGATAGGCTGGCGCAGTATCGAATAAAACTCCAACCGATTCGCCAGTTTGGTTAACCATTATTACTTTATTCTCTTGCTTTTTGTATTCGCCGCGATGCGTTTCGTCTTTGACCACATATTTCAAAAGTTCTTTATGGAAATGTTTGATGGAATTTTCTGAAACCTGAAGTGATTTCCAGGAATTAAAGATATTTTCGAGTAACTCATAATATCCTCGGGCTTCCTGTTTATCTCGATCCGCAAATTTCTGAATATCGATACCGCGCATCATCTTCTCGATATCCTCATCGGAAAGCTTGGCACCCTCAATTCTAGTGGAAGCACCAGTAGAGGTAACCAAAACCGACCGTTTTAAGCGCCCCAAAGCTTGCGGATTCAACTGGGCGCCGGCAATCCACCGACCCTTATATTCATCAATTTGGCTTACCGTCTGCCAAATCTCGGCCGGTAAACCCTCAAATCGTTGATTAAATCGATTTTCCATAACTTTATACAAAAATAATCTTATATTTTGACTATATAAGATTATATAAGATTAGACAAGAGTAAATATTAGAGTATTAATGTTTTATATTTTCTATAAGTTTTTTTGAATATTTGTCAAAACAAACAATAGCTCATAGCAACCTTAATTAATTTACTCTTTCATTTAAAAATAACGGCCAATCCGCATTTCCCGCCGAACACCCGCGCGAAGCGCGGCGAGTTGTACAAACGAAAAAACGGGTTTTGACCCGCTTTCCGCCGAAACTATGGTTCGAAATTCTGTACAGTGCTGCCCCATTGGGATACCTTCAAACTTTAGTATAATTTTGCCCAATTTAGTCCATCGGGCAAAGAAAAAGGATTTGAAGGT
>Ga0172381_10003441_pt1 | contig 16773 bp, 42 predicted proteins | sample Leawel6488metaG_FD_119754 | JGI IMG/M metagenome (GOLD analysis project Ga0172381, IMG submission 119754) | Leachate microbial communities from a municipal landfill in Southern Ontario, Canada - Leachate well 64-88 metaG | ecosystem: Engineered > Solid waste > Landfill > Unclassified | place... | reverse complement strand
GGGAGCGGCGCGGTGAGGATCATGTCAGCGTCAAGCCACAGGTGGGACTCGGCAGGATGCATGCGGAAGGCGGAGAGGATGTGCAACGGCTTGGCGTTATTGTTGTGTGTCCATGTGCCGCGCCACTTTTGCCGCGTGTATCAGGGATTCGGCTAGCTGTTCAGCTTGCCCCGCCGTCATGGTTTCCCGCGATAGTATCTCGCCATTGTACGTGGCTTCCACAATTACATTGTAGTCATCTGTTGTAACTGATACTGCCATGGTTGTGTTGTGGTATCGCTGCATCATTTCTTCGCTCCCTTCGCAGGCCAGCACATGCATCTCGCATGTGTCTAGGTGCAACGCCATATCCTCTTCGCCATGTACCGTCTCATAGCAGAACGGACACACATCAAGACTACTCTCATGCGTATGGCATGTACAATAGCGGTGATTACCGCCCATGATTACATTGGTCTCGCCGCCATAATTAGGACATATACCCATTATCTAACCTCCGCATCTTGTGGTATACTGTACTCGTAACCACCCGCAAGGGCGATGCACGTTGCAGCAATGTGGCGTGCATTATTTTATCCTCCGTAGTAGCAGCTTCGCTAGCTCACTGTTGCAGCAATGCGCAGTCCATCTACCGCATGGTGATTCATACCCCCAGTGTGACTCATCTGCATATTCCACAAGCCCGCGCTCCCATATCCTGCCCTGCCTGTCCATCATCTGCGCCGTCTCTGGCATTGCGCGCAGTTCTGCTGTAGTGAAACGGCGGTATGTGTCTGTCATTCTCCCACCTCGTTCCACTCGCTCTCAGTGATGATGTACCCGCATGCAGTGCATTCGTGTATGTGCGATGCATACGGGTCAGGGTATGACCACGTTACAGCGGCTTGCTGTACCTCGCCGCACTTCGGGCACATGATGCGCCGTGAGCTTACCCAGCCTGACGCGCGGCCCGTGTTGTATCCCATCGTGTAGCCTAGCCTGTACACTATGCCCAGTACGGCTAGCAATACTAGCCCTGTGATGATTGCTGGTGTCATGGCTTCACCCCGAGATTCTCTAAAATAAAGTTAATCTGTTGCAACACGTCTAGCGGAGTATCGCATATACCGCCTTCAACTACTACCTTTAGGTCTTGCGTGTATGTCGCATAGATGCCAAGTGCTTCGCAAAACGCGATGCACGCATCTTCATCCTCTAACGCGCCCTTGCTGAATGCCATCATGGCTTCACTCCCTATTATGATGATCCATCACGATAGCGCGGTCGCGTTGTACGCCGATGTATGCGCGGTATGCCTCCCAGCATACGCCCGCCGAAAACAGTAGGGCAAGCAACAGCGCTAGCATCAGCATGCCGATACCCTGTAGTGTATCCTTCATGGCTTCTCTCCCTGTAATCATCTGATTTCGTTTTCTGTGTCACTATCAGAATAAAACCTAATTGTGACACCTCCGCCCAGCATTTCCCCAAATGCATTTTTAAGGCCCTCCCGCGTCGAGCGCAAGTATTGCCCCTGGTCTTCTTCCGCCAGACAGCCTAGGTCTACGATGTATTCCCCGCCATCAGACGTGATGATTAACCTAGTTTCTGGGATTCCCACTTCCTCATCTCCTAGCTCAAACACCGTTATGGCCCTGATGATCTCGTTCATGGCTTCTCTCCCTTCCACATATGCTGTGTTGCATCATACACCCGCACGGCTATCGCGCCTTCTACGCACAGCACACCAGGCGGGATATCGTCTGTGATACGCAAGTCTAGCGTGTACTCGCGCCCGCACTCCGGGCAGCGGTAGGTATACTCAGGCATCGCCGCGCCTCCAATTCCATACAGGTTCACCGCCGCTGACTTCCGGCAAGTAACAGCCGTTATCCTTTTCAGGACGCACATACTTCGCCATGAAGTCTACTTTGCCGTCACGTTCAACCCGCCACACTGCGCCTTCGGGGTCATCTAGCTCTCCGTACAGACGCTCGTTGACGCGGCGCATAGCCTCTGCGATTGACAGCGGCCCGCCCTCATGGATGGTTGGCGCTAGCGTCAGCGCGCCCACGAGCCGCTGCAATCTGGCGTGAGTAGCCTGTATGCGCTTGCCGCCGATGTGCTCGAATAGATCAAATACCACGAACGGCGAAAGGCTGCTTAGGTCATATCGTGTACCGTGCGCCAGTGCTAACCACTCTCCGCTGACCCATTCACCATCGCATAGTAGCGCGTCAAACATTAGCCATCTATCGCGTACATACTCCGCAAATAGTTGGTGATGTTCGTACTTGCTGGTTGACGCCAGATATCCGCTACGTGTTAACGGGTATATCACGCCATCTACCTTGGCAACCGCCACGTTCGCTCCGTCAAGTTTAACTTGCACGATAACGCGATCCTTGCTATCGCGTGTACGCTCCGTACAGATACGGTGCTGGCCCTCGCTGATACCATGGTCGCCGTCGCCACGCTTGCTGCCTAGCAGGTGCGGGATGCTGCCGTATGCTTTGCATCCGAGCGGCTTATCCATTGTCTACTCCCTCGCTGACTTCATCGGCCAGCAGCCCAATCTGTACGCTAATATCGTCTAGCGTCAGTTGCAATGATCGCTGCCGTTCCTCCGCATGATGCATGCGGTTCTGTAGATTCTTGATCTGCTCTGTTGTGGTGATGTACCTATCAGCCATGTTATACTTCACTACTACTTACATGCTTGGTGCGCTCTATGCGCCGCGCCTCGTCCTTCTGCGACTCGATTTCATGCATCAGCTTGATAATCCACTCTGCTAGCGCTGGGTTTAACCGCATCCGTTGCTTGACGGCGTGTATACCATGAGACACCGTAGAATGATCGCGCTTTACAGCGAGCGCGATTTCATCTATCGTGAACCCCATTTGTTCACGTAGCACGTACATACATATCTGCCGTGCAAGAGATATTTCCATGCGGCAGCGTGTACGCGAGTGTATATCTTCGCGTGTCTTTCCCGTGGCCTTGCACACGATGTCCAACACCATTTGCGCGTCAGCTAACGATTTCACCAATGACGGCTTTGGCGTTTGCGAAATGCGCGCCCATTCAACCAGCAGCCCGCTACCCATGGCGCACCGCCTGATATCTGGCAATGGCATCCCACATGCGCTTGCCCGTCACGGTTGGGTCAGTGTGAGCCTCTTGTAGCGCGTTGTACATTTCATCCGCCGCTGCCACTGTTGCATCGCTGCGCCATACCAACTCAGCCCATCCCAGCATCTTGTCTGCTTGCAGTTTGTACTCCCGCTTCAACCGTATTAGCTCGTTGTGTAGCGCGCGGTATGCCATGCACGCATATCCAACTATGATTAGCGCCAGCCCTGCCAGCATACTAACCCAGATTGCAGCATCATGTGTCATTCTTTCACCTCTCCTAGCGCTTCTTGCGCGCGTTGCCTGAATAACCCTGCTAGCCCTTGCGCCGTTACCACGGTGCGCACGTCTTGTATATCATCCGCCATGTTATGCGCCTCTGGTGGAAGATCATCGCGCTTACCATCTGCCCACCATGCGGCGGCGGTTGCTGTCGGTATCTCGTAATCCCCAACCAGCACGCCGGTATCAACGAGGATCGCGCCCTTCGGTAGATTCTGAGTCCATGCCGGGAGCGGCGGCGCAGGTTCGCGCGGCGGTCTAGTCGGCTTGTACTCTGGTTGCGCGTATGGCTTACCAGGCTCCCATGCAGTAGCACGCGCATTGCATAACTTAGCCCATGCCGCGCCATTCTGTAGCGTGTATGGGATCATGTTCAACAGCCGCGCCGGTTGCTTGTCCAGCGCCCATTCCCACGCTGCGCGCAGTTCATCCGGCGGGAGCTTGCTGCCCGCCATACCGGTAGCCAACGCCGCGCCGTTGCGGTCATGCACCATCACCAGCCGCTTGTCTGTATGCTCCGACTGGCGCACGCGCTCATGTAGCATCTTGGAGCACATCTCCGCTACTGCTAGATACGCCGCCCTAGCATCTGGCGCAGGTGCTAGTGCTGGCAACGCTGGCTGTGCTGTTGCTACATGCGGCGCTACCGGCTCAGCCTCGCCACCATCTACCAGGCTAGTCTTGCCGCGCAGTGCGTCAAGCTCCCGCTGCAATGCAATCTGTACTTTAGCGCCGGTGTTGCCTTGCCAATCTACATAATTGCATACCTTGACATATGCGCCGTCTAGCTCTATCAGCCCATCATCGGATAGCGCTTGCAATGCCGCATCATATTCTCCGCCGTCTATGCCTGGGCGTAGGAAGTTGAACATGTCATAGTCAAGCTCGATGATACCCGCGAGTGTGTCAGTAGGATTGTCCACCAGGTACAGGTACAGTACACACGCGGCTAACGTATGCTTGCGTAGACGCGCCCATATCTCACGGCTAATCTTAACCCAGCGCTTCATGGCCATTATTATTGCTCCTCCGTGTCATACTGCCATGCGTTCCATCCGCTCCAACATTCAGCAGTCCATCCGCACTTGGAGCACGTTATATCACAACACCCCGTGCCGTTTATGCTTTCTTCCGCACCCCATACCGGTACATCATCATCAATGACTGTCTCACCGCACTTCGGGCAGACAAACTTAGCCATGAACGTAATTATAATATCTGACACTCTCACTTCTGCGCCTCCCATCCCGGCTGTGCTTCGTCGCCCCAACATTCGCGCAGGTGTAGCCTCGCTAGTTGTGCTGTCGAACTCCAGCTAAAATCCGGCTTCGTCTGCTGGGCCGTGTCTACGTAGTAGCCAACCAAGCACTTCCACTCTCCGCCGCCATCTTGTTTGCTAACCGGTATCCAGTGCCATTTACGCCCCTGGCAATCCTCATAGCACTTGCAGACCGAGCGCTTGATTTCATGCGCGCTGTATATCCTATGTTGTGCGCTCACTTCTGTGCCTCCCATCCCGGCTGTGCGCAGTAGGCCAGCAGTGCGCCGTATTTCTGCAAGTCGCGCATGTGCGCTGAATACATGGCTGCCCCGACGATGCGATCCCAGTAGTCGATGCTGGATCGCAATGGCTCATACCATGACTCTTGCGGCGGCTGAGGGATATAGATCATCCCCGCCTCCAACCCAGACGCGCCGTGAGCAATGCGCACAACTGGGCCGCTAACATCCAACACCATGCGCAGCGGTTGCTCCGCTAAGCCTCCGCGTAGCGCGGCCCACAGCCCGCCGGGTTGCGGCGGCGGCGCGATGGGGGTCATGTTGTAGTCTCTGTACCAATGTCCGCCATCGTGGTTTAGCGCGTAATGGGTAGCTGGTATACCGCTAACATCGGTTATCACGCCCCATGTGCCATCCTGCAACGCTACCAGCATCCCCGGCGCAGGCTCGATCTTGCGTCCGTCAGACCACGTTCCGCCCCAGTTAGCCATGCTGCGCCTCCTCGGTGGCGTCTATCGCGGTATCACAATATCTCATACCATAGAGTGTGTCTGTGTTGTACCAATAACGCTTGCGCTCGTTGATCTGGAGCAGTACCCATTTCCCGCTATGGGACACAAGGGTTCCCGAAACTGCCGTGTCGTCTCGGAATAGTAATTCGAGATTCTTGCCGTTCTCCAAAAAGTTCAGCGCATCTAGTCCGAACTCTATGGCAGCCCTGATCTGCTCGTGTAGCATCATCATGCTGTAGGAGTCAATTACAACATCACTCATGCTGTGCCTCCCGCGCCGCCTGCTTTTCTTTTCTCACCTCCACCTGTGCAAGAGACAGGTATATTGCCGCGTATACTTCGTCGGCATGCTGGTTGTAAGTTGCGGCGCTTGCGTGCGATTCCACGTTACCAGTACCGTAGAGACGTTGCTTTACGCCTCTTGGCGGGACGATGTCATCATCGGCGGGCCGGAAATGGATTACCTCCAGCAGCGCTTCGCGGAGTTCGCGTTTTTTGGCATGCAGAATCAATTCCCGCAGTTCGCTTTGTTTCTTCACCCATAGATGGCTCATCACTGTACTCCTGTAGTTACTTCGTCCCGCGCCGCCCGCACAATCGCGGGCGGCAGTGTGTCTAGGATGCGCTGGGCTAGCGCTTCATTCCCCACGCCCGGCCCCCACGCGTCTTGTATGTTGCACCAATCCTCCGCCATGTCCACCAGCGCGGGCAGCGCGTTGAACGCAGATGCTAATGCGCCAAGACGATATTGAAATTCCTTAGCGTGCATCCCGCTTCCCACTGTATCGGTTTCGATGATCGGATCGCCGTGAAAATCGTATAATCCGGCGTAATGTGCTGTGATCGCACCCGGTGGGTCAGGCTCAGTCTGATAGCACGCATCGGCATGGACTTCGCCGCCTATAATGCTCTCATTCAACAGCCGCAAGGCGCGCGGCAGTGTTTGTAGTGCGCTAGTCATTCCTTCACCCCTTGCGGCTCAGCCTTGAGCCTGTACGTTGCTGGATACGCATGCTGGCTGATGGCGATGCGATTCTCTCCGACGAGGCATAGCATCGCTAAGCATACTTCCTTGTAGGTCATGCCGGTCTTGCGCTGCATCGCCTGTAGCGATACGTAGCCCTTGCCTTGCATGGCCTCGGCAAGCTGTAACGCGCTAGCTGTCATGCCCGGGCCTCCCTGGTGTACCCTTGCGGCGTCTGTATCGTAGGCAGGCAGTCCAGCGCTGCGCATACGGTGTTGCGTACATCGTGCGGATGCCCGCATACAGGGCATATTGCTACACGTGCATCTGCCGGGACAGCGAACATCTGGCCGCAATCTGCGCACTGGTAGTTATGCATCGCCGTCACCTTGCGAGGTTGGATCGTACTCATCGTTCGCACTTACCCATAGCTGCACCATGTCGCTACACTCCAACGGCTGGAAGATCCAACCATCAAAGCCCATAGACAGCATTTTTCTCTTTTTATCATCACGCATCAACACAATGACAGCGGGCTTATCCTGATCCATGCCCTTCAGCGCCCTGCGCAGTTCGCGTACAGTCATGCATTTCATGTTACACCTCCGTTACATTACATTACGCACCTGGTGTCATTCCGCCGTCGTAATCCAGCGGCGGGCCTAAGTCGCCGATGTCATATTCATCGCGTGGCGCGGGTTGCTGCTGATCGCGCCGGGGTAGTATCTCTACCGAGTCAGCTTCAAACCGCTCACTCACTCGCAGCGCGCCGGTAGACTTGTCATAGTACGATTCGTACCGTACATGCGCTTTGACGTGTAGCTGATCGCCCTTGCGGATCACGGGGCAGTCGCCCCATACCGTGACGTCGAACCATCGCGTATACCCGCGCTCTGGGTTTTGCGGGTCAGGGATCGGCTCCCACTTGCCGGTATCCTTGTTCTTGGCTTTGGCATTCACCGCCACGCTGAAATTGGTAATGGGCTTGCCGTCGCGGGTATACCGCACACTGCCATCATGCCCAGTGTTGCCGATGATCTCGACACGGTAGGGGCTAAACACCTGTTCCATCTGTTACTCCCTCACTAGCTTGTACTTCATCATGCGCCCAGGCGCCGCTAAACGCCGTGATTTTATGCTTGTTGCCGTCCTTGTCTGGCAACGTCTTGGGCGGAATGGGCTTGACCAGGCATTCAACCACATCACCAGCCTTCACCGTTGTACGTAGCGGCATCTCGACGTAAACCGGCTCGCCTGCTGTCCCATCATCTAGTAGCTCGTTGCATAGCATATCGAGCCTGCCCTTGGTTGGATACTGAAACGGCTTGATAACACAGAACCGGCGCGGCGTCTGTTGCGCCTGGTTCGCGCGTACATCCTCATCGTCTGGCGCTGGACGCTGCGCAAGGCGCGGCTTCTCGTCTGCGAAGTCCGCAACCTCTTCCGGGCAGTACATGCCATTCAGCACGCCGGGGAAGCATGAGCGGATGCCTTCGCTAATCACGCGTGAGCGTAACATTTGCCGTGGGTACTTGCGCCACATATCACGTGTTTTCAAGCCCGCCATTTCAGCGCGCCGCATGTCCCAATCAATCGTAACCGGCGCGCACTGCGGATGTTCGAACGTAGCGCTGGCGCAAGTGTCCGTAAGCTCGTTCCACTTGATGCGCCCACCTGCCTGCTGAAACCGCGCTAGCATAGCGTTCGTTTTCATCGACGGCTTGCCCTGGATAATGTCATAATCCCGCGCAGCCGTTGCAGGATGCAGCCCTTCCGCCTGGGCGACCAGCATGATGGCGATGGCCTGCTGTTGATTCTGAATCCCGAATAGCCTGGATTCTACCAGCGCGCTAGCCATACGTTCTATATCGCTGTATGGGATAACCGGCGCTACCACTGCTAACTCATTGCTCACTCTATCACCTCGTGTGCTATAACTTGATAATCCATAATGATTCTGTCATACGCTTCAGCCCTGGCCCTCGCGTCTGTGGCGTAGTAGCCGATTGTTTCGTCGCCGTCCCAGCCGTCTACCGCGATTAGCTGATACACACGCATCCTACCACCTCGCCACGGCAATCACTGCCGTAAGGATTACTACAAACGTCACGGCGCAGCTACACCGCTGCATGATTATCTCGCGCCGCTTGCGCATCTCATGCCACGTCACAGCGCGCGTGTACCGGTTAGCCATATGTCTCACCATCGCACTTGCAGTTAAATGCTGCGGGATACGGGTTGCCGCATTTCTTGCAGATCAGATACCGGGCATCATCTACGCCGTGCTGTAAGCTAATGGCCTCTTGCAGTTCACGGCTGGCGCTAGCGGCGTCTTCGGCGAGTACCGTTAGCTCATGCACGGCGTCTTGGACTTCGCCAGCATGTAGCGATTCTGTAGCACGCTTGGCGTACTCCGCAATCTCGTTACGTAGCTGCGATAGCACGGTGACAACCGCAGCTTGGATGATGCCGCTATCCATTGCGCACCGCCGTCACGCGCCGCAAGAAGTCCGGCCTGGGCGCGATATGCTTCAGCGCAGCTTGCGCCACGGTATCGCCAGGATGCCGCTTCAAGTGCGCCACCAAGTCACGGCGCTTGTTCCACTCGCGGCGACCACGCCCACGGTATTTGGTGCACGCCGCCATGTTATGCCCTTTGTGATTCTTGCTACACACTAGCAGCCCCCTTCGCTTTCGCCCATCATCATAGGCGGGTTAGCGCACGCCTGCCGCATGCGGATTGCATCGCCAGCGAATACCGCATCATTCTCCGCATACTCCATTGACTTGCAATATGCCTCGTAGTCCCGCGCCACGATTGCCAGGAATGCATCGTGTGCCCGCCGCTCGATTAACATAGCGCGCTGGCCAAGCGCAGACCATTGTTCGTGGGTTAACTCCATTACTGCACCTCCGCATCGCTGAGGTCAGCACGTCTGAGGTCAGCACGTCTGAGGTCAGCACCGCTGAGGTTCGCGCGTCTGAGGTCAGCACCGATGAGGTTCGCATATCTGAGGTTCGCACATCTGAGGTCAGCATCGCTGAGGTCAGCATCGCTGAGGTCAGCATCGCTGAGGTTTGCACGTTTACCGCCTACCTCATTGCGTAACCACATACCATGCAGCCGTACAATCTCTGCTAATTCTACTGCGTCCATTATCGCACCTCTCCTGATTTAATCACTGCACCGACTAGCGCCGCTGTCCACACGTTGCCTGTGCGGGTCAGCACTCCCGCGCCGTTAAGCTGATCCGCGATGGCTTTCTTACTCAGCGATTGCGCGTCCAGCTTGATAATACGCTGCGCTACAATCTCGTAATCGTGTTGCTGGGTAACATCTATCGTGATAACATCGTTATCACAATACGCCCACGGTATGACTGTCAACGGGTACACCTGCCTATCATCGTGGTATAGCACACCGTTGCACGCGTCCATGATTGCACCTCCAAGATTGTCGGTATCGGCGACCTTCGCGCCGCTGAATAGTACGGTTATCTGCATCGTGATTTTCCCGTCAAGAGGCTTTGCACCAACTGCTATCAGCCGCTGCGCTACATCAGCTTTCCACGCCATATACTCCGGCGGCATGTGTGTCCCGCCTCTGTCGCCGCGTGGCCTCGCCTTGGGGATACAGCGCAGTGGGAGCGTGTAACTAGGCATCACACGCTCCCATGCTGAATATAACGGAAAAACGGGGATGGCGAAGTAAGTGCCGGGGAAATAGCCGCGAGGTGCTGCGGCTTAGCCCTGCCGCTAGCGCCCCGGCTCGCTGCTGGCAGTTGTGATAATCTGATAATTGCATCGTTACACCTCGTTCAAATCTGGCGGCGCAGTAGTGATACCACGCCGCCAAACCTACTGTTATAAGGAGACCAGTGATAGCTAATTTGTTGGCGGGGCTAGTTACCCAACCCCGCCTCTGCGTAAATCGGAGGGCACACTAGGTAATGCTCCCCGGCGGCGAGATTGATGTTTCACCGCCGGGAAGTTGGAACACATCCACCATCGCCAAGATCATACCAGCATCCGCGAGAATGTCAAGCGGATTTTGGTTAAATCCTGGTGAAATTACTGGATCATCGTGCCAGTGATGAAGCGGAATAGCACCTCGCCCGCGCTCTCCGCGTCAGTCCAGTCTACACCTGCGTTATGCAGGATGCACCCGCGCCAGCGGTTGGCGAAAAGCAACACATCAAGTTCCGCGCCATCAGTGAGATGGTATCCGTCTCCGCCAATGCGAGAGACGGAATAATGATGCACGTAGTCTAACTGTTCGCTTGTGACACCAGCCCGCTTCGCAAGCTTCTCGCGCTCTGCATGCCCTCTTGGGGGGATGTCATGCGACAGGCTGATACTGTACGTGATGCCCGTCGCCTTGTCTGTAACCTGGTTGATCATTACGCACCTCTGCGATTGATTACGGTTGGATTGTACCACGGCCATCCGGCTGTGTCAAGTACCTAGAGGTTAAATTCTGGTTAAACTTTCACGGTCGCGAGGGCGACAGCCCATCGCGCAATTGTGTTGTATTGTAATGTAATGTAATGTAATGTAAGGATACCCTATTTTCGATTTGAAATACACTATCCGCGATTCGGGATACAGTATCGATACCCTATCCGCGATGCTGGATACACTATCTCGGATTGCGGATACACTATCCAGCGCGCAGGATACACTATTTTCAAGGCAGGATACACTATCCAGCGTTGACGATTTAACCGTAATTTAACCGAAACGGGCTTGACACGGGCGAAACGCGCGGTATAATACCAGCATCTTAGAGTGAGGTGCTAGAAATGAGCAAGATCGCGGAACCTAGTGAGATTTACGCCGTCGTGGGGACAATCACGTCCGCGCCAGAGGCGGTGTATTACGACCTCACCGCCGAGCCGGGCTGTGGGTACGCGAAATTGACGCTGAGCTACGACCGCCGCCCGGACGGCGTGCTACCCGCCTGGCGCACCGGTGATCGCGTCAAGGTCTCACTGTCGCTGTTGTAACCACCACACACCGGGGCGCGCATGGTATACGCGCAATCATGGAGGTGTAACATGTACGAAGGGCTGCAAGACCTGCGCCAGGCGCGCAAGCTGCTAGCGGTGATCCGCGATGCCTAGCCTGCCTGTAGGCGAAATCATCTGCGGCGACTGCCTGGACGTGATGCGGACGTGGCCGGATGGCTGCGTTGATCTAATCATCGCCGATCCGCCCTACAGTATCAACAGCAAGTCTGATGGGCAGGGCAAGTTATCGCCGTGGGCGGATATGGTGAATAACGCCTATTGGCATGCGGCGTGGGTCAAGGAAGCGCGGAGAATACTGAAACATGACGGGGCGCTGTGGGCATTCCTAAACTGGCGTTCGTTGGTGAGTTATCAGAAAGCCGCCTGTGATCTTGGCTGGCCCATTGAATCGCTGCTAGTCTGGGACAAAGAATGGATCGGGCCGGGCGGCTGTAATGGTTTACGCCCAAGCTATGAACTAGTCGCGCTTTGGCGCATGCCTGAGTTTGGTATCGGCGATAGGGGAGTTTATGACATACAGCGATTCAAGTGGTCAAGTATCAAACCCAGCGGCCACCCGGCAGAGAAACCCGAAGCGCTGGCGACGTTCCTAATCAACATTAGCAAGCCCGACCCATGTATTGTGCTTGACCCCTTTGCAGGGAGTGGCGCGTTTTGCGCAGCAGCCCAAAGGTTAGGATATGCAGCGATCGGAATCGAAATAGATTCATGCTGGGTTAATTATGCGCAACAACGGTTAAACCAAAAAAGCCTATTCACAGAGGAACTAACATAATGCCTATATTCGATTTAGATGGCAACGAAATCGAACTCCCGGACGGTTGGCGTCTTGCCCCAGATTATGTGTTGGGCGACAAGACCGCATTAAATGCGCTATGCAAAGAGACATACGCGCAAGAATTATTCTGGGAGACGGAACGTGATAGGTTGCCCGGCGGAAGCCCCGGAGCGCAATCAGCAAAGGAAAACTACGACTTCTGGCGGCTGGCGAGAATAGCGCTCTCGCGGCAATTGCAGTTATCAGAGGAAGAGCTAGATGCTTAGCAAGAGGTACAGCATGAATTGGAATGAACCGTGGGACGGCACGTTAACTGGTATGCCCGTCTTTCCAGCGGCGGGGATGCTGGTGGCAAACGGCAATTGCTGGCACATACTCTCCAACGATGCGTTTCTTAAGCCTGGGTTTGTGAGAATCTGGCTAGACGAACGCTGGGAGCGTATAGTAAGCATTTCCGGCGTCACGCCCCTAGCCCCTGCGCCGTCGCAGTGCGCCGACGTGTGGGCGGCGCTGCGTCAAATCGCAGAGGCCGACGTGCTGTTTTATCCCTACGGTAACCATCCGGGGTGTTTGCGAATCACACTATCCGACGGCGTGATTTACGCCCCGCTGCCGTGGGACACTGGCGAGGTTGAGATACCGTGGTACGAATTGTTTCACGGGGATACGGACTCGCAACTAACCAGCAAGCGGCTGCCGGAGCATATGCGCGACATGCAGAAATTCAACACGTTGCTTGAATATGTGGGGCAGTGGGGGGCGTGACGCAACAGAATAACGTAGGCATCGAACGCGAGGTGGCATACTGCGAAATCGCCCGCGCACGCACCGCACAACGCGGACTATTTGCCTAGCACTTCCGCCAGCGTTGCCCCGCTGCTGAGCGCTGCAAGTAGCGCCTCGTATGCACTGCTATCATGGCCGTTATCCCCGCAGTAGTTACCGCGCAGCCCACCAACGATGGAGCGCGCTGCCTTGTAGCATATCAAGTAGATGTAGTGGTATTGCGCGGGCGTCAGTTTAGGCAGCGCGTCAGTGACGGCGTCGGACATAGCGCCACATACACTAGCGACCATGTGGTTATCGCCGTAAGCAGGCGCGCGGTCTAGCAGCACAGCGCGCACGGCGGCGTTATGCTGTTGCAGCGGTGTAGGCGCGAGGTAATCATCTGCGTCAATGCCGCATGGCTGATAGTTTGGCATGTCTAGCAATCTCCTGTTTCCACGCTAATGCCCATCTCATGCCCACCGTCTACGCGGCGATGTGTGAACTTGAGTAGGGGCGCTGTTATCGCTACGGGCGGGTACCCCTTAATCTCGCTGTATTGCGGACTGCCGCCCTGCCTGCTGGTAAGTTGGAATGTCCCAGTATTAACGATGTAGCAATCCCTATGCTTGATGGTACCGCTGCTATTCAAGTACAATTTGCTGTTATGGTGTACATGGCAGTGGTGATTATGCCCGAAAACGAACACGTCCCAGCCATCGTAACCGGAGGCGTAACGCTCCGCGCCGATGATGCCCTTGGTCGCAGCGCCGCCCCATGCTCCATGATGATACAGTAGCGTTGACGTACATACACACTTGCCGTTCATATGCCAGCGCAGTCTAGCGAACCCGCTATAGCCGCCTGCTGGAACGCCTAGCCGTTGGCATAACAGCGCGCCTACATCTATACCGTGGTGTGTAAGCATGCTAGTCTCATGGTTGCCTATGCCAAGCCATAACCAGTTGTAATCGCGCAGCCGTGAATACTGGTAATCTAGTGCCGCATTAACATAATCATCGCGCGCGGCAATCTCCGGGATGGGCGTGCTAGGCATGCGCCTCGGATCGCGCGGCATGATCCAGTTGCCCACGTCGCCGATGCACGCGAAATAGCTGTTAGGCAGTTTCGCACGGCGCTCCATGTGTGCCTGTAGTTGATGCACGGCGCATGATTGCGCCTCTGTGTGTAGGTCGCTGTATGGCGTTAAGTGAGTAGTCTGCCCCGGCTCTGTGTCCAGGTTGATGATCAGTCCTTCCACTAGGCGCGCCCTCCCTGTAGTCTCACTAGCCCGCGATCTTCATCCCACATGTAGCACCGCTTGCCTGCACCTTGCGCCGCCGCTAGTTCACGCTGGCAACCGTCGCTGGATTCCCACCCGGGTAACATGCAGATGGCATCCGCAACCACGCCAGCGAGGTAGATACCCTGCGCAATCCATAGCTCACGATCCAGGATGAAGTTATCCGCATAGCAGCATGATGCATACGGATTAATTACCACACGGTACGCGCTATCCTCTATCAGCGCACCTTGCACGAATGCGGCATAGGCGATGCGAGTATTCAGCACCTTGTAGTCGGCTTTGGTCTTGGGTAGACCTATCGGCCCTGCGAGGTAGATAACCTCGGTATCGTCAAGCTCCGCTTCGTAATCCTCGAACGCAGCCTCATCGTCTGGGATGAATACGATTGCTGGCATCATGCACCTCTATGATGTAGTGTATAGCGCGTATGCGAACGGCGTGCGCCGCCCTGCTCCCAGGTTACGCTTAGTCAGGTTCGCGCTGTTGTTGTCGAAAATCCAGGCGATGCGCTTGGATTCATCCGCCCACGCCATGAACAGGTACACGTGATCCGGCGCGCCTTTGCGCCCAGCCTTGTCCTGGCTGAATAGCACGTACCCCGGTTGCAGTAGCGCCACGTCGGTACACCGCTTCCAGCCTGCCTTGAGCCTCGCATCACGGAAGCCATCGGTACCGGGCCAGATTTGCGCCAGCGTGATAGTCTCAGGCGGCTTACCCTTCGCTGCCCAATATACCAGGCTTTGCACTGTAGCGCATCCTGGTAGCTTGCCGATGAGTTGCTTCATGCGGGTAATGATACGCTTGCGCATAATTGGATCGTGCGCCACGCGTAAGACGTTATCTAGGTGAGTCACGTTACACCTCCATTAGTATATCGGTTCATGCCATATTGCAGCTAGCCGCCGTGCCTGCTCTCGCTCCCAGTCGCGGCATGCACGGTCTATTCGTTCAAGCGCGGCTGATAGCTCAGCGTGCATCTTGCGCGCTTGCTCTGGCGTAATGGCGTCAATGCGCTTGTCTACCGCATCCCAATCAATATCTCGCATAACACCTCCATCTGTGTTATAATACTAGCACCCCGCGCTGTTTGCAACCAGCGCCCGACGCCCCGGTATGTACAGCCGGGGCGTTTCACTTTCCGCCCAATGAGATGCGATCCATACGCGCGCGGACGGCCTCGTATAGCTGCGCCACGTCTGGCGCTGGCATGTCGGGCAACATGGCGATAATCTCGCGGATGCTCGCCTTGACACTGCGCTCGACATCGTGTACTTGTTCCTCGACCTTCGCCGCGCCACGCTTGCCGAAAATCTTAGACAGCTTGAACCATACCATAGCTTATACTCCCTTGTGTATGACGTACAACCCGGACCGCTGGTATTGCGGTAACTGCGCTACCTCGCACGGCGCGTATGCTTGCGGTCTCAGTCGCCCTTCGACCACCGCGCCATGTCTGACTACCGGCAAGGCTCCCGGTACAATACCTAGATATTGTAACAGGCGCATGAACAATTCGCTACAGAATTGATAACCCGGTGCATCATTGCCAAGCGCGTGATTCAGCACGGCAAATGGCAAACCGCCCCAGCGGTATCTATCGCCGGAATGTCGCTCGATGAATTGTGCAACGTGAGCATCATCGAACATAGCCGCATACTCGCTGCTTAAGTGCATGCTGTGTACCGGCCAATGCGCCTTGCTGAGCCGGAATCCCAGATGCATCAGCCGCACGCCAGTAGGTACTGCCTCTAGCGCGCACAGCGTGCCTTGCCAGCTAACCACGATACCCACGTGCGAGTAGTCTTGGAAGCCATCGTAATGGCCTTGTGGCGCGCCGCATAGTACACGCTGCGCTAACATCGTAATGACGCCGGACAGCCATGCCGTGATGCCAGCCCAGCCATAGCGCCATGCTTGGCGCAGTGTGGGCCGGACAAACAGCAGCACGTCGCCGGGTGCTAAGTCCTGCGTATGCGGCGCATTAGCCGCCGTCTGCAATATGCTATCCATCTATACATCTAACGGGATAGATGGCCCGCTGTAATGCTCCGCGATGTAGGCGGCTAGCGCAGCCTCGGATGCGAACACGCTGGGCGGCGGGGGCCAGATTGTCCAGTTGTAAGTAGACTCCCACTGCGCGCGTTTCTGCGCCGTGCTGCCAGCCCATCCCGCGAGAATGGCCTGTACCTGTGCGAGTGATACATTACTCATGCTATACGCTCCTTGATATTATTACCATGACCTTGCATATATGCGTCATATAGCTTGGTGTTAATCTCATTAGACTTGTCAATGCTGCCGCGTAATCCGTCTACAATCGTGGAGATTTGATCCTTACACGCTTGCAGCATATCCTCTATCGTTTTGCGATGTTCCTCATGCTCTTTGTCCAGGTGCGTTTGCAGGCGCAGTTCGCGTTCATCATAACGCTTTTCCTCCGTCGGGCGCAGCTTGAATAGATAGATCAACACAAGCGCCACAGCGAATCCGTTGCTTAACACCTGAATCCATATATCGTTCATAT
>Ga0172381_10003440_pt1 | contig 16775 bp, 17 predicted proteins | sample Leawel6488metaG_FD_119754 | JGI IMG/M metagenome (GOLD analysis project Ga0172381, IMG submission 119754) | Leachate microbial communities from a municipal landfill in Southern Ontario, Canada - Leachate well 64-88 metaG | ecosystem: Engineered > Solid waste > Landfill > Unclassified | place... | reverse complement strand
TTAGTGGCTTGGAAGATAGATAAGGCGTTGTTGATTGATTTAAGGTTAGAGATTCTTTTGGTATCTCTAGTTTGTTTCAATATCTCTGAGGGGTTTAGGGTAATGATGATGATACTCATTAAGAGAGCTAGGATGGCTATGACGATGAGGAGTTCGATTAGAGTGAAGGATTTATTGTTTAGTTTTGATTTGAAAAATAGAATCATTTTTAACTTTGAATTTTACACTTTTAACTTATATGTATTATATCAAAAAATGAGTAGAATAAAAAACAAAGTTATTGTTTATCGTGTTTTTTTATGCTAAAATATCGTTTATGATAGAAAAACTTATCAATAAAAAAACTGTAGAAAATCTGGCAGAATTGAGCCGATTAGACATAAAAGAATCCGAGCAAGAAAAGATTGCTGAGGATCTTAATTCTATTTTGAACTACATTAAAGAATTGGAACAAGTACCGACTCAAGGCATTAATTTGGATTTTGTGAAAAAAACCAATAAAGAATTTCGCCATGATATTCCTCAAGAAAATGTCACCGAAAGAGAATCGTTAATAGAACCCTTTAAAGACAGGGATGGTAAATTCCTAAAAATACCGCCAATTTTTTAATAAACCATGATTAATCTCCACGATTTAACAATTAAAAAAACGCACGACCTTTTAATCAATAAGGAAATTTCTGCCTTTCATTTAACCAAGGAGTTTTTTGATTACATTGAACAACGTGATAAAAAAATCGGGGCTTATTTATCTTTACATCGCGACGAAGCCTTAGAACAAGCCAATGAAATTGATAAAAAAATATCTTCTAAAGAAGAGATTGGGATGCTGGCTGGTATTCCTATTGCTATTAAAGATAATATTTTAGTAAAAAATCATACTTGCACTTCCGGTTCTAAAATTTTAGAAAATTATAAGGCTACTTATGATGCTACGGTTATTAAAAAATTAAAAAAATCTGGAGCTATTATTTTGGGTAAAACAAATCTAGATGAATTTGCTATGGGTTCATCCACGGAAACTTCGGCTTTTCAAATTACTAAAAATCCTTTAGATGAAACATGCGTTCCTGGCGGATCCAGCGGTGGCTCTGCTGCTGCCGTAGCCAGTCATCAAGCCATTGCTTCACTTGGCTCCGACACCGGCGGTTCTGTCAGACAGCCAGCTTCTTTTTGCGGATTAGTAGGATTAAAACCAACTTATGGTGCTGTTTCCCGCTTTGGATTGGCAGCTCTAGCCTCTTCATTAGATCAAATCGGCACTTTTACTAAGACCGTAGAAGATGCGGCTTTAATGTTAGAAACAATTTCCGGCGAAGATAAAAATGACAACACCTCCATGCCCTTTACTTTCAAGACTAGTGACACAAAAAACCTCCTCACGCTCAAGGGAATAAAAATTGGAATTATCAAAGAATGCTTTGATAATAATTTAAACCCAGAGATAAAAACAACTATTGATGCTAATATTAAAATATTGGAAGATTTAGGTGCAGAAATAAAAACCATCAGTTTGCCTCATATTGCCGCCAGCTTACCCTGTTATTATATTTTAATGCCTGCCGAAGCCAGCGCTAATCTTGCGAGGTATGACGGATTGCGTTATGCTAATAGTAAGATAGATAAAAATTTAAAAGATCTTTATTTTGAACATCGCGGTAAAAATTTTGGCCAAGAAGTAAGAAGAAGAATTATGTTGGGCGCCTTTGTTCTATCATCTGGTTATTACGATGCTTACTATCTTAAAGCTAAAAAAGTACAACAATTAATTAAAGATGAATTTCGCAACGCCTTTAATGAATGTGATGTGCTAATCTCTCCCACTACCCCCTCTGAGGCATTTAAAATTGGAGAAAAAACCCAAGATCCAGTTTCTATGTATCTTTCCGATATATTCACTGTCCCGGCTAATATTGCTGGATTACCAGCTATTTCTCTTCCTATCAAAAGAGAGAATGCTTTGCCTTATGGATTACAGTTAACCGCTAAACATTTTGATGAGAAAACTTTATTAGCTATATCTTATTTATTAGAAAAAGCGATGTAGCATTAAAATACCGTTATTTAAAAACGTCATGCAAGAAATTTCAAATTTTTTCTATAATCTTTATTGGTATATCAATCAATGGGAACAAAGCCCTGAGGTTTTTGCTTTAAAAATTTTTTCCGTAGTTATTTCTCTCTTAATGCTTTATTTCATTATCAAGCTTCTTGTTAAATCAGAAATAGTTAAACATCAAATTACAAAATTTAATACTTTTTTACTTACCACTAAGTACGAACAAAAAAGAATCTTGAAAAGCTGGAAAAAAGTAATTGATTTAATACGCTCCGGTGATGAAAATTCTTATAAAAAAGCTATTTTAGCTGCCGACGAACTTTTAGATGAAATCTTGGAACGCTCCGGATGGGTAGGTGCTGATTTAGGAGATAAAATTTCTCAAATTAAAACAGTCCAAATGCCTGATATTGATAAATTAATGACTAGTCATAAAATAGCAGAAAAAATTAGGGAAGATTCCAGTTTCAGAATCACCTATGAAGAGACTATTAAAACTCTAACTATCTACGAAAAATTATTTAGAGATTTTACTCTTCTTTAGAAAGTAGTGGGTTGTTAGTAGAAAGTAGAAAAATAATACTTCCTACCACACTCCACTCGCTACATTCTTTTATTAAATTATGTCACACAAGAATAAAAACAAAAATAAAAATTTTAATAATCAAAAAAATAATAATTCCAACCAATCTTCTTTTAAAAAAGTACCTAAATTAAACCTTAAAGAAGAAACTAAAAAAACCATAGCCGGTATCGCCTGTTTTGGTGTGGCTCTAATTTTAATTTTAAGCTTTTTCCAATTAGCCGGACCTCTAGGCCAAAATATTTATAAAACATTCCTCTATCTTTTTGGTTGGGTTTATTTCTTTTCTCCAGTCATTTTTATCATTGCTGGAGCTCTTTTCTTAGGCTCCATTAAACAAAACATCTATGCTGCCACTGTTTTCGGATTACTTCTTTTTTCTTTCAGCATCTTAGGTATTTCCGATTTAATTACTCCCGATTCCACGGGATTTTTCGGAAAGATTTTTGGTTCTTTAGAAAAAATATTAGGCTTCTGGGGAAGTATGGCTTTTTATATCGTAGCCGGTATTATTGGCTTAGTTATTGCTTTTGAAGTTTCTCTGGACTTCTTTAAGAAAAAGGATGAAGAGGAGGGAGATGATAAAGAAGGTTTTGAGCCAGTTAAAAAAGTAGAAATAAAATCTAATGGCAAAATATTAAAAGAAGAAACGCCCACCAAAGAGGAACCGAAAATCAAAGAACCGGAAGCAGACAAAACCATGAAGATGGAAAAAATAAAAAAAGACCGAACTATCAGTAATTGGACTTTCCCTCCATTGGATTTATTAGAATCAGACTCCGGTAAGCCTACCAGTGGCGATATTAAAGCTAATGTAAATATTATTAAAAGAACTTTGGCTAATTTCGGCATCGATGTGGAGATGGATGAAGTGAGCGTGGGTCCAACTGTTACCAGATACACTCTGAAACCGGCAGAAGGAATGAAACTTTCTAAAATTGTTAATTTACAAAATGATTTATCTTTAGCCTTAGCCGCCCACCCCATTAGAATTGAAGCCCCTATCCCGGGAAAATCTTTAGTAGGTATTGAGGTGCCGAATAAAACAAAGACTTCCGTCAGAATGAAAAATCTTTTATCTTTGGATAAATTCTGGGAGAGCACTTTATTAAATATTCCTTTGGGTCGCGATGTCAGTGGAGAACAAATTTTTACAGATATCGCTAAAATGCCACACATGCTTGTCGCTGGTAGTACTGGTTCTGGTAAATCTGTTTCTGTTCATTCTATTTTAATCAGTTTACTTTATAAAAATACTCCGGAAACTTTAAGATTATTATTAATTGACCCCAAGCGCGTAGAGCTCACCGCTTACAATGGCATTCCTCATTTAATTTCTGATGTTATTATTCAACCAAAAAAAACCATCATGGCTTTACGCTGGGCGGTTTTAGAAATGGATAAAAGATATAATGAATTATTGGAAGCTAAGGTTAGAGACATCGGTAGTTATAATCAAAAATCTCTAAAAGATAAAAAACCATTGATGCCTTATATAGTAGTAGTTATTGATGAATTAGCCGATTTAATGGCCGCCTATGGACGAGAGGTGGAAGGATCTATTGTCAGATTAGCTCAAATGGCCCGTGCTACTGGTATCCATTTAATTGTTTCCACTCAAAGACCGTCAGTAGAGGTTATTACCGGTTTAATTAAAGCTAATATTACTACTAGAGTTGCTTTACAAGTAGCCAGTCAGATTGATTCCCGAACTATTTTAGACACCTCCGGAGCAGAAAAACTTTTAGGCCAAGGCGATATGCTTTATTTGGCTGCAGAAACATCTAAACCCAAAAGAATCCAAGGAGTTTTCGTTTCTGAATCAGAAGTAGCCAAAGTTACTAAATTTATTATTGAAAATAATGAAGAATATTCTGCTGACAATGCCGAAAAAGAAAATTTTGAAGAAGAGCTACAACAAAGCTTTACTATTGCCCAATCCGGTGGAGGAATGGAAAATTTCGGAGCTTTTGACGATGGTGGTGATGAATTATATCCTGAAGCTTATAAAGTGGTGATAGAATCACAAAAAGCCTCAGCTTCATTCTTACAACGTCGTCTACGCGTTGGATATGCCCGCGCTGCTCGCCTATTAGACTTATTAGAAGATAAGGGTGTCATTGGACCTGGTGATGGAGCCAAACCCAGAGATGTTTTAATGAAATCTACTAATCCCATGGATCAACCCATTGAAGAAATTGAAGAAAAAACAGTAAGAGTTCCAGGTGATATAAAAGGTATTGAAGTAGAAGAAGTGATTGATGAAGAAGAAAATACTGAAACCGAAACAGAAGAGGAATCGGAAGAAAACGAAAAAGAATAAACTATTAAAAAACACCCTGATTGAAAAGTCGGGGTGTTTTAATTTTCTTTTTTAACTCTCTTTCATAAATACAATCACTTGATCTCCTACATTAATACCTGATTTTATTTCCACATTACCATCAGAACCCTTTAATCCAATTTCCACTTTTCTTTCTACTACTTCTCCATTAATACCGATCATCCTTACAACTCTATCTCCATCTTTTTGAATTACGGCGCGTTGGGGAATAATCACCACATCTTTTCTCTCGTCAGTTAAAATATCAATATTAGCAGTCATACCAGATTTTATTCTTTCATCATCGGTAGTAAAATTCAATTTGGTTTTATAAGTGGCAATACCTTCAAAAATTGTTTCTGCTGGTTCCATACTCACTACTTGTGCCTGAAATTTTACTTCATCTCCATAAGCATCCAAAGTAATGGTAGCGGTATTATTAATTTTAATTTTAGCCACATCTGATTCTGGCACATTTACTTCCACTTCAAACTTTTTATCAGAGATCAAAGATATTAATGCCACATTAGCGGTAATAATTTCTCCCACTTTAGCATCTTGTTTAGTAATGATTCCATTAAACGGAGCGCGAATAATACTTTTGCTCAATTGGGATTGATAAGTTAAAACATTAGCTTCGCTAGATTTTATTCTTGCTTCCTGTGCTTGAATTTGTTCTGCGGTATAGCCAGCTTTCTTTAGAGCTAAATTATCTTGAGCTAATAATAGCTCACTTTGAGACGCGGCAATATTCATATCATTAGTAATTCTCTGAGCAGCTAAAGCTTCTTTTTTAGAAGAAACGGATGTTAAATAAGTTTCCATGCTAGTTTTTTCTGTGGCTAAAGAAGCTTTTTCAGTAGTAGTTAAAGCATTAGAAATCGGCACAGCATTAAGAGTATCACGAACTTTCTGCATTGCATCAATAACGTGACCTAAAACTGTTTCTAAATTAGAGTAATTTTTAGTATCAATAATTGTTTGAATCTCACCAAAAGCTCCTCCATTTAAAGCACCAATGGAGCTAGATACCATGGTGCCACCATTATCAACCCCTAATAATAATTTTATGGCCACAGATTTAAGACTGGATAGATTTTGGCTTTCAAAACTATTATCAGTAAAATATTTTAATTGAATATCAGTCAAAGTTAAAAGCGCATTCTTAGCTACCGTTACTCCAGCTTGTCCAGCATTAACGGCGCCAACATTAGCACCCTCTAAATCACCGGCCGCTTTATTTTGAGCATTCAAAAAACTCACTTGTGCATTAGACAATCTGGTCTCTGCCGCCTGAAGCTCTTCCGGGCGCGTTCCCTTTTTCATTTCATTCAATTTCACTTGCTCTGCTTCTAAACTTGCTTGCGCTTGTAAAACTTGTGCTTGCAATTCTTGATTATCCAAAGAAGCTAAAATTTTTCCTGTTTCTACCTTTTCTCCAACCCCAGCATCAATAGCCGAAACTTTTCCACTTTTTTCAAAAGCCAAATCAACGCTCTCTACCGGTTTTACTCTACCAGTTGCACTTACCTCTTGAATCACATCACCTTTCACTACTATAATTGTTTCATAAGTAGGCTTACTGCTCCCACTAGATAAGATTATAGCAACAACAATAATAACAATTATTGCCGGTATAAAAAATATTGGTTTTTTGATAAATTTAAATGTTTTTTTCATATTTTTCTTCTCTTATTAAAAAGAGTTTTTTCTTAAATCCGCCTCTTTTTTTATTTTTTAATTTTTGTAAATTTTTAATTTCTAACTTTGATAATTTCAATTCTTCTACCAAAGCATCAAGTAATTCCTGAATATCAATAATTTCATTAATAATATCTTTTTTATTCTTCGCCTTAATCAATTCCCCCACTTCTTCTACCATCTTATTTTTCAATGCACTCAAGTATTCTTTATTTTTTAAAACTTTAATAATAGGCATCCACCCATCTTTTATAATAATTTCGGGAATTCTATCCCTAATTAATTTATTAAATTTTATTATCTTTTTCACAAAAGTTATCTAAAAAATTGCTCTTTTTAGATTATAACAAATGACTTATTAAAACGCTACTTCTTCTCCAATTTGAATTTTATTTTTTTGAACAAAGCCAGCATTTACCTCTAAAACATATTGTGCATTATTTTCAGAGGCATAGGTTGGGCAATCATCTACTTGGCAAGGTTCAATATTTTCTTTTATTTCCACGATTTTTTTGTCCTTAGAAATATAAATCAAATCTAAAGGAATATAAGTATTTTTCATCCAAAAAGTGCGCTTAGCTTCATTAGAGAAAATAAAAAGCATTCCGGCATTTTCATCCAACCTTTCCCGATACATCAATCCTTTGGCTTGATGAGCTAATGATTCGGCTCTTTCTATTTGCAGATTTAAATTATGTTGTGGAAAAGAAAAATCACCTTGTTTAGGTTTTTGATTAGAATAAATTATTCCTAAAACCACGAAAACAATAAAAGCGACGATTGAAATAATTTGCATTGGTTTCATTTTTTTAAATGTTTAATCTTTCTATCCACGAACCATTGATCATCTTTTTTAAACCACCAAGAATCCGGTTCAATATTAAACAATAGTTTTCCTAATTTTTTACCAGCTGAAGTTTTTAATCTCTTCAAAGCAATCTTCGCCCAAGCATCAGCCTTAATGTTGCCTTTTTTAGACTCATCTAATAATGAAGCAATCCATTCTAAATTATCCGCGTCTTTGGCCAATTTTGCTTCCAAAGTTATTTTATCCTTGGCTTCATCAAAAGCATTTTTTATTTCTTTGCCGAAAGGCAAATTAATAGATAAATCATTCACCGCCTCATCTTCTGCTAATCTCCCGTATTTTTGATGCACATAATTTAAATCAGAAGTTCTGCCTTCACCTAAATCATGAATTAAACATAAAAATATTACACGATCTTTTTTAGCGTTAGGGGTTAAATAAGAAAGGATGTACCCGATCATTGCAGTCCGGCAAATATGTTCGGCCACCGATTGATTGCCTGTACCTAAAAACCAAAAACCGGAACGCGGTGTTTTTGCTAAAATACCCAGTTCATAAATAAACCTAGTAATTTCTTTTAAATCTTTATTTGAATCTTTTTTCATAAATTAGACTTATGCGTTCTTATTATTACGCTCTAGTCTTGTACATACGCATTTCATTGCTCAGTACCTCCTTCGCTTCGCTCAGTCGGGCTGCCGGGACTCGAACCCGGACTAAATCCTCCCAAAGGACTCGTGCTAGCCATTACACTACAGCCCGAAAAAATTATCTCGAAAAAGAGATGGCAGTGGCATCAGCTCAGGTGCCAAGCCATATAAGGCAGTATAAGGAGTTTTTGGCTATAATTCAAGCTAAAATCTAACCCTTCGAGGTCTGAATTCAAGCCATTGCGTCAAATAATAAATTTTATTTTAATTCATCCAACACTTTTTTATAAGGATCTTTTCTGAATTTACGTTGGAAAAAAATGTTACTCGCCCATGGCTTTGACTGATAATTTATAGAATATGACTTCAATCCATTGTACCATCTATAAGTCATGTGTACATCTGACGGATTAGCTCCAGAAAAAAGCATAATAGTTCCAGCATCGGTTTTCATGTCCCTTGGTTCGTGATAGACCTCAAGTATTACAATTAAATCATTAATTTTATAGTATGCTCTAGTTTTAACGATACGTTCTACAATATTAGAAGTATTAACAATTAAACTATCGATATATTTCTTACATTTCTCCCATAATTCTTTTGATTGTTTTACTTCTTTTGAATTTTGATTATTTGGCTCCGTAGATACACGTAGAATAACCTCTGGGACTTTCAGATATTTGGCTAAACTAATCAATTCATTAATTTTTTCATTTATTTTATTCTGACATGATTTTTTATTATCAAAAACCCAACTTAAACGAACTTCGATATTTTTTTTGAAACATATTTCTACTATTTTTTTGTACTCATTATTAGTTATTAAAGGAACAAGAAAATTTCCTCTCTTTTTTTCATTTGGGTGTACGCAATTTATAACCAGAGATGTAAGACCTTTTGAAATCAATGCTTCCAAAAAAGTACCTCTGCTAGTTTTTGATAAAAGTTTTGCACCATTACTAAAAAGCGTTTTGTTTTTGAATGTTTTGGGTAGTACATCAAATAAGGAAATTAATCTTTCTGTAAATAAAGTTGGTTCTCCGCCAGTGATTGAGCACCTCTGAATATTCATGTGTCTTGCAGCAAATTTTAAAGCCATAAAAAACTTTTTAGAAAATAGTAGACACCCCATCAATCCCTTATCTTTCCCTTTATATTTTAACAAGCAATTTGGGCATTTAGCATTGCATAATGCATTAGTTTGAATATATAGCGTAACTTCCGGTTTAACTAAAAGCGCCTGACAAGATCCATCAAAGCCCGTAATTGGTATTATATTACTGGTAGACTTAAGAGGGGTATCGGGAGAATTAAAATGTATTGGTAGATAAATTATATCTCTTCCATCTGGGGTATGTTTTGCTTTGATTATATTTTGCAAATTCATAATAGTAATAGATGCGCAATTTAATTCATTTTGGTAATTTATTAATTATATTAATAACAATAAAATTGAAATTAATAAAAAAATCATTTGAAAATGCGAGCGGGTCTTACACGATAATGCCGCTGAGCAGAGCAGCCCCAAAGGGAATCGAACCCTTATTTACGCCGTGAAAGGGCGTTGTCCTAGCCGTTAGACGATGAGGCCATATTTATTTAGGATAATAAAAAAAACGCGAAAAAGCAAGGTTTCTTGCTTATTTTTGATTTTTCAGTAAAATTAAAATAATGTCCTCGTAGTTCAATGGATAGAACGAGAGCCTTCTAAGCTCTAGATGAGGGTCCGATTCCTTCCGAGGACACCCTTTCAATCCCCACGATTTTATTAAAAATCGTGGGGATTGCTTTTTTAATAAAATTAATTAAGATAAACTTGGAATCTTAAAAAGGAGGTTTAAATATGAAAAATGATGAAGTAAAAACAATACCCGTTTTTCCTAATGTTTTCCCCTGGAATGAATTATTGCTCGATGGAAAGATTTTTGCCAAAACCAGAAATTGGGACTGGAAATATCGTGGATTGGTTCTTTTATACACTTCAAAAGGTAGAATTGATAAAACAACCGCTGAACAGCATGGGTTTGACCCGAAACAATATCCACTCGGAGCTATTATCGGAGTTGGCAATCTGACCAATGTCAAAAAATTGACCCTTTTAGAACAAGTAAATCTCTTCCGTCAATTCAACAAAACCACCAAAAAAGAAGCACACGAATTTTATCACGAGGAATATTCAGAACGTTCTGGTTATGTTTTGCCAATGGATTATGGATTCTTTTTTGAGGATTTAAAACGTTTTGAGCCCTGCATTATATTTCCATATCCGCCCGGATCAGTCCGTTATTACAATTTCCATATTACCAAATTTATCGAAAAAGAATTGAGGAAGCTCGGATATAACATTTAAATCACACCCCGCTCAAGGAAACTTGAGCGGGATTTTTTTATATGATAGTATAAAAACGCCATGACAAAAAAATCCACGACAATTTTAAGCATAGAAACATCTTGCGACGAGACGGCTATTTGTATTGCCAAAACAAGTAAAAATGATTTCCAAATCTTATCTAATGTGGTTTCCTCACAAATTAAAATCCACGCACCCTTCGGAGGTGTAGTGCCTTCTTTAGCTAAACGTGAACACCAAAAAAATCTTATTCCACTATTAAATCTTGCTTTAAAAGAAGCGGGAATTTTACAAACCAAAAACCCTAAGCCAGAAATCAGAAAAAATCCTAAAACTCCAAACCCTAAACAAGAAACACTAAAAACTATTCTGGAACGAGACGATATCTTACTTAAAAAAATTATTCCTTTTTTAAAAAAGACTACTAAGCCCAATATTGATTTAATTGCCGTGACTTATGGTCCAGGATTAGCTCCAGCTTTATGGCCGGGTGTTAATTTAGCTCGCGCTTTAAGTTTTTATTGGAATATTCCCTTAATACCGATAAATCACTTGGAAGCGCACATCCTAGCTAATTGGCTATCTCCCATTGATAAAAAATCTCTGTTTCCCGCTGTTTGTTCTGTAATTTCTGGCGGACATACTTTAATTGTTTTAATGAAAAAAATTGGACAATATAAAATCATTGGCGAAACCCGCGATGACGCTGCCGGTGAATGCTTTGATAAATCCGCTCGTCTACTTGGACTCGGATATCCTGGTGGTCCGGCTATTTCTCAATCTGCCTCTACATTCAACCCACTACATTCCATATTCAAACTCCCCCGCCCCATGATTAATACAAAAGATTTTGACTTTTCTTTTTCCGGATTAAAAACCGCGGTTTTATATTTAATCCAAGATTTAAAAAAACAAGGAAAAGATATAAAAAAATTGACTCCGGCTTTATGTTATGAAATTCAAGAAGCCATTAGCGAAACCTTGGTAAAGAAAACTATGGCTGCTGCCAAAAAATATAAAGCTAAATCAATTATTTTGGGTGGTGGCGTTGTTGCCAATCAAGCGCTTAAAGAAAAATTTATTCAAACTATTAAAAAAGCCCCGACATTCGCCGATGGCGAAGTCGAGGCCCAGACGCCAAATGCGTCTGGAAACATACAAGTCAATTTTCTAGCACCAGAAAGAAAATTCACCACTGATAATGCCGCCATGATTGCCATTGTTGCCCATCTCAATAAAAAGATAAAGAAAGTTAATTGGAAAAATTTAAAAGCTAATGCTAATTTAAAGTTTTAAATAGCTCCCCCAAAAATCAATCCGCCGATGAGGTGGGTTGATTTTTTAATATTTATTTATTAACATCAAAACAGAAGTTTTAAAAAATTGTTCAAAAAAGGGGGGTAAAAATGGAAAATAGAATGGTAGAAATGTATGGCGAAAGACCAGCTAAAGATGTTTACTATTTAGGCATTGCCGAAGCGGTACGATTACGGTCTACTTGTATTGTCAGGCTTGGGGCAATAATTGTTAAAGATGATCAAATTGTTGCCACCGGATATAATGGATCACCAAGAGGGACAAGAAGTTGTTTAGAAAAAGGTTTTTGTCTTAGGAGAAAACTAGGAGTACCATCTGGTTCTCAATATGAACTCTGTGCCAGTGTCCACGCTGAAATGAATGGAATTATTAACTCAGCTCGTGCCGGCGTTTCTTTGTTGGGTGGAGAAATATACATCTTCGGAGAATATGACGGAAAAATAATAAAAGCCCTGCCTTGTTCAATTTGCAAGAGAATGATTATTAATGCTGGATTAACAAGGGTTGTTTGTTCTAATCCGGAATCTCCCAATAATCCTCTCGTTTTCTTTGTTAAAGATTGGACGAAATACTGGAAAACTCACGATATTAATGATGACCCTGAAGTTTATGGAAAAGACCTTTGTTTAAAATAAAAAACAATCCCCATTGCTAAACAGCAATGGGGATTTCTATTATTCAATTATTATGTCGCACAATATTGTTTCACAAAACTTGTGAAACATTTTTGCCTTTTCAAAAACCTATTTTCCAGAAAATAAAGATTTAAAGCCATTTTCTGAAAAATACTCTTTTTAGATGTTTCACGTGAAACACTTTAAACCATTTTTTGCATATCATTCTTAGCATAAAATGTTTCACGTGAAACATTTTATGCTATTTATGGGCATTTTAATAATACCGTTGGTTGAAAATGTTTCACGTGAAACATTTTCGGTTGTTTCACAAAAAATTAGTTTTTCTCCGGACATGCCAAATCTGGCACAAAGTGTTTCACGTGAAACATCCGCCAGCCGGCGGACCAGATTTTGACCCTTCCCTAAATTATTGTGTCGCACAATATTGTTTCACAAAACTTGTGAAACACTTTCTTTAGCTCATTCTAAAAATACCACCTCTAAAAACATAGCGTCGATAACCCAACTTATTAGGGAGGCCTTAATCTTGTAACGACTTTTCTCTAACGGGGTAAATTTGTCCTAAAATTTAATTGGGGATAAAATGAGGATAACCCCACTAAAAATTCAATATTTCTGTTGGGGCAAATCCATGGACACAACGAAACAAATTACTGGCAAAATCGGAGAAAAACTAGCTTGCCAATATTTGAAACAAAATGGCTATAAAATAATCCAACAAAACTATTGGGAAAAATGGGGGGAGATTGATATTATTTGTGAAAAGAAAAATAAAACTATTTTTGTAGAAGTAAAAACAATGCGTGCCACTGAAGAATCAGGATTAAAACCAGAAGATCAAATGAGTCAAAGTAAAATATTTAAATTCAAGAAAATTTCTCTTAGTTATGCTAATCACCACAAAATAGACGAATGGCAAATGGATATGATAGCCGTAGAACTAGATAATAAAAATAATTTAAAAAATATCCGCTATTGGGAAAATATTTCTTAATCTCACCAAGGGGGGGGTTTAAAATAAAAACTCCCGCTAGAAGCAAGAGTCTTATTCTTATAAGAATAACTATTTTATATTTTTATTTTTTCAAAATATTTCCCCAACACAGGAACAACTATAATTTTTTCATTTAAAGCTCGCTCTATACCCCAAATACAAATCATAATACTAACAAAACAAAATAACCAAACAAAAAATGTTCCCAAATAAGGAATAGCATATAAAAGAGGGGAAAGCACAAAAATCATTATTTCTAAAGCAAACACCGCCAACCCTTGTTTAGCATGCATCCGAGAAAAATAACTTTTTCTCCTCAATAATAACGGCACTAAAAATAAAACAGAAAGATAGGAAAGCGCTGCCACGGCTTTATTATTTTTTGTATCTTCAACATCAAAAGGATAATCTTGTTCCATAATTAAATTATATCAGAATTTTTATAATAATAAAATTGATTTTTTGTGGAGGAAGGAATAGAATGATAATGAATTAGATATTCTTTTGAAATTAGAAATTTTTCCGCCAACTGGCGAATTAAAATTTTATTACTATGTCCGGACATTCTAAATGGTCACAAATAAAAAATAAGAAAGCTTCTACTGATGCTAAAAGAAGTGCTGTTTTTTCCAAACTTACGGCCTTTATTACCGTAGCGGCTCGAGAAAAAGGGGGAGACATGAACTCTAATCCTAAATTAAGAATGGCTGTTGAAAAAGCCAAGTCTTTTAATATGCCCGCCGACAATATTGAACGTGCTATTAAAAAAGGAACAGGAGAATTAGAAGGATTAGTATTGGAAGAATTATTTATTGAGGCCTATGCCGCCAATGGTAAACCACTTTTAATCACCGCTATCACTGATAATAAAAATCGAACTATTTCCGAAATTAAACATATCCTCAATAGCTTTGAAGGAAAGATGGCTAATAGCGGAAGTGTTAAATGGTTGTTTGAAGAAAAGGGACAAATTATTTTAGAAGAACAAAAAATAAATGATGAATTAGAATTATCTTTAATTGAATCCGGCGCTGAAGATTTTAAAGAGGAAGGCGAAACAAGTATTATTATCTGTAAACCGGAAAATTTGGAAAAACTTAAAGAAATAATTATAAAATCTGGATACAAAATCTCAGAAAGCTCCGTGGCCTTTCTTCCTAAAAATCCTGAAGTAGTTGCAGAAGCCGAACGGGAACATTTGGAAAAATTATTTGAAGCTTTAGACGACCAACAAGATGTCGCGGAAATTTATTCAACTATAACTTTTTAATATGAGAATTCTAGGAATTGATCCGGGTACTAAAAGAATGGGTCATGGTTTAATTGAAATTGATGAGAAAAAAAATATCCAAGCTATTGACTTTGATTGTTTTGAAACTAAATACAAAAAAGAAGGGGAGATTTTAGAAGATATTTTCGAAAAAACCATGTTTCTTCTGAAAAAACATAAACCCGATGTCTTATCTTTAGAAAAAATATTCTTTTTTAAAAACCATAAAACTGCTTTCCAAATCAGTCAGGCTAGGGGAGTGATTTTATTAGCCGCTCAAATGCAAAAAATTAAGACTTTTGAACCCACTCCTTTAGAAATTAAGACTTGTCTAACCGGTTATGGCCGAGCTGATAAAAAAGCTGTGGCTACTATGGTTAAAAAAACTCTAAAATTAGAAAAAATGCCTAAACTGGACGACACTACCGATGCCTTAGCTTGTGCTGTGACTGCTTTTTACATACAAAAATTCAAAAAGTAAAAAATTAGAATCAAACATTTTTTATTTTATAAAGGATTTACAAAGTCATCCGGTTATTTTTGATTTTTATCACTTTTTAAAAAGTTATCCACAGGCAATACACTTTTAGTCCGTTTGTTATTTATATAGATATTTACTATCATATCTATATAAAATAAGGTTAAAAATACTAAATTCCACCACGATGTGGAAAGTTTGTGAATAGAAGATATTTAAACTATTTTCTTTAAAATTATGGAATTACAAGAACTATGGCAATCAGTATTAGGAGAGTTAGAACTGCAAATTTCTAAGCCCAACTTTCAAACTTGGCTCAAAAACAGTTTTCTCTCTGACAAAAAAGATGAAACTGTCTGTCTTTCTTTAGAAAGCGCTTTTGCTAAAGAATGGGTCTCTAATAAATATCATAAAATCATCCTAAAAATCATTAGAAATTTTGATCCGGAGATAAAAGATATTATTTATCAAATTCAGCCCAGTGAAGAAAAGGCTAGAACCCCAATTTCCTCACATATCAAAAAGTTAGAAACTGATATTCTTTCCAAAACCTTAGATTTCCCCAGTTATAGCATCGATCAAAAGACTGGACTTAACTCCAGATACACTTTACAGAACTTTGTAGTGGGTGCTAACAATGAATTAGCTTATTCCGCTGGTTTGGGAGTAATTAGTGAGCTTGGAAAAAAATATAATCCACTTTTTATTTATGGTGGAGTAGGATTAGGCAAGACTCATTTAATTCAAGGGGTAGGAAATGAATTAAGAAAATTATCAAAAAACAAAATTAACATCCGTTATGTTAGTAGTGAAACATTTACCAATGAAGTAATTAATGGCATTAGAATGAAAAGAATGGATGATTTAAAAAATAAATACCGGAAGGTTGATGTTTTAATTATTGATGATATTCAATTTATTAGCGGAAAAGAAGCTACTCAACAAGAGTTTTTCCACACCTTCAATGCTTTATATGAAAATAACAAACAAATAATCATTTCTTCTGATCGTTCTCCTTATCTTTTATCAACTTTAGAAGAACGTCTCCGTTCTAGATTTGAAGGTGGTATGGTGGCCGACATTTCCTATCCTGATCATGAGACTAGAGTGGCTATTTTAAAGACTAAAATGGACTCCCAAGGTAAAGAGATTATCTTAAGTAATGATGTTTTTGAGTTAATTAGCCAAAAATTCCCATATAACATCAGAGAATTAGAGGGAGCTTTAATTAGATTAATAGGAATGCTTAAAATCAGAAAATTGGCCCCTACCACAGAAAATGCTTCATCTATTTTAGATGAGATTAATAATCACCGCATTAGAATGATTTCTCCGGATAGTATTATTGCTACAGTGGTAGAATTCTACAATTCCACAGAAAAAGAGATTTTGAGCCATTCCCGAAAGAAAGAATTGGTTAAACCCAGACAAATCATTATGTATTTACTCAGAGAAGACTTAAAAAACTCCTTTTCTATGATTGCCAGAAAATTAGGTAATCGCGATCACACTACCATTCTTCATGCTTATAATAAAATTTCACGAGATATTATTAAAAACAAAATGTTATCTCAAGAAATAAATCTGATTAAAGAAAAAATATA
>Ga0172381_10003439_pt1 | contig 16776 bp, 10 predicted proteins | sample Leawel6488metaG_FD_119754 | JGI IMG/M metagenome (GOLD analysis project Ga0172381, IMG submission 119754) | Leachate microbial communities from a municipal landfill in Southern Ontario, Canada - Leachate well 64-88 metaG | ecosystem: Engineered > Solid waste > Landfill > Unclassified | place... | reverse complement strand
CAGTGCTGACGCCAAGGGGATGACCACCTCGTACATGGGGACCGTCATTACCAAGGCGGGCATTGTGGGATATGACCGGGCGAAGGATGGCTCGATGAGCCTTGCCTACGCCGATGGCATGAAGGCTGTGATTGCATCCGATGGGGCGACCTCCGTCTCGTTGCCTAACGGGATACTCGTCAGTGCTGACGCCAAGGGGATGACCACTTCGTATGCTGGAAAGGTCATCACGGTCCAGAACATTGTCGGTTACGATAAGAGTTCCGATGGCACCATGACTCTTGTTTATGCTGATAGCATGAAAGCTTCTATAGCGGCAGATGGAGCTACAGTCGTTAATCTGCCCAATGGGACTGTTATTTCCGCAAATGCAAAGGGCATGACTACAAAGTATCTTGGACTTTTGATAACTGACAAATCTATTGATGACTATATCCTTGGGCAGGACAATGAAAAGGCATTGCACTTCGTCGATGGCATGGTTGCTGTAATCATGAAAGATGGAAGTACCGCTGTCTCTCTTCCCAATGGTATTATCATCGCTTCCGATGGTTCTTGGACTGGGACTTTTTATGGACAGACTGGTATCACCGATGAGAACATCATTGGATATGAGTATGCATCAGGGAAAAGGACAATTACCTACGCCGATGGCATGAAGGCTGTGATCGCGTCCGATGGTGCGGTCTCCGTCTCGTTGCCCAACGGGATACTCGTCAGTGCTGACGCCAAGGGGACGACCACCTCGTACATGGGGACCGTTATCACCAAGGCTGGCATTGTGGGATATGACCGGGCGAAGGATGGCTCGATGAGCCTTGCCTACGCCGATGGCATGAAGGCTGTGATCGCATCCGATGGGGCGACCTCCGTCTCGTTGCCAAACGGGATACTTGTCAGTGCTGACGCCAAGGGGATGACCACCTCGTACATGGGGACCGTCATTACCAAGGCGGGCATTGTGGGATATGACCGGGCGAAGGATGGCTCGATGAGCCTCACCTACGCCGATGGCATGAAGGCTGTGATCGCATCCGATGGGGCGACGAAAGTATCACTTCCCAATGGATTGGTTGTTGTTGCGACTTCAAGTGGAGTGGATACCTTGTATAAGGGTTCTGATCTTACTCAGGAGCCGATTGTTGGGTATGCATTATTTGCCGATGGAAGTAGAAAACTTGAATATAAGGGCGACCTCTTTATTCTTTCAAACGCCGAGGGGATTGTGATGAGCCGTGGCGGTGTCGTTGTTGCTTCCGGAGCTGAGAAGGAAACCAAGGTTGCTCCAGTGGTGAAAGAAGAGAAAAAACCAGCTGGGCAGGCTCCTGTTGTCAAGGAAGAAGCCAAGGCTGTGACTTCAACGAAGGTTGTTGCACCTGTTGAAGCAGCAAAGAACGTGAGTGCTTTCAAGGTTGGCGTTTCTTTCCTTCCTTACTTCAATTCCCAGGGTTTTGTTTCTGTAGGGCCGGTGATTCGGGCTCAGTATGATGCGAATAAAAACATTTACTTTGGTGTTGAGAGTGGTGTTTCCGCCTATATCAATCATTCCAGGGTTGGCATACCTGTTCTTGGTGTGGCTGGTATTCGGGCAAATGTTGGGTATGTGGAAGCGCAGATTGGTGCTGAGTTCCTCGATGATAAGGCTCTCTTGAGCCTTGGAGCTCAGATTGGAGTGGAACTTCAGGTGAATAAGAATTTTGCTCTGGATTTGGGGCTGAGAGGTACCATTCTTCTCAACAGTGGATCGCTTTATAGCAGAAGACTCGCTCCTGTCGTAGGGTGTACCATTAGTTTCTAGGGTCTTTGATTTCTTATTTCTTCTGCTCCCGTGGCTTAGTCTACGGGGGCATTTTTTTGGAAAGGAATAAGTATCTAGCTTTAGGAAACGAAAGGGTCTCCTTTATTGTGGATCAGGACGTGTGGGTTTTACCACCAATGCTTTCTTTTAAAAAGCAACCCCATGATACTCGCAATGGCAGCACAAAAAAGCGTGATGGCAAAAAACCCCCAACCTTGTTCTGTTATTTTGGGAGGTTTGGTAAAGTTCATGCCAAACAGACCGGTGATGAAGGTGATGGGAATGAACATCGTGGAAATGACCGCCATAATACGCATTGTCAAGTTAAGGTGATTATCCAAGGCCGCCACATACAAATCCATTAGGCTTAATGCGGATTCCCTGAGATCATCCAGATTGTCAATCAAGCTTATCACAAGCTCGTAGCAGTTTTTGAGTCGGGGACGGAGATTGATATCGACGAAGGGATTTGCATTGCTTGAGAGTTGCAAGGTGATATCCCTGTAGGGAAGGGAACAATGTTTCAGGTTTTGGACCATGGAACGCTTTTCATGGATTGAGTTGCCGTCGGTTGAAGATGGTGCCTTGAGGATTCGATCCTCCAGCTCCAGCAAGTTCGTTTCCAGCTCGTCGGCTATATTAAGACTATGGTTGACAAGCGTCTCCCAGATGGCACACAGCAATTGAGGCGGTGTATCCGGTGGATACTTGTCGACAGAATCAAAAAACTGGTCCTTGTGCTCGTGGAAGGTAAGTATCCATTCCTTCCCCATGACAATTGCAAGCTGTTCTGTTTGTCCTTCATGCAAGAATTCACAGGTTATGAACAGATAATTCGAGTTGTCAAAATCAATACGTGCCGGTTCGGTCGTATTAAGAATATCCTCCATGGTATAATTTGAGAGCTTATAGGTGAGACCGATCTTCTTGATCGCCTCGATGTCAGCAAGACCTGTGACATGCAGCCAATGAAAGTTCTTGAACACTTTCTTTGTGATGATTGTCTGCTCGGCTATGGTATCTCCAATATAAACTGGCACCCCAGGTTCGCTGTTGAGACTAAGATGGGAGAAACGTTTTGAAGTTTTACGACTGTGCTTGTGCTCATTCATGTACAGTATTGTATTGCATTTTAATACGTAAGGTATATTTTTTTTGCAAACTTGATTTTACACTACCCCAGTTCTCGTTGATTGTAATTATAAGAAACGAATGTCCTATCTAAAATATACATAAAATTTGCATATCCACTCATTTTTTGCATAAAAAAGCTGGAAAAAAAGTTTTCATGATGCTACACTGCCCAAAATAGGAAATTTATACTGAAGAAGGATAAAAATAATGGAAAAGAAAGCGATTGATTGGGGTAGTCTGGACTTCGGCTATATCAAGACTGATAGTCGTTATGTGTCCAACTGGCAGGATGGCGAATGGGATAAGGGAATGATGACAAGTGAGGGAGATGTCACCATAAGTGAATGTGCAGGTGCCTTGCAGTATTGCCAGTCCTGTTTTGAAGGACTCAAGGCCTATACCACAGAAGATGGAAGGATTGTTACGTTCCGTCCGGACCTGAATGCCGAGCGTATGAGCAATACCGCCAAGCGTCTGCTTATGCCATCTTTTCCTGTAGACAGGTTCCTCAAGGCTTTGGACAAGGTCGTGAAAGCCAATCAGGCCTATGTGCCTCCCTATGGGAGCGGCGCCACCTTGTATGTTCGTCCTGTGCTTTTTGGTAGTGGGCCTGTTATCGGGGTCGCTCCTGCTCCCTATTATCAGTTCAGAATGTTCTGTACTCCCGTCGGTCCCTATTTCAAGGGCGGGGTAAAGCCCATTTCATTGTTGGTCAGTGACTACGATAGAGCCGCGCCACAGGGGACCGGCCACATCAAAGCAGGCTTGAACTATGCCATGAGCTTGTATGCTGGGGCGTGTGCCCATAATATGGGCTATAACGAGAATATGTATCTTGATGCTGCTACTCGTACCAATATAGAGGAAACAGGAGGGGCCAATTTTGTATTCATCACCAAGGATGGCAAGCTGGTAACTCCCAAGAGCGGGACCATTCTTCCTTCAATCACCCGGAGAAGCATCGAGTATGTAGCGGAGCATTATCTGCATATGAAAGTAGAGGAACGTGAAGTTCCTTTCTCTGAGCTCTCAACTTTCGCCGAAGCAGGTGTCTGTGGTACGGCAGCGGTCATTTGCCCGGTAGGAAAGGTTCATTCCAAAGAAGGAGATATCATGCTTCCGAGTGGAATGGAGGAGGCCGGACCTTACACAAAAAAACTGTATGATACCCTTACAGGTATTCAGATGGGCAGGATTGAGGCTCCAGAAGGCTGGATCCGCGAAATTAAATAGCAGAAAAAGTACAAGCTTGCATTCTTTTTCTCATCCCGTCTTTTTAGGCGGGATTTCTTTTGTAGCAGGGAAGCTCCCGCTTTTAACATCGTTCAAGACTGTTGATGATATCAACAGAAAAAGATTCAGGAACCCCTCAAAGGCTTGGACATTTTAGTTGAAAACCTCTATGCTCAGGCTCTGCTAATCATGGGGTTAGAATGGAGCTTTTTCATGGAGATACCGACAAATCAGGCACGGAAAGCCTCTTTCCTTTCGGATTTGAAAAGAGAGTTTTCCGGATATAATGTTTCTTCCTTTTCAAAAGATCTGCTAGCGGGGCTTACGGTAACGGCTGTAGCACTTCCCCTTGCACTTGCCTTCGGTGTGAGTTCTGGTATGGATGCCGCTTCAGGCCTGATTACCGCCATTATTGCAGGCATCGTTATTGGTTCGCTTTCTGGTGCATCATTCCAGATTTCAGGACCTACCGGTGCAATGGCTGCAATCTTAGCAGGTCTTGCTGCCCGATATGGTGCTGAGGGAGTCCTTTTCTCTGGTATGCTTGGTGGTATCATATTGATAATTGCCGCAGTGCTGAGGATCGGTTCTTTGGTCAATTACATTCCTTCCCCTGTAATCACTGGTTTTACCAGTGGGATTGCTGTGATTATTGCGCTTGGGCAGGTGGATAATTTTTTTGGAACTGTTTCCCAGGGGGAGAATATCCTTGCAAAACTTGCTTCCTATGGAGAATTAGGATTCCATCCGGAATGGCAGGCACTCTTCTTTGGTCTTTTGGTAGGAGGCATCATGGTTGTATGGCCCAGGAAGTGGAATGCAAAATTCCCAGCCTCCCTTTTGGGCATTATCCTGTCCTTGGTCCTGCAACTGGTTCTGGATTTCCCTGTCGCGGAAGTTGGAGTAATTCCTCGTACCTTGCTCGCTGAGGATAGATTAAGACTTTTCTCCATTCCCTTTGATAAACTTGATACGTTCCTCTCTCCTGCTATCGGCATCGCTGCGCTTGGCATGGTTGAGAGCCTGTTGTGCGGGGCATCCGCCGGCAGGATGAAAGGTGAGAAACTCAATGCTACCCGCGAGTTGCTTTCCCAGGGTATCGGCAATGTCCTGATTCCTTTCTTTGGTGGTGTTCCAGCTACCGCGGCTATTGCCCGAACCAGTGTGGCAGTCAAAAGCGGTGGACAGACAAGACTTACCAGTGTGTTCCATTCATTGGGTCTGCTTGGTTCCATGTTCCTGCTCGGACCTTACATGAGCCATATTCCTCTTGCCGCTTTAGCTGGTGTCCTGATGGTAACCGCTTGGAGAATGAACGAATGGGGGACCATCAACCAGGTCTTCTCGAGAAAAATCAAAACCTCCATCGCCCAGTATCTTGCCACCATGATTGCAACGGTCGTATTCGACCTGACAGTTGCCATCCTGATCGGTATTGCATTATCCATGGTCCTGTTTGTGGTCAAGAGCCATAAGATTTTTCTTGAAGTCGATGATGTCTCATCTTCAATGGTAGGAGACAAGAAAACCAAGACCGTGTACGTCGATGGCACCTTGTTCTTTGGATCACAAGGTGCTATTGAACCGAAGGTTGAGGAGCTCATTGGAAACGGGACCCAAAGGATACTCTTTTCCTTGCGTGGCGTGCCTGGTATCGATCATTCCTCAGTGAATGAATTCATTGATATTGCTGCTTTGTGCAAAAAACACCGTGTGGAACTTGGATTCTGTGGTGTGCAACCTGGGGTGATGAGTATGTTCGAACGCATGGATTTCATCTCCCTTGTGGGCAAGGATGCTTTCTATTCGAGCGCGGTAACCGCTTTGGAAATCCTCAAGACAAAATGAATGCATTCTCTTGCAAGTGTCCTTTGCTGGTTAGGATTCAGCTTTCTCTGCAAAAGAGAACCAGCGTTCTTCCTTTTTTGCTATGACTTTCTTGTTATCCTCATATTTTTTATTTCGTTCTGCCAGAGTCCCCAGGGCTGTCGGCTCTCCTGTTGAGAAACTTTCTTCCAGTTCCTTTTGAATTTTGGAGAACTCCTCAAGTTCCTTGGTGATTGCCTCGTACTCTCTTTGTTCCCGATATGCCAGCCCTTTCTTTCTTTGCTGGGGGATTTTCCCTTTCATTGGCTCTGGTTTCTCAGGCTTTGGTTTTTCCTCTTTTTCCTGTTCACATTTATTTTGGTAGTATTCACTGAAGCAGGCAGGATAGAGACTTATGAGTTTTTTCTCAGTGTCGATGATAAACAGATGATCACAGGTCTGGTCAAGAAAGGCGCGGTCGTGGCTTACAATCAGAGCACATCCATTGAAATCCTCGACGTATTGTTCAAGATTTTCCATTGTCTCAAGATCAAGGTCATTGGTGGGTTCGTCGAACAGCAGGAAGTTCGGATTGCCAAGAAGCCGTGACACCAGGTACAGCCTTCTTTTCTCTCCTCCGCTGAGGGAACTTATCATCTGTCGTTGCATTTTGTCGGGAAATCCAAAGAGTTGTAAGAAACGCCCTGAGGTGACCATCTCATCCTTGCTGAGGCGAATACGTTCGGTGATGCCATCAACATATTGCAATATGGTCTTGTCCTGTGGCAGGTTCTTGCTGTTCTGGTCATAATAACCGAATACTGTATTGATGCCCACATCTACCACACCGCTATCACTTTTCTGATGGGAGCATACAATATCCAATAGAGTGCTTTTCCCGCTTCCATTTGGCCCTACAATGCCAATCTTCTCACCAGCGATGAAGTTATAGGAGAAATCCTTGAATAAAAGAAGTTCCCCATAGGATTTCGAGATATCCTTAAGCTCAAGTATCTTCTTTCCTAATCTCCGCTCGGTACTGGTAAAGCTCCTTTGCTTCTCAGCTTTGACCTCATGCTGCATCTGCACCATTGTCTCAATCCTGTCTTTACGGCTGCTATCCTTTCCTGCACGAGCTTTTGGTCCTCTCTTAAGCCATTGCAATTCTCGTCGGAGGATACCCTTGAGCCGTACCTGCTCTTTTTCGAGCATGTCCATCCTTTCCTCTCTTCGTTCAAGGTATGAGGAAAATGAACCTGGATGGAAAAAGATATTTCCATTGTCAAGCTCCAATATGGAGGTACAAAGCGCATCAAGAAAGTAACGGTCATGGGTCACGATGATGATGGTCATCGTTGATTTCCTTAAATAATTCTCAAGCCATTGGATTGTCTCGATGTCCAGATGGTTTGTTGGCTCATCCAGAAGCAGAAGCGAGGGCCTTGCAGCGAGAATCCTTGCAATGCCGACCTTCTTCAACTGCCCCCCACTGAGAGTGTCCATGGGAGTATCGAGCATATCAATCAAACCAAGCTGGTCCAAAAAAGCATTGTAGTCACTTTCCAAATTCCAGGAACCGCTGTTTTCCAGTTGCTCATCAAGCACCATCAACTGACGATGGACTTTGTCATTGGAAGGCTGGCTTGAAAGTCCTTGATATTCTCTGCGAAGAGCGATACGGCTTCCTTCCCCTTTAAAAAGATAACTTGCGATGGTCTCATCCTTGTCAAAGGTGATGGTCTGGTTGAGCATTACGACATCACTGCCTCTTCTGAGGGAGACCAACCCCTCGTCACTGCTTGTCTTTCCTGCCAATATATTCAGAAATGTGGATTTCCCCGCTCCATTATGGCCTATTAGCCCGACATGTTCCCCTTCCTCAAGTCCGAAACTGACATGGCTGAAAAGAGGGGTGTCATTAACTGTTTTCTCAAGATTCTCTACTGATAACACATTCATATGCACTAGACTAGCCTATATGGTTATAAACAACAAGGTGATTCCGGCAATACAGGACAAGGTGGCGATTGCATTGGAGAGACCTATCTTGTTATGAAAGATGAGCTTGTCCTGGAACAGCAAGATCAGAGGACTTGTCTGGGCAAGTGCTGAGACGGTTCCCACAGGGGCCAGGGTGAAAGCCTTCATCTCGCAAGACATGCCGATAATCGGCCCAAGTAAGGAGCCAGCGACAAGAATCAAGAAGAATTTGGGTTTATGACGATAGGCGCTGAACTCTGCCCTTGCCTTGCCTCGGAACACTGCGAATAAAAACAGGCTTGCAAGACCGCCGATGCTTCGTATCGCATTTGTGGATATGGGGCCTATCTCATCAAGTGCATACTTGGAGAGTATCAGGGAAACAGCTTGGAACAATGCACCCAGGACTGCAAACAGTAAGCCCTGTTTCTGTTCTCCCCCTCCTTTTTGGTCTTTGGCCGAGTTGATGGTCAGCACAATGACGGACGAGATAATGACGGCAAGGGCAATGATCTGCAAAACACTTAGCTTTTGGTGGAAAAGGAAAAAGGAAAGGACAGCGCTGAACACAGGACTTAAAGTCATGATAGCCATGCTTTGACGTGCTCCAATGGTGATATAGGCTCGGAACATCAGCAAATCCGTGACAAAATATCCAAGGGATCCGCTCGCCAGCAGAAAGAACCAGGTACGGCCTTGGCAGTGGAAGACGCCTTCTGTCATATAAGCAAGTACAAGCATCAAAGGTACGGCAATCCACATGCGCATATGAGCCGTGGCATTGGAACCGATGTTCTTTCCCAGATAACCCCACATGATACTGTTCTGCGCCCAGCAAAAAGCAGTGATTAAGGCCAGCGCATGGCCAAAAGCGACGGTACTTTCCATATTTTTGCTGAAGCATACACGAAAGGGAAAAAAAGGGCAGGCTTTCCGAACGAAAACCTGCCTAAGTAATGAGGAAATGGAATCCTTTTGTTACTGACGCTCCTTGTCAAATTCAATCAACTGATTGGCCAGCGTTGAAGGATCCTCGTAGTGCTTCTCGCGACGTTTGTTGATTATCGAGTAAAGAACAGGAGAGAGCAGCAAGGTAAGGAAAGCTCCTGTGGTCAATCCTCCAACAAAGGTCAATGCGATTGGTTGCATCATCTCAGCTCCACTGCCCGGGAAAAAGGCCAAGGGCACCATGCCGAACACAGTGGTCAAGGTGGTCATCAGAATAGGTCTGAGACGGGTTCTTGCCGCTTCAAGGCAAGCTTGGCGTACTGGTATGTGCTTTGCGACCCTCTGGTTGATGGAGTCAACCAGAACAATGCCGTTATTCACCACAACTCCAATCAATGCGATGATTCCCACGATGGAGAAGAGGCTGAAACTTTGCTTCATGGTAATGTGGATGAAAATGACTCCGATGAAGAGAAGTGGTATGGTTGCAAAGATGATGAACGGATCCAAGAGGCTTTCAAACTGGGCTGCCATGACAGCGAACACCAAAAGCAAAGCCAACAGGATAATGATCACCAAGGTCGGACCGTAGGATTCGAATTGCTGCATATCGCCAGTTTGTTCAACGGTGATGTCATCAGGAACGGTAAGATACTTGGCCATGGCTGTTTGTACCTTGTCTTGCACCTCGCTAGCTGAATACCCATCGGCAAGACTAGCCTCGATATGATTCACTCTGAGTTTATTCTCTCGTGTGATAGTCGAAGGGCCACTTGTAATGGCGAAGCTGGCTACAGTGTCAAGTCTCACAGGTCCATTGTTTCCTGCGACAAGCAAGCTTCCTAACTCGTTGATTGAGGAGATGCTGGTGTCATCCATCTTGACCACCAGGTCATATGTGTTGTCACTATCAAACGTACTGATTGTCGTGGCAGTGCTGCCTGAAAGAGCTGTGTAAAGCGTCGTGCTTATTGTGCTCATCGTCACTCCCAGGTCTTTCGCAGTCTCCTTGTCGATTGTCATTTCGATTTTTGGCGAGCCATCTTCCAAATCCGTAGTGACATCGGTGGCTTCTGGTACATAGGTATTGATGATAGAGGCTATATCCTGCACGGTGGAGGATAGTGCATTAAGGTCGCTTCCTGTCACTGAGATATCGATTGGTGAGTCTGAACTGGGACCTCTTCCTCCGCTAAAAACCCAATTGGCATCAGGATTGGAATTCATCAAAGGTCTGATCAAGGTCTTCAGGTCATTGACTGAATACTTCTGCTCATCAATATCCGGCATCAATATCTGGATACTTCCGGTATTAGAGGATCCCACACTTATCATTATCTCGGTATAGGAACCTGACGGCAGGACATCCGTGATCTTTGACTGCAAGGCGAAGAGCTCGGTACGGGTCACGGCCTTGTTGGTTCCCGCAGGTAAGGTCAGACTGAGGTTGACATTATCATCACTGTTCATTGCAGGTGTCAAACTCATTCCAATGTTGGTGAACTTGGTGGAACTGAACAACAAGAGCAATACCAAAAGGACGATAAGAAGCAAACGATGGGAAAGAAAGTAATCAAGCACCTTGACATATCCATTTTCCAGTGCTTTCTCGATTTTTATGCCAATGCCGTCCATCCATTTTAACAATCTGCTCTTCAATGGTTTTTGGACTCGGGTATTCAATCTGAGAATGGAGCCACAGAGGGAAGGTACCAGTGTGAGTGCAACAAAAAGAGAAGCAAGCATTGCAATACATACGGTAAGGATCAGGTCCTGGAACATAATACCGACCATCTCCAGTTTGTTCTTGTAGATGATAAGTGGAATGAACACGCATAATGTGGTGAAAGTCGAGGCCAGGATTGCCGTACTCATGTTTTCTGAACCCAGGATGGCGCTTGCAGCCGCACCATGTCCCTTCTCCCGGTAGTTATAGGTGTTTTCCAGGATGATGATGGAAGCGTCCACTATCATACCAATGCCGAGGATAAGTCCGCTCATGCTCATGCTGTTGACGGTGATGCCCGCCATGGACATAGCCATCAAAGTGATGAGAATAGAGACAGGCATGGAAAGGGAGATGATCAGTGTTGCCTTGATATTCCTGAGGAAAAGAAAGATGAACAGTGCAGCAAGCAAGACTCCTTCGACAGCACTGGAATACACTTCGTTCATCGTCGAATTAATCATCTTGGTGCTATCTTCCTGGATAGACAGGACAATCCCCTTAGGCAGCGCACTGTTGATGCTGTCCAATTTAGCGCGGACAGCCTTTGCTATTGTGGAGCTGTTGGTGCCACTTTCGTTGGAGACCTGGATGGTGACAACCTGTTCTCCATTACGATACCGTTCCTGGAACGAGGACGAGGTTCCTTCGGATACGGTGGCGATATCATTAATAGTCACATTGACGTTATCAATGGTAGAGACAACAGTCTGACGGATGTCGTCCAGATCCATGAACCGCTCATCGATGGTGACAGAGTAGTCAAGATTGTTCTGTGTAAGGGAACCCTCGGTATTTTGGACATTCTCGGCAGCCAAAGCCGTCTTGACCTCGGTCAGGGTAAGACCATAGGAAGCAAGCTTGACGGGGTCGATGTTGACCTCGTAATCCTTGGTCCCCGTACCACGGACTTCCACCTGTGATACTCCTGAGATACGAAGCAGCAAAGGAGACACGTCGTTTTCTGCGATATTCTTCAATTTGCTCAAATCATTGTCCCCTGTAAGGACCAACCGCATAAAAGAGGAGTTGCTCATCCTGTCAAAACGGAAGACTTGAGGACTGTCCGCCCAGTCGGGAAGCGAACTATTGCCATTGATTGTGCTGATGACAGAGTCGACATCACTTTTTGCAGTGTCCAAATCCGTCCCATAGTCAAATTCAAGGGAGACAATACTCCGGCCTTCACTTGACTGGCTGGTCATGGTATTGAGATTCTCGATAGAACCAAGGTTGTTCTCCAATACTTTGGATACTTGCTGTTCGATTTCCTCTGGACCTGCATCATTGCAATCGACCATTACCGCTATGACAGGCATGTCCACCGAGGGATAGAGAGCTATTTGAAGGTTTGAGAGATAGAGGGCGCTTACAATCAGGATGATCACATAGATCATCGTGATCAGCACAGGCCTCCGTACAGACAATTCACTGATTTTCATCTCCTACTCCTTGACAATCGAGACAGGGCTTTGATCGGTTACTGAACCTGCAATGATCAGCAGGTCTCCTTCTTTCAACCCCGAGGTGACCACGGTATCGGTATCGTTGAACGACCCAAGTGTGACATTTACTCTTTTTGCCTGTTCGTTCTCAACGATATACACCACATTCTCTCCAAGGTAGGTATCAATAGCCTTGGTGGGCACTACAATGGCATTCTCAATGTGCTCCACTTCCAGTTTGAGCTTGACATACATGCCTTCTTTCAGACGACTGTCTTTGGCATCGATGCCCAAGGTCACTTTGAAGGTCCTGTTGCTGCTATCCACCGAGGGACTGATGGCTTTCACCGTTGCATTGATGGGGTCATCAGGCCATGCGCTGGTGGTAAAGGTGGCTTTCATACCAATACTGAGAGAGGAAAGGAATCTTTCAGACATGTTGGCGACGACTTCCAAATCCCCTGCTGAGCCTATGGTTGCGAGGACTGTTGAAGTAGAGACTTGCTGCCCTACATAACTACTCACCGAATAGATGGTTCCTCCAATCGGACTCTTCACCTCTGTCGGCTTGTAGACACTCCCCGCGCTTGAAGGGTCAACGACAGCGATGACATCTCCTGCCTTGATCTCTTGCCCGACAGCAAGATATAGCGCAGTGATTTTTCCTTCCAACTCAGAGGAATACAAGTTGACAGTATCCATGCTGTTTTCCAAATCAGCACCTAAAATGGTAGTCTTGATGAAAGTCGAAGTCCCGATTTCGGTTGTACTGACATTCACCACATTTGAATTTGCCGCTTGATTTTGTTGATTCACCGTCTGAACGTTTGAGGTCTTGTTGCCAAGATAATGCCTGGCGATCAGAAATACGAGAAACAAACAAATGGCCAACAATATAACCGTGACGATTTTATCGAATGCGGAATTTTTCTTTTCCATGCTCTTTTTCCTTTATTTTACGAGTTTCTCAACTGAGGTCTCCAGCAAGCTGGAAAGATCATACAAAGCAATAGTGTAATTTAGTTTTTGTTGCAAAATGGACAATTGTGCACTTTGGACACTGTTGGTGGCATCCTTCAGTTCGGAATAGCTGGATTTGCCGGCATTATAGCTTTCCTGGGTGAGACGCAACTGCTCCTCTGCCAGTTTAAGATGCTTCTCAAGCTTGTCCAGGTTGGAAATAGTCTGATTTAAAGTCACCTGAGCCTCCTTCACGGAAGAGTCAAGTGAGGAAATCCCATTGGTATAATTCTGTTGTGCTATCTCAATTGCATACTTGGCGTCATCGATAGCCACGGCGGCACTGCTTGTGGAAATAAGATAATCCAAAGGCACTGAAACCGTTACGGATACTTTGGATGTGTCCGTTATCCCCATCCTGGAATTGCTGCTGCTGTAGAGGTTGCCACCAAGCTGGGTGCTCAGACTAACGTTCACAGAAGGGAAGATGTAGCTTGCACTGGTACTTTTTGCGGTAAGCTTTGCGCTATCGATTGCCAACTTGAGCTTTTTTGCGGTGCTGGTGTTCAGCTCACTCGTCTCAAGTAATGCCAGTGGCTGAGGTTCCTTTATCTGAGGCATATCGTCGAATGTCCAGTCACCGGTAATTCCAATAAGGTTTTGTAAGGTCTCCTTGGCTGAATCAAGTGCCTGTTGTGCTATTTGAAGATCATACTGGGCATCGCTTACTGTCAACTCGGCTTGGCTTACTTCAAGGGTGGATGCTTTTCCTCCCTCGTATTTTGCCTGGATGGTTGCATAACTTTCCTGGGCTGCGGACAAGGTGTTCTGCTTGCTTTGCAACGACAAGGTACATGCGACCGTATTCCAGTAAGCAGTGGTCACATTGGATGCAACCGTGTTCAAGGATGACTGATAGGTATTGTTTGCACTTTGTTTGTTTATTTCCTTCTTTTCACTCTCTGTCGCGGTGGAAGCCGAATCAAATGAGAAACTCAGGCCTCCGACACTGTAGGAAGTTGAATAACTCTTATCTATGATACTCCCGGTGGCGCTGACACCCGCTTCCAAAGTCAAAGAAGGCAGATAGCTATTGACCTCTGTGTTTCTCAGACTTTGCTGCAGTTCCAAAGTGGCCACTTTCAGTGTTCCGTTGTTTTCCTTGGCTGAATCAAGTGCCTGCTGCAATGTCAATTCCTGACCGTAGAGAGCTAATGTAAATAGGCACCCGATACAGGTGAGTATTACTTTTTTCCTGGTCATAAAGACTCCTTTCCAAATTTTACTTAAACCTACAGGGTTTTAATGTATATTACATCGTGTGGCTGTTGTGGATTAATTGTATGAATGTGGAGAGTTTGTGAAGACAGGTTTGTTGACCAAGTATCCAAGGGTGTTTACAATGTCCGCATGATTAATAAAGTACGAGTGAGGCTGACTCCCGAGCAGTCCTCTGATGAGAAAATAGTGCGCCTTGTTGCCTCCAGGCAAGCAAAGGTGAGTCCCGATGATATTAGAGAATTGCGAGTGGTGCGTAGCTCTCTTGATGCAAGACATAGAAGTGTATTTGTCGACCAGGAAATCCTTCTTGGGGTAGGGGAGAACCTTCCTTTGTCCTACCAGAAGACTGTCTACCAGGATGTCCAGGGAAAACAGCAGGTGATTGTGGTGGGAAGCGGACCTGCCGGCCTATTCGCCTCTTTACGTTTGCTGGAATTGGGGTATAAGCCAGTTATTTTGGAACGTGGAGGCGATGTGCATCAACGAAAACTGGATATCGCACAGATGCAGCAAAATGGAAAAGTGAATCCTGATTCAAATTACAGTTTTGGAGAAGGGGGGGCGGGAGCGTTCTCCGATGGTAAGCTTTTTACTCGAAGTGACAAGCGTGGTGACGTATCCAAGGTTTTATCCCAGTTTTGTCAACATGGAGCAAGTGAGCAGATACTTTATGATGCGCACCCCCATATTGGATCGGATAAACTTCCCTCAGTGATTGAACAGATTCGCACCACCATATTGAATCATGGTGGAGAGGTTCACTTTCATGCGAAGGTGACCAGCCTGGTAATCAAAGAGGGCAGGGTGATTGCGGTAAGGACTGATAACGGTGAGCAGTTTGACGGTCCTGTGATTTTAGCAGCAGGTCACAGCGCACGGGATTTATATCAGTATTTCGAGGATAACCATCTTGCTTTGGAGAGCAAGGCTTTGGCTGTTGGTGTCCGCTTGGAACATCCTCAGGATTTGATTGACAAGATTCAATATCATAATCCGGCAGGCCGTGGCAGGTTCCTGCCTCCCGCAGATTATTTCTTTGTAGACCAAGTAAGAAAAAGGGGAGTCTATTCTTTTTGCATGTGTCCCGGTGGTGTGGTGATCCCCGCCTCAACCCAGGAGGGGCTGCTGGTTGTCAATGGCATGAGTTCTTCCACTCGCAGCGGTCGCTGGGCAAATAGCGGGATGGTGGTTGAGTTGCATCCTGAGGATTTGCCTCAGGATAGGTTCAAAGGTAATCTGGGGATGCTAAATTTCCTTGAGGCACTGGAAAGTCGTTGCGCCAAGGCTGGTGGAGGCTCACTGGTGGCTCCAGCTCAACGTATGGACGATTTTGTGAAGGGGAAAGTGTCCTCTTCCCTGCCCCAGTCAAGTTATTACAATGGCTTAGCCAGCGTGGATATGCATAGCGTGCTCCCTCAGTTCATAAGTAGGCGTTTGGCGGAAGGATTCGTCGAGTTTGATAAAAGAGCCCATGGTTTTTTGACCAATGATGCTGTGCTCATAGCTCCAGAGACAAGGACCAGCAGTCCTGTACGTATTCCTCGTATGGATTCCTCCTTGATGCATGTCCAGCTTGAAGGTCTGTTTCCTTGTGGGGAGGGCGCTGGTTATGCCGGTGGTATTGTAAGTGCGGCCCTTGATGGCATCAACTGTGCGGATGCACTAAAGAGATACGCTACGGTAAGGTAAAATGGATAAAGGGTTTCCTCCGATTGAGAATCAGGATTGCAAGGTGCTTTTCCTTGGTACCGGGCCTTCTGTGAAATCGCTTGAGGCCCAGGAGTATTATGCCCATAAGATGAATGCGTTTTGGCCAATCATGCAGCAGTTGTTTCATGTTGAGACGAATAATTATGAAGAAAAAAAACAATTGTTGCTTGAGCATCACATCGCCTTATGGGATACCTTGAAGTGTTTTGAGAGAGAGGGATCCTTGGACAGCAGTTACAAAGTTGTGGTTCCCAATGACCTTAAGCCATTCATTATAGGGCATGGATCCTTACGTGCGGTTTTTTTCACAGGGAAGAAAGCATCGGTATTTTACAAAAGATTTGTCAATTACTATCCTAGGGGGGTTGTCTTTTGTGAACTTCCTTCTCCAAGCAGTGCCAATACTCTGCCTTTCTTGGATAAGCTTGGGATTTATCATCAGGAACTTCAGAAATTCATTGAGTTGTAAGGATTATCCTTATAAACAAAAGCGAGGGCAGACAATCGTCTGCCCTCTCGGATAATAATCCTGGTTCCATTGGAGATTACGTTACCAGACCACAGTTGGTAAACCAGTGAAGATGTTCATGCCATTCATCGACACCGACTTTTGTACTACTAATCATAACACAAATTTCAAAATCGTCAAGGATTAATTACTTATTATTGCTCATGACTTAGGACATACGCATTAAATCTCTTGTCAGCGCCTAAACAGGAGTCTTGACCATGTAGGAAGCTTTTGGCGACTCATT
>Ga0172381_10003438_pt1 | contig 16786 bp, 28 predicted proteins | sample Leawel6488metaG_FD_119754 | JGI IMG/M metagenome (GOLD analysis project Ga0172381, IMG submission 119754) | Leachate microbial communities from a municipal landfill in Southern Ontario, Canada - Leachate well 64-88 metaG | ecosystem: Engineered > Solid waste > Landfill > Unclassified | place... | reverse complement strand
GCTAGCGACTTTGCTCTATAGCAATATTACAGAAAAAGTTGTAGTAGCATCTTCTCCTAAGACTGCAGAAATGGCTAAGATACTTGAAAATACATATCGCTGTATAAATATAGCATTAGTCAACGAACTTAAGATCGTTGCAGATAAGATGGGAATAGATATGTGGGAAGTGGTTGATATTTCCTCTACTAAACCTTTTGGCTATAAACCATTCTATCCTGGTCCGGGATTTGGAGGTCATTGTATTCCAATAGATCCCTTCTATCTTTCCTGGAAAGCTAAGAAGATAGGAGTAAATACCAAGTTCATAGAATTGGCTGGTGAAATAAATATAAAAATGCCAAGGTACTTTATTAATAAAGTAGAAGAAGCTATAGTTAGAAGGAGAGGAAAGTGTCTAGAACATTCAAAAGTTTTACTAATTGGAGTAGCCTATAAGAAGGATATAAGAGATATAAGAGAATCTCCAGCTATAGAGTTACTAAAGCTCCTAACTAAAAGAGTAGTAAATGTTAAATATAGTGATCCGTATATTCCGGAAATAGGACCGACTAGAAAAGGACACTTCGATCTAAAATCTCAAGAACTTACCAGAGAGCTTCTAGAAGAAGCTGACTGTACTATTATTGTTACAGACCATTCCAACTTAGACTACAAAAAGATCGTAAAGTATTCTAATATTGTTATCGATACTAGAAATGCAACTAAAGGAATAGTTAGTGATAAAATAATTAAGTAGGGAGAAGAGTATTATGAAAAGAAATATTACACTTCTATTCATTATAGTTATTATTCTTATTGGTTGTAGAGAAAAATACAAAATAGAAAAAGTCTGGGGAGAAGTGCAAGAAATTAGAGTGGTTATATCTTCTGAGATATCAAATAGAGGTAATCCGATAGGAGGAGCAATTGTTGGTGGCCTGATTGCGGGGGATACTGGAGCTATAGTTGGAGCTATTTCAGAAAGTTCTTCGAGAACGATAGAAACTAGAGGTAAAGTTAAAGCCGTTCTTTGTTTGGTAAAACTAAAAGATGGTACTCTACTTCGTATGTCCCTCAATGAGAAGTGCTATAATATAAATAGCATACTTACACTTAGAAACGGAGACAAAGTTTGTATCATAAAGAGAACACTAATAGGTTACAAGTCGAGATATTTTTGGGGATCGGAATTTGGGAGGGAACTGGAGGGATTAGAAAATGATAAGATGTAGACATTGTAGATATTTCGATCAAGTACCGAGAAAGAAGTTACTTACATGTAACCAGAAAGGCATTAGAGCTAGTCACCCAGTCTGCTCTAAATTCAATACCGATTTAAGATGTATATTCTGCATAAAGTTCAAAGAATGTAAGGAAACAACGGGAGCTCTAGGATCTATATGCCGAAAATTTAGCCCAAAATACTTCTGCGGAGACTGCACTTACGACTGCAAGTCTCCTAAAAATAGAATATGTAACAAGTTCATCACCTTCAACTTTCCTAAGAAAGAATCTTATAAATTAGGGATGTTGAACATTCTAGAATATACTTATAGAGTAGAAAGTGCTCTTCAAGGTACTATAGAAAAAGTACAGAGTGAGCTAGAAAAAGCTGGTATGCCTGCACAATTCCAAGAAGCTCGATTGAATACTTACGTAGATAGACTGCTCTCTATAGCGACTTTTACTATGCTTATTAATCTATTAGGTCTTGAACAGTACAAAAAGAAGTTAGTTGATAGTGAAATCGAGAAGATTTGGGGAAGGAAGATAGGAAAGGAGAAAGATTAAAAAAAAAGAGTTGAGGACTCTTGATGGGAGAGGGATTGGGATGATTGGGAGTCCTCAACTCTGTTAATGTTTATTGGCGTACCACACAATTCCTACCATTATGCTACCCCTTCAATTTATCATCTCTGCATTTCAACTTCATTTTTATAGCATTTAACAAGTCCATAACTTTGAAATTTTTGAATATATCGAACTTCTTAAGAATGCTATTCCCTTCGTAATGATTAATCTCGCCATTAGCAATTATAGATAAATTTATTTCTGGATAGGAAAGTGTTTTATACTGATACTCTCCCATGAAGGAGTTACTTTGTTCCCCATATGTAAAATTTAAACTCTTTAAGAAGTGGTCTTCTATAACAATAGCACTATCGTCCGTTAGTAAGATTAAAGTTTTTCCATCGCTTAGCAACTGGAATGGTTTTCCATAGAGGGAAACGCTGCTCATTATTCTAAATCCTCTATATCGGAGACTGCATGTTCAAGCAGACTCTCAAATTGCTCTTCCATGGTCTTAAGAGTTTTCTGCATAGAACGAATTTCTTTCAAACGTTCTTTAATAAGAGTTTTAGATTTAACTTTCAATTCCTGTTCCAGTTCTGCCTCTGCTTCCTCTAGAAGTCCTCTAAGTTTTGTATCTGCCATCTTATTTTCCTTTCTTTTAAATTATTCCTACCAATTTTATTGGACATCCACAATGCGGACAATTTGCTCTATCTAATTTTCCAGAGTTCTTCTTATAGGAATTCCTCTTTTTAGTAAAAGAAGATTTCTCGACTGAGGTTACTTCTCTACATAAATCTTTACGCCACCAGAATTGTTTTCCATCGGCGGTCTCTAAGAATAGTTGGGCAGCATCGCAACTCCCTACTATCTTTGCTACTCCGTTAACTTCCCCTGTTCCATACATAGCTTTTACAGTATCCCCAATCTCCATAGTTTCTACCTCCGTAAAGTTGGATGTTGTCTCTGGATGGAACGTTCTCCTCCAGTAGTTTTCTTCACTGTCTTTTTATTATTCTTATCCTTAGAAAGACCATTCCCGATAACTTCCAGTTGATCGATATCAAAAGCTTGACCTTCTTGTGGAGTTCCATCCTTCTTTACTTTAGGCATTACATTTACCCTTACGCAGGAATAGAGCCACTTTGTAATAGCAGTAACTATTCCCGTAAAACCAGAAACTTTATCTCTAACTTCTTTACCTAAGAGTTCTTCACCTTCCATTTCTATACCCTCCCTAATAATTTCTTAAAGTTATCAACATCAAATTTTGTTCCTGGGCAACTTTTGTAAGAGGCAAAAGTGCTATGGCCATATACTTCATCTTTAAAAATATCCAGCTCAATCATCAAACCTTTTAGGAATTTTGCCCCATATAGAAGCATTTCTTGAGGGGGATCTTCAATATCGTAATTTCCAACAAATAGAAGTCCTATAGCTATATTATTCTGACCAGTACAATGAGCACCAGATATGTTCAATGGCCTACCAGCAAGAATTTCATAATGGTCGTTTACTTTCTCTACTCCAAAGTGATATCCAATATCTAACCATGGAGCTACAACATTCTTTTCACCATTCCTAATGGCTTCTCTAGCTTCCTTCTCAGTAACAATAGTTCCACCAATTCTCCAGCTTGTATGAAATCTTCTTATGGCTTGCCAATCAGCAACAACTCCATCTTTAGTAAGACTGTGATGCAAACATACCTTTTTCCAAATGCTCATATATCCAATTCCCTTTCTAAATGTAGAGATTACCAAAATAGGCTGAAAACAGAGCCATCCCCTTATTAAATTTTCTACGCCTATCTTCATATAGTTCTGGTGTAGAATCTTCTGGATAACTAAGGTTCTTACGATACGCCTCAAATCCATCTATCATTTCATCTAGGATTATTGCCCAGTCTACTTCTGTCATATTATAAGGATAGCTATTTTCAAGAGTTTTAAATTCTTTTAACATTTTCAAAATAACTTTAGATAGGTAGCTATCCATATCATGGACATCGCTTAGCGTATAGCCTCTCAATCCTCTGTTAAAGAAGTCTATCCAGAGGCTATACACTAAACGTATATTACTAAACAAGCGACAAATCATTTCTACTTACCTATTCTATTCTGGATGTCCACCATAGGTAATGGCATTCCTCCACCAACATACTGAGGATAATGGCCATCCCACTTTTCAAGAAGACGAAGCTCGATAACTTTCGGATTCTCTTCAATAGCTTTCGACTCCAGTTTAAGTGCTTCTGCTTTTCCTCTGGCTTCTTCGACTTTTTGTTGAGCCTCGTACTTAATCTGCTCTAACTTATTCTTAGAAGCTAATGCATTCTGCTCTGCAGTAACTTTTTTCTCAATAGCATCATTATAGCTCTTAGAGAAGTCAAAATCCACCATATTAGACTCGTCGATGACTACACCATGCGGAGCTAACTTAGCAAAAAGTAACTGTTTTATATCTTCTCTTACCTGCTCCCTTTTAGTTATTAACTGCTCTGCGGTAAAATTTGCCATTACTGCTTTAGTAGCTTCTGGTACAGCAGGATCAATTATTCTTTCTTTATATTCCATACCAACATCTCTGTATACGGCAGCAGCCTTCGTAGGATCCAAATGAAAATTAAGAGCTATCTTAGTTGTTACTTGTTGAAGATCTTTCGAGGATGCACTGGCCGATATCTGATCTTTAATAACCCTGACATCCATTATCTTTACTTTTTCCCAAATAGGAACTCTAAAGTAAAGTCCTTCACCGTATATCTTGCCAGTCACTGCGCCCCACTGCAGTAACACCCCACGTTCTCCAGCACCAACTATTCCCAACGGAAAGTTTACCCAGAGAATTAGGAGCAGTATGAATCCCACTACCCCATATACTGCTCTCTTGACATTTTTGATGAAATCCAATTCTCTAGGACTTCTTTCATCTTCGTCATAAGAATTTCTAGCCATAATACTTCCTCCTTTAATAAAATTATTAATCTATTCCTATAAGGAATAGTGCTTCTTAATCCAATTTCTATACTCTCCATTACTTATATTTTCAACCCAATCCCTATTATTTATATACCACAGAACTGTCTTAGTGAGGCCAGTATAAAAGGACTCATTAGGAGCCCACCCTAAACTGTTTTTAAGTTTATCAGAACAGAGCGAATACCTTAAATCGTGTCCGGGTCGATCTTTAACGAACGTAACAAGACTTAGAGTTCCTCCTTCTCTGTCTAACATAACATCTATATTGTAGCAGATCGACTGTATGACTTCTATATTTTGTTTTTCATAGCCTCCACAGATATTATAAGTTTCTCCTATTATCCCTCCTTTCATTATTGTATATATTGCAGAACAATGATCTATAACATACAACCAATCTCTAATATTTATTCCAGCACCGTAAACTGGAATAGGCTTTTCTTCTATAGCATTAATTATAGCTAAAGGAATAAGCTTTTCTGGGAATTGATAGGGACCATAATTATTAGTACAATTAGAGATTATAGTTGGGACTTTATAGGTATTGTAGTAAGCCCTAACTAGGTGGTCGGCTGCTGCCTTAGAAGCAGAGTAAGGACTTCCAGGATTGTAGGGAGAGTATTCAGTAAAAGATTCTCCTTTACTAGCACTTCCAAATACTTCATCGGTGCTAACATAATAAAAAAATCTAATCTGATCTTTTCTTCTTCTAGCTAGTTCTAATAGTCTTAATGTTCCAAAGATATTAGTTGTTACGAATGAATCTGGATCGTCTATAGATCTATCGACATGAGACTCCGCTGCTAGATGACAGACAGAATCTATAGGGTATGTATTAAATACATGTTCCATCTTCATTCCATCGCAAATATCCGCTTGGATAAATGTGTATCGATCCTTGTATTCTTTTTCAATATCTTTTAAGTTTTCTGGATTCCCTGCGTAGGTAAGTTTATCTACATTTATGATATTTCCCTCGAAATCAGTCTCTGTAAATAAATACCTAATTAGATTAGAGCCAATAAAACCGCATCCACCAGTTACTAACAAGTTCTTCATAGCAAAGGCCTCATTGCTGAAAGACTATAACGGGAATAGCAACAAAACTTAGGTTGTTCCTCCCTAAAGAGTATTGGTTCCTTTTGAAATAAACCAAACTCTAAGTTCTCTTCTATTTCAATAAGTTTGAATCTGTCAAAGATATCATGGCAGTGACGATAGCACTTACCCACCACTAAAGAAAATGTAACTTCTATCATGCTATACTCCATAGTAAGAATTAAGAGACTGTTTTATCCCCTGCTTGTCTTCAGAAGTGAACCCTACAAAATTTTCACAAGATTTTGCAAAACTGGCAAACGTTCTTGGCTCCTTTCTAAGTGTAGATTCAAATTCCCAATCCAGTCTAGAATCTGTGATCAATTCAACGAACTGCATCTGTTTAGGAGTACAATTGTTCCTTAGGTGCCCTAAGAGATCTTTTCTCCCATTAAAGCCATGATTAGAGCTAATAGGATAACAATTATCTATGTCCCTAACTACATTTTCCCAACCATCTTTACAACTCTCTAGCCTTCTCCGCTTTCCAGCATTGAAATACTGTATAGTATTATTTATATAGTTAGAAACTGTACGTTTAGTACCTGCAAGAATAGCATCCCTTCCTTTCCAGTCATTCTTATACAAATACCTAAGAGCACAAAGAATAGAATCGTGAATAAAGTCGTCCGCTTCAAGGTTATTAGAATTATAAACGAATCTTAGTTTTCTATTTACCATGAACTTGATATATCCCAATAATTCTTTTTCTAGAAGTGACCATAATTCTTCTTTACTAAATACTCTTTCTAATTCTTGTTTCCTCTTTAGGAGTCTATTTTTCTCTATATGACATTCATCAAAGATGAACCATATATCTTGAGGGGAAACAGAAAGTATAGATGCTGACTGGTCTACACTTTTTCCAAGAGCAACTAAAAGAGCTGCTCTCCATAAGGAACTAAGAGAATAGTAAGAATGATCAACAAAGAATTTTATTTCTAATAATTCTGGAATACGATATGTTCCTGCATAATGCTTAATCCATAACTGACGAGCAAATCCAAGAGCGTATCTAAATAGTTCTACATGAGCAACAAGAGGAATCCTAGGAAATCCGCTTAGTCTTGAGCAAATCATATACACTACCTCCTGGTATATTGAAATTAAAGTCATAATTTCCTATGATAAAACTGAAGATGTCTTTAGGTTCCGCTTCTCGAAAAATAGGACAGCACAGGCAAGTAAAATTCTTCCATTTTGCTGCGATATCTAAACATATATCGTAGTATTCGCAGTATAAATATTTTACGCATCTATCTCCGTTATAGATTTCTTTAGGTTTAGTAGTAAGGGAACCTGGTCTTCTTTCAAAACTCAAGACTCTCATTAATTTAAGGACCTCCTCTGCCTTTTTTAATAGCATCAAAAGGCTTTGCCAATTCTCCTAGAAGGGAATTAGCCATTATTCTAGCCGTTCCTATTTCAGGAAGTATAGAATGGATATGGCCATCTTGATACTTAACAATTACAAGAACGTCAGTAGGAACTTTTTCCTGCAATTGTTCGACGTCTCTTATAGTTTTTAGCTCTTTGTCTAACATATTTTTTAACTTGTGATATCCAAATCCTTCCATCTCTCATCCTCCTTAGGCTATCCTAAATCGCTCTTAGACTTCTCATTCCTAGTTATAGACAAAATACGACTATTTTTGAATAGTAAAAACTCTCCCATAGCCTTTTCTACTTTCCAAACATGATTATCTGCATTACCAGAATAATCGTCGAATGCTCCGATAAGATCTCCTTTAGATTTCTTTAGATGAAGAAAGAATATATCTATTCCAGTCTTAATATTATAGTCTATATCGAATACACGATCTTCATTTATAGGAACAGTAGGCCACCCTTCCATTACTTGCATTAATCCTTTAGCACCTTTACAACTAACTGCCATAGGATCATAATTAGAATCTGGATGAATAATTCCTAATACTATTTCATAAGGTAAACCTCTTTCCTTAGCTTGCTTAATTATTTCTACTGCGATATCCTCTCTTAGTGTTTTAGGCAATTTACTATTCTTTTGTTTAAGAAAGTCACTAACTAATAGTTCTTCAGAAGAAAGAGAAGGCTCTAAAACTTCTCCGTATGCTGGTTTGATGCTCGCTGATGGAAAATATTTTAGAGTTACCATTGTTGCAATTACAATTCCAAATACGAAGGCCGATACTGTTAGCAAGATAATAGATTTTTCATTTTCGAGTTTTCTGTAGGTAAATATCCCTTTCACCTTAGCTACGATATTAGCTATCATATATACTCTCCTCTATTCTAGAATTTATAATTAGGGTCTTCCTCTTCTTTAAGTCTCTCTAGTTCCCTAGCTGCCAATGCGACTGACAACGAAAGTCCTAAAGAGCAATAAATAAATATATAGCCAGCCTGGCTTATACTCCACTCCTTAGTGCCAAAAGCTACTGCCGCATCTGTAAATAAATGCAAAAACATATTAGGTTTCATAATTGGAAGAGTATTCTGCAGAGCTTGAGCAGTATTATCTAAGAACTCCTTCCATGTTATATCTGATAATATCTCAGGTGGTGGAGGTATCGAGGAAGAAGATCCTACGAGTTCTCCACTTCCTGAAATTATATTGGATAGTTCAAAACCTATTCGTGCTGAATCTTTGAGTGTTTCTAATGTTTTAGGACTTATTACAACTCCGATACTATTGTTAAACTCTCCTACTTCTACTCCTAATACGTTAGTCATAAACTCCTCAGCAAGATCGTAAGAGGTCTTAGAAGGTGGTCTTTCTTTAGCTATCCTATTGAGAGCTAGCATAGAAACTATAAATGGAAAAAATAATTCTTTCATCTTACTTGTCTCCTAATAGTGAGGATATATCCTCCTCCACTAATTTAGCTTCAGCTTTTAAAAAGTCTAATACTTCTTTTCTTGCAACGGCTACCTTTAGATTCCAAAGTTTATCTGTAGGGACTAACCATAAAGATTTTTTCTTATACACATATAATTTGTGAGTCCCTCTCTTAGTAAAGACGTGGCAATATACTGGTAGCTCAACTTTTATTTTTCTTTTTACTGTTACGGTATATTTCTCTTTGATAACCAATTTCATTGGCTTATATGTGGAATAGAGAAGCTGATTAGCCTTTACTCTTTTATCTCTTTCTTTTTCTGCTTGAGCATTCTTAAGTTTTAAATCTTCTTCAGTTTTTATAGAAGTATCGTAAAGACTTAAAGGTGATTCTATTAATTTTCCACCAGCACTAATAATAGCTCTATCCCCTGTAACAGAAATGACGTCCACCCATTCCTTCCGCTCTTTATGCCATAGTTTCCAAGGTATACCCAGTTCTTCGAGCAAAGATTTAAACAGCAATTCCATCTTACTATTATATTCTTTCCCTAACCATTTATACTCTTCACTCTTCAGAAATCTACCCCAAGCGTTTCTTACAGGAGCCTGATGGTTATAAAAACATCTTGATAATTCTGCAGGAGAACATTTATCACATCCAAGTTTATTAACGCATTCTAAATCCAATATAGGCATGATTAAAGACATGGTCCTATCATCTATCTTAGATGTTAGTGAGAAATCGAATGCCTTTATTTTTTCTATTAGTTTGATTTCCTCCATTTCACTCCTCCAGTAAAGATAATAAAGAATTCATCCTAAATTTTTTGATTATCTTCTTCAACTCTGTTTTATTTTGCTTAACTTTGGAAGAAATTATTTTTTTAATAGTCCTCCTCTCTTTTATATCGAGATCCTTAAACTTTAAAAGTTTTATAGCTTCATAGTTATTAGAAAGACTTTTTACATCCACTGAAATATTCTTATAATTATCTTCGATGAGCTTCTTAACTTTTCCAAGCATCTTTGGAAACTTCTTAATCATATTACCTTTACTGGCTCTTAGTAAAGCTATAATAATTTCAGACTTCTTTGGTCCCATTCCACTAATGCCTTTTATGTTATCAGAGGAGTCTCCTACAAATGTCTTATATATAGGAATCTCATTTGCATAAACCTGGATCTTATTAAATACGTCTGTAGAATCCCAAAGAACTTTCTTAATAGGGTCATATACTTTTATCCTCTTAGAGACAAGCTGAAACATATCATGATCGCCAGAAACAACTAATACTGAATGTTTTCTAGACCTCCAATAGCTAGTAAGTATTCCAATGATATCATCAGTTTCGTACGGTAAATAAGCACAATGTAATCCCATATATCTTGCAAATAAAGAGAGAGCTAATCTCTGCTCCCAGATTTCTTCTGGCAAGGGTTTTCTATGTGCTTTATAATCTGGCAATAATTTTCTCTGTCTTGTGTCTTCTATCTTAGATATTCCAGAAGCTACAAAACATTTAGAGTCTCTAAATTTCTCTCTTATCATATTAAGAGAACGTACAGACCCAAAAAGAGCACCAAATTCTAAATTCTTTTTACTATAATTAAGTTGATAATAGTTCCTGTAGAATACATGATCTAGATCTACTATAACATAATCGTAATGAGCATTCATAGTATTTAATCCGAAACGTAAGAATCGTCATTAAGAGCATCCGTATCCCCTGTAATAGTTACTGTTCCTTTTACTTCTATATCTTTACAATCTGGTTCAAAGAACTCCTCTACACTAGAATTCTTCCCTAAAGCTCCTGCGTTAATTAATCTTGTGATTAATTTTCCTTTTCTTTCTGCAACAACCACCTTAAATTTTTCGCTCATACTATCCTCACCTAATTTAAATAAAAGTGTGGGGATTTCCCCCACACTTCGATATAATAGATCTACACTTTATACTATTAAATTATATTTTAGCCCTCTGGCTCCGGTACTGGTTCAGGCTCTGGTTCCGGACTGGGCTCGGGAGTAGGTTCAACTGGAGTATTAGCAGCGATAGCTGCTGCCAATGCAGTTGCCGTTCCCTTCAGAGATGCAGTCAATGCCGATATTTTTTCTGGATCGTCTTTGACCGCTTCCAGCTGATCAGCTATCCCCTCAATAAGCTGAATAGCAGATTGCTCCAGACTGGTATTCTCTGAAACCTGCTGTTGTAAAGCATCCAATTCCACCGTCATAGTAACTCCTTCCGTATGTATGTTGTTAATAATTTCGTCAAGCTTTCCAATTATCATTGTTAGCTTGGCACTTACATCCTTCTTCCAAGAAGATCTAAAGAAACTGCACAGATTCATCACCTTCCCTTCTCCTCTAAGGCTTATAGTTTACCATTAGTAAATCCGACTACGCCATAATTTGCCAAGGTGACTATATAAGTATCCCAACCAATTCTAGTATCGAACCCGTAAGGATTTATTTGAATAGTATCCATACTTATATTTATTCCATGCGAATATATACCAAGACGTTCTGAAATAACTTTTACCAGTTCCTGCTTACTTCCAACTTCTACAACTGTTTCCATAGAATCGATTAGGGTACCTCTATGCTCTCTAAATTTTATAGGCATTTCTTTACCCTCACTTTAATATTATTAGAACATAGATCGTTTAGAATTTTGACTATAGCATCTCCATGGCACTTATATGGCTTGCACCAACAACCTAAAGTTTTTCCTCTTAATAGCTTAAACCTCTTTTTTAGTTTGGGATCCTTCTTTAATAGCCCTCGCATTCTTTTTTCATATTTATCGATTACTTCCATCCGAGTACCATCCTTACCTATAATAAATGGATTACCCCACTCAGATGGTCTTCCTATATAAATATCGTAAGGTTCTCTATTACAGTGGACAACTTTAGTCTGCATTGATATGCTTATCAAAACATTGTTTTAGGTAATTGGTATAAGATTTATCTATATCCATAGTCTTTCCTAAAGAATCACTCAATTTAGCGACAGGTTTTCCATTACACTTTGTCATTTTCAGAACTATCTGTATAGGTTTAAAATCGAAATCATTTGTGATATTCGTTCCTATACCAAAAGAGACTCCTATACGGCCATCAAAATGCTCTAGAATCTCGTAGGCAGTTTTAAAAGTTAGGCTATCGGAAAATATAATAGTCTTAGTATTAGGATCAATACCACACTTTTCATAATGCTTAATCAGAGCCTCTCCATAATCTAATGGATCTCCACTATCTTGTCGAGTACCGATATACAGGTTAGATAATTGCTCGTCGAAATCGTATAAGAAATATTTTAATCCTATTACATCTGAAAGAGCTATCCCTAGATCTGTAGGATATTCTTTCAACCAATTGTGGAGAGCAAAATACTGACTCTGTTCAAGACCTCCTGGAATATCGTATATAGCCTGGTGAGCTTGAAGCCACTCGTGAGCCATAGTACCAACTGCCTTTATACCAAATTCTCTGGCAAACATAAGATTACTAGTTCCTACCAGACTATTAGGACAGACTTTCTTAAATATTCCAAGAGCATTTCTTTGAGCTTCGACTGAATGTCTACGTCTTCCTCCAAATTCTGAAAATAGAAGTTTCTTTTTAGCTTTATTTGCTAAGAAGTCAGCTTTTACAAGAGTCCTAGAGTTAGCCTCTACATAATCCACAGACATCGATCTCGAATAGAGTTCACTAATAATCTGGAGTATCGGCATTTCAAAAAGTATCGTCTGGAGCCAAGGACCCTCTACTTTTACTACCAGTTCCTTCTCACTATTAGTATAGACTATAATATACTGAGACTGAAATCTAAAGTCTTTAAGAAACTCCAGATAATCATTCTTCAGGAACGGGAGAGTATCTCTTAGATATTCAATATCATAATCTGTGAACTTGATACGTTCACATAGATCTTTAATAGATTTTACAATCCAAGGTTCATACACTCTAAAGTCTACAGACCCTGTTCTACATTTAAATTGGTATTCAACTATAGCTCTAGGGAACTGATGTAAAACTGCCTGTTGCATAGTTAATTTATATAGATCCTGATCCAATGCACTTGTAATTATCATTATGCCTCCACAGATTCTATAATTACGGATGTATTTAGAATTTGAGCTCTTGGTAGATTCCACGGATGGTTTCGTTTGAATATTGTTTCCCTATACTTCTTGATAACAGGATCATTAGGATCCGATTGTTTATCTTCCAGATGATCTCTTAAACGCATATCTATAGTTTTATAATTGTGATAAGGATGGCAGTTTTTATTGTACTCTGGAAATATCTGATCGAAGTCAGACTCCGTAATCCCTAATCCATCTGTGGGAACGGCATCTATACATGCTTTAAGAGAAGACGATTTAAATTCATTCTCTCCAGATAATGACATGCTAAGATAGTTTGATAGTTCGTACACTTCAGTCTTCCATAATTGTTGGATCATTCCAAAATCTCCAACATCCCCATGGAGCGTCCAAAAACCCAATAGATATTCTGTTAGATTGTCGGTAGAGAGAACCATACCTCCCTTGTGATAAGCTTCATCATATAGCTTAATCATTCTTAATCTAGCCTTTAAATTTCCTCTCGCCACCGCATACCTATAACCTTCTTTCCCCAGTATTCCCATTCTACTAGCTGAGTCAACAAACCATTCTGTTAAACTTGAAATACAATATTCATTACAGAATGCCTTGCCTATATGATTTGCTCTTTTTTGCTCTTCCCAGTCAGACTGTATGGGTAGACCAAATCCTATTAAAGGAACTTTTACTTTACTCGCCAATGCCGCAACTAAAGCTGAATCTATTCCTCCAGAAAGTCCTAGAATTAAAACCTTAATTCCGTGAGAAGAAATATATTCGTTAGTTAGATTTATGATATTATTTTCCATCTTCTCATAATCTGTAGAAAATACCAAGTTATCTTTCATAGGTTATTACTCCTCCCATTTAATGTCTGAGAATACTATAGGTAGAGCACAAGCCTTACTCATTTCTGAAATAGCCTTTAGCCCATCATATTCCTTAACATTCACAGCAGCTATGGCATCAGTAAGCAAATACACTGTTACCCTGTTAGAAGCTACTGGATGAACTAACTTACAAGCGTCCAGAACGGTAGACTTAACACAGTAATCAGTAGCTAAGCCACAAACATATATTCCTTTCTTCTCTTTTGGATTATACATTAGCCAGTCAATAAAATAATCTACAAAATTAGGATTGGCAAATACAGAGTAATCTTCCTTTCCGATTACATAACCTTTTGGAAAGGTAACAAATCCTTGCTTAGTATGTTTTAATATTTCATCGTATATTTCTGACCCCTCTGTATTCTGGATACAATGTTCAGGCCATGTACCACCACGATCGATAAAAGAACAATGCCTTTCTGGATGCCAATCTATAGAAAAAATAACATGTCTGAATTTATCGATATAAGATTTTATCTTAGGCGTTAAATTAAGAGCACCTTTAACCGCCAAAGACCCTGTTACGAAATCATTTTGGAAGTCTACAATTAGTAGAATATCATTATCCTTATTATGATCTATCACTTAATTTATCCTCCTTATTTCTTTCCGATAGTATCTATATCATCTGGCGAATTAATATACTGGTATCCACCCTTGTTGTAGAGTACAGCAACTCTTTCCTTACGTTCTTCTTTTAGCTTATTTGCTAGCCTTTCTCCACACAGAGTACAGACATCATAACCTAAAAGAGCACGAGCTAAGGGATAAGGTCTACCACACTTCCTACATCTCGATTTCGATTTTTTCGTGCTTATGTTTTTTAACCTTCTTACGTTTTTCTTCATGTTTTTCTTCATGCTTAGCCAACCTCCTCCAGTAAGCCATTTTTTTACTATTGTATCTCCGCTCCAACGATGTAACTCCAAATCTTGTTTCGTCGATAGTCACTTGTGCACAAGGTCTGTAGACCATAAATATCTCACCCTGCTCTGTATCAGTCTTTAGGGCATTACATACTCCTACGAAGCAATCATCTATTATTCCTATTTCTCCGTAGGAATGATCTACCTCCCCATGCTGTTGTACTATCATACTAACAAAAGAGCCTATTAGGCTATCTAAACTTGCTGGTAACTTATTACCAGCCGTAACGATAGCTAATATGTTACTTTTCTGAATTATTTCTACTTCCTTCTTTATGGCTTTAAACCTTCTTCGTCTTAAGGCTATGAAGTCTTCTCCTATCTCTACTACTCTTCCAACCTTCTGAGAAATAAAAGTAGGAAGTATAAGCCTAACTAATCCTATCTGCTTACCTTCTACAAGATTAAGCTTACTCCCTATTACTTTAACAGAACGGTCGTCAATCTTATGTTTAGATTTCTTAAAGCTTTGTACGATTCCTTCGTCTGATAATCCATCAAACTCTGGCATAGTTCCTCCAATTATTAAAAGCCTGGCTCGTCCCAAACATCGAATATGAGAGTTCTTACCCCAACAGCAGTTACCATTATAAACGGGTCTGGATTTGGCACAACATAATCTGAAACATAGAAACGCAGTTTATCTGGAAATTTACTTTCTATCAGTTTAACTTTTTCCAGCGTTCTTGCAGGAACTAATTTAGAGTATATAGTGTCCCATTGCGGACTCCATAATCCACACCAATTATCTCTAGGGAGTCTTCCAGTTATAGCAATTCCTCCATCTCTATCTTTCTCTCTTAGAGGGATCCAGACCCAGCGATATATACTTCTACTTCTACTCTCGTCTACTTTTTTACAGAGGTAGTTAAACACATCATCCTCATTATATACTGTTATACCCTCAGAAAGAAAAAATCTTAGAACCTGTTCTTCTAAAAGCTGTCCAGGATAGAATCCCAGTTCCTTAGAGAGCTCTTCGTAAGACTCTATAGGATTACTTCTAACAACAGCTAAATGAGGTTTTGGTTTAATGTCTTCACTCTCTCTAATAATGAGGATAGGCTCTTCTATATTTCTATTCTTTGCGAAGATACTCATAGCTAATCCTCCTTTAAGGATATAGTTTTTTAGCTTGGCTAATAGCATACTTGGAGACTGCATCGTCTCTGTTATAAAACTTTTTTACGGCTTTTAGACTTCCTAAGTCCCTTACCTTTTTGTCTATGAATATTATCTGAATTTTTTCCAGATCGTAAGGATACTTTTTCTTTGCTCTTATCGTTTTCTTTTTTGTTTTTTCTTTTTTGGTCTTCATCCACAACCTTCACTTTAAGTTTCTTTCGTAACTTAACAGAGGTAATTGGAAGGGTGAAAGAAGTAAAATTGTTCTTACAACTTAATCCCCTTATAAAAACCTCTCCCTCTAGTTTAAAGATGCTCTCTACGAAAATCGGTATCCACTTACCTCCAAAAAGATAATGAACAACTTCTCCAACTCTATAGGGAAACCTTCTTTTTACATACGTCTTCTGAATTTTCACAATTTGCTCTACAACATCCAATTCTCCTTTAGAGAATTTATAGAGACTGCGAAAGAGATTCAGAAATGATTCTTTATTTCGTAAGTATGAAAAATTAGGCAACCAATTTCTACATGCTCTATTCTCTTCGTGGAAACCAAGATCGTAGCAGAATACCATCCGACCCTTTCTGGGTCTTGGCTTTAATTTAAGCCAGATACATGATCCGCATTTAAGCACTGTTCTCTCCCATACAGAAACAAGTTACTGATTCCATTCTTCCCTAGCCTTAAATGGTATTCAATAGATACAACTAACATCTTAAAATAATTCCAAAATGAGATTGCATACTGTTTTACCTCCTTTACTTATTTTCCTCCAGGATTATTCATTATTTATCTTCTCGTATTAAAAAAGAAGGGAAACTTTTAGTTGCCTTCCCATCTTCTTTTTGAGTCCTGACCTCTACATACTTACCAACTAATTTTTTACGTTTGCTCCATAGCTCTCTCCTTTTTTTATCTGACCACCCTGTGCCAGCATTCATGAGTTCACCTTTAGGAGTTAGTAAAGTAAGAGATCCTAGAGTACCTTTAAGCCTTCCTTTACCTTCATTAACAGAAACAATCTTATAATCTTCTGTAGCAAAAT
>Ga0172381_10003436_pt1 | contig 16788 bp, 15 predicted proteins | sample Leawel6488metaG_FD_119754 | JGI IMG/M metagenome (GOLD analysis project Ga0172381, IMG submission 119754) | Leachate microbial communities from a municipal landfill in Southern Ontario, Canada - Leachate well 64-88 metaG | ecosystem: Engineered > Solid waste > Landfill > Unclassified | place... | reverse complement strand
GTTATATCCTGGCCATACATGCAGGTGGTGAATAATACGGCAAGTGTAACATAGGTAGCGACAGTAAAAAAAGAATAGTTATTAAAAAAACCACGATATGACAGGTTGTAGATGCGCATACGGGGCATGATATCAGTCAACATTGCGAGCTGTTTAAACATTAATATCCTTTAGTATTATTACTAATAGTATATAGTACTGGTATTTTACGTCAAAAAATGGGGGTATTTATGCCTGTAAATAAGCCATATTTTGAGCAAAAAGAGGGTAAAGTGGTATACTTTGACGATCAGGAGTAAAAACGTTTTTAACTATGAAAGACCGGTATGAACCAGTTGCATTACCATCTCGGTGGGCCATTCTATATTCATGGATTTAGTCTCATGCTTGCCCTTGCTCTCGTTATTTTTTCATGGTTGGTATGGCATGCTCTTAATAAGCGTAGGCTAATCACGAGGCATGATTTTATAAGTCTTGTCACAGAAGCTTCTTTAGCGGGTATTTTTGGCGCTCGTATGATGCATGTGTTGAGCGAGTGGGGTGACTATATTCAAGCGCCCTGGCAGATCTTTGCTCTATGGCAGGGGGGTCTTTCAGTTATTGGGGGGGTGTTAGGGGTTCTTGGCTATAGTGCCTATTTTTTACATTCTCACCATCTTCCTCTGTTACCTATCCTTGATACGGCTGCTCTTTATGCACCTCTTGCACATGCTATTGCTCGCATAGGTTGTTTGTTGAGTGGCTGTTGTTTTGGTGCTCCTATGGAAAACAGTTCTTGTTGGAGTATTTCTTATACTGGATACGGAGAGACTGGGGTTCCGTTCGATGTTCCTGTTTATCCAACGCAGCTTTATAGTGCTCTTATCTTTGTTGTATTCTTTCTTATTCTTAACTATGTATTAGCTAAACGATCTCTGCCATCAGGTACCCTCTTATACACCTATCTTCTTATGCTTGCAGGGGAACGGTTTATAGTCGACTTTTGGCGCGGAGATAGGATTATGACTGATTGTTGTACCTTATTATCAGTTCAACAGGTCATAGCGGTAATCTTTGCCATCTTTGTATGTGCTACCTATGTATTCATTTTACGTTCAAACAGGGGTCATACATCTAGAGAGAAAAAACATTAATAGTTTTATAGTGGTGGGATGGGCTAAAAAAGAGGGACATGGTATTCTATTTTTATGGGGGAAGCACAGATTTTATTTTACTCTCTAGTTGATGTGTTGGGCGGGTATGAATATTTTTTCTTATATTAAAGCACGTGTGATGATTCTCGACGTTGTTCGTGAGTACGCTACGCTCAAAAAGGCTGGCGGGTATTGGAAGGGTAGTTGCCCTTTTCATCATGAGCGTACGGGGTCATTTACGGTGAGTCCTTCAAAGGAAATATTTTATTGTTTTGGCTGTCATATTGGTGGCGATGTTATTTCTTTTGTTCAAAAGGCAGAAAACTGTTCTCCTTTTGAGGCGGCAAACCATCTGATTGAGCGTTATTCAATTTCTCTTGAAGGTGTTGATTTTGATAGTGCACCGTATAAAAAGGAAGAAAAAGAGAAATATTTCCAACTTTCATCCTTCTTTGCGCAATGGGCCTATGAGCAAGCCTTTATGCAACGGGAGGTTACTGATTATCTAAAAAAAAGAGGGGTAACCGATAGAAGTAGGTCTGATTTTTTAATAGGGTATGTCCCTGCTGGTCAAGCTGCGGTGAAGATGTTGTTGACTCAGGGTCAGAAGCACTCATTTCTTGCACAAGATTTTCTTGAGGCAAAACTCCTTTTGGAAGGAAAACAAGGGCTCTATTGTCCCTTTGAGGATAGGCTTTTGTTTCCCATAAAAGATCATTTAGGGAGAGTTGTTGGGTATGGAGGACGAATTTTAAAAGAAGGGGATACGCGCCCCAAATATTACAATTCCCATGATCATCAATTTTTCAATAAGGGTACCATTTTATATGGTCTTGATCGTGCAAAAAAGGCTATTCAGGAGCGTGGACAGGTTTTTTTAGTTGAAGGGTATATGGATGCTCTTATGATGTCTCAGTATGGCTATACTAATACCGTTGCTACCTTGGGAACTGCCTGCACGCTTGAGCATCTCATTCAATTGGGTAGGTATGCCCCACAGATACATGTTATTTATGATGGTGATCGTGCGGGACAAAAGGCTATGGTTCGCCTTGCTCAATTATGTTGGCAGGCGGAGGTAGATCTGTCTGTTATTTCACTGCCGGCACAAGATGATCCGGCATCGTTTCTGTATAAGGGGGGAGATTTAAGTAAGCCTATTGCCCAGGCGCAGGATATTTTTCTTTTTTTCGTACAGTCTCTAGCGGGAGATTTTCAGGCAAAAGGACTTCAGGAGCGTGTAGAAATTGTTAAGAAAATCTTGGCGACTATCGGTGCGGTGAATGATGGACTTAAACAGGAGCTCTTACTTCATAAAATGGCAGCTGCTTGCCAGATACCTGTTCATATATTACAGCGAGAGCTCAATTCTCAGCACAACGAACAACAGCGTATCATGGTTAAACGAGCTCATGAACAGCGTACCATTGAGCAGGGTGCTGAACAACTCGATCAGTCGATTGAGAACAAAATATCGCAGTTAGAAAAAAAGATATTTTCTGCTATACTAACTCATCAGGAGTTGGTGGAAGGTGAAGATCGTGAGCTTCTCAACGAGCACATTTCGTTGGCGCTACAACCCTTATATAATAAAATTATGACTATGAGACAGCAGGAGCCTGCCCAGGATGTGGTACAGGTGATGGCGGGTTTGACTGATAAGGAAAAAGCGTTCTTGAGTTGTTGTTTGATAGAAGTTGAAGAAGAGAAACTTGCACATCTTCTTGACCAGTTATATAAGAAGAAATGGAAGATGATTGTACATGAAAGTAAGATAAAAATTGAACAGGCTCAAAAAAGTGGAGATGGTGTCTGTGTACGGGAGTTACTTTCAGACGTAGAGCGGTGGCGAAAAAAAATTATGTCGAGGGGAACATTGTGATAAAAATTATTAAGAAGATTGCAAAAAAAGCACAGAAGGCTGTGCAAGCTCTTACTGTTCGTGATGTAAAAAAAGATGAGAAGTTGGTAAGTGTGCCAAAGAAACATGAAAAAAATACTGACAAGAAGGTTGTTAGCGTGGTTAAAAAAGACGAAAAAATTATTGAAAAGAAAAAAGCGGTCTCGTCTCGTCCATCCCGCACAAAACAGAATAAACAAACAGCTTCTATTATAGCTCCTGGTAAGGGTGTTGATATTGCCCAAGAGCTTATTGATGCTTTAGTTGATAAGGGAAGACGCGCAGGAATTTTGAGTTATGAAGAGCTCATGGATTTTTGCGATAAGAATCATCTTACCGAAACAGAAACGAATGATCTGTTGCGTACTCTTGAAAAAGAGAACGTTGAACTCATTATGCAGGAAGAGCTCGATGTTGATGCTGCCGCTGCTATTGAATCATTTGAAAAAGAAGAAACTCCGGGCATTGATCCTCTTAAGGGACACCTTGATACCTCTCTTGATTATGTCAGTGAAGAAGAAGCAGCTGAAGAAGCTGAACATGAAGATGAGGATGATGTCGTTATTCGTGATACGAGTGATACGGCACACATTGCCGATGGGGTAAAGTGTTATTTGCGTGATATAGGTAAAATACCGTTACTTAATAAAAAAACAGAAACGGTTATTGCCGATCAGATAGCTCGAGGGAAAAAGGAGTCTATTGAAGCGCTCTCTAAGTATCCTTTTATTCATAAAGAAATTATTCAAATTGGTGAACGAATAGACCATAATACGTTGCCGCTCAAGGATATTATTCAGTTTTCTGAATTTGATGAAGAAAACTTGCCCAAGTACGAAGAAGAAAAGACGGCGTTTATGATTATTATTAATCAAATCAGAGCGCTTATTGAAAACGAAAGCAAAATTTATCGTTCTTATCGTGGACAACTTGATTCTGAAGAAGCAAAAAAAGAGATGCTTGGCGCAGTAAAAGCAAATAAAGAAAAGATTGCGCAGGCAATTCAGACCATTAGATTTTCGGTTAAACTTATTAAAAAATTGACTAAACGTATCGAAAAAACGTTAAATAAAATCCATGAGAGAGAACGTTTTGTAAAAGAGATGGAGCCGAAGTATCAGCAGATGCTTAAAAGAAAGAATTTAACTGAAACTGAGCAATCTGATTTACAGGACTTAGAACGTCAAATTCGTAGTTCCTATAAGACGGCTCGTAAGTCAGAGCAGGAGCTAGGGCTTTCTCGTCAGGATATTTTTAAATATTACTATCAGCTTATTGAGGGGCAGCGTAAAGATAAGAAAGCAAAAGATGATCTTGCGCGTGCTAACCTGCGTTTAGTTGTTAATATTGCCAAGAAGTATGTTAATCGTGGGCTTCATTTTCTTGATTTAATTCAAGAAGGTAACATTGGGCTTATGAAGGCAGTTGAAAAATTTGAATTTGAGCGTGGATATAAATTTTCGACCTATGCAACCTGGTGGATTCGTCAGGCGATTACTCGTGCAATAGCTGATCAATCACGTACAATTCGTGTGCCGGTTCATATGGTTGAAACGCTTAACAAGATTAACAAAATTAAGCGTACTTTCGTGCAAGAGAATGGACGTGAGCCGTCTCATGCTGAACTTGCTAAAGAACTTAATATTGACGAAAAAAAGATTAAAAATATCATTAAAATTTCAAAAGAACCGATCTCACTTGAAACGCCAGTTGGTGATAGTGATGATGCGTTTCTTAAAGATTTTATTGAAAACGAGAATGAATTTTCTCCTGATGAAACAGTTGCCAATACTGATTTGAAAGAGCGTGTCCGTGAGGCGCTTAAGACCCTTACTCCGCGAGAAGAAAAGGTGCTTAAGATGCGTTTCGGTATAGATGTTGCATCGGAGCATACGTTGGAAGAAGTAGGTAAAGATTTCTCTGTTACACGGGAACGTATTCGTCAGATTGAAGTAAAGGCATTACGAAAGCTACGCAGTGCCTCTCGTAGTAAAAAGTTACAGTCGTTTTTTGAAAAAGAGATGACTTTTACTGAAGAGGATATGGCACACGATGAAGGTAACGAAAAGGATGAAGGATAAATAATTTTATGGGTTCTGAATATAGTATAGCTACCGATCTTATCTTATTTGGTATAGCTCTTGTTTTTTGTGCAGTCTTTGCTTTTTTAGAGACAAGTATTACGGCCCTTCGCCTGTTTCGATTGCGTGAAATCGCTCAGTCAACAGGAAAATACAAGAAATTGTTTACTCTATTAGAAGAAAAACCTGGACGTGTGTTAACTACTGTTCTCGTAGCTAACAATTTGGCAAATGTTACGGCTGCTACTTTGAGTGGTCGTGCTATGGAGGCTCTTTCACATTCGCTTCATCTTTCTGAGCGGTTGGGTGTTATTATTGGTATTGCTGTTGCGACGACTTCTATTTTAATTGTTGAACTGATTCCAAAAAATTACGCAAAGGCCCATGGGGAAAGGTTGTTCACTTCTACTTTATGGCTTGCTAATGTGACCTATTTCTTTCTTTCTCCCTTTGTATATCTCTTAAATAAACTTACTGACGGCATTAATAATCTGTTGGTGGGAGATCAGCATGTAGAAGAGGCGCTTACATCAGAAAAAGAAATTCAATTTTTAATCGATTATATCAATCAAAAAGGGCTTATGGAGCGGCATAAGATTGCCATGCTTAAGAGTATTTTTGAATTGGGAACAACAGCGGTTAAGGAAATCATGATTCCTGAAACTGAAGTGATTTCTATGAGTGTTGAAACACCACTTAATGAAGTTCTTTCTCTCTTTAGCAAATATCAATTCTCTCGTATTCCAGTCTACGAAGGATCGCCGGATAATATTATTGGATTGCTCCATCAAAAAGATTTCTTTCTTCTCTTTTCCAAACATCAAGACAGTCCTCTTAAGGATTATATTCGTCCCATTATGTTTTTTCCTGAAAGTGCCAAGGCGTTGCGTACGCTTCGCGAATTCCGTGAGCAGAGAATGCATATGGCTATGGTACTCAATGAGTTTGGTAGTATCACCGGTTTGGTGACGCTTGAGGATGTTATTGAGGAAATTGTTGGTGAAATTAGTGACGAATATGAAGCAGTTACTCAAAAAATAGTTCCTCTTGCCTCTGGTGGTTGGCTGGTTGATGCAACTACAGAGCTTGAAGAACTAGCCGGTGTTCTTGCCATAGAATTTGAAACTGATGATGCACTTACCCTTGGTGGTTTTCTGATTGAGCAGCTTCAGCATGTTCCTAGAAAAGGGGAACATGTGATTTATAAAAACTTCTATTTTCAGGTACAACAGGCAAGTCCTAAGCGGATTATGCAGGTTCTTATTTACCAAGAAAAAGCGAACGCTAGTTTATAAAAATCTTACTAATGATCGCGAAAGCCCGAATCTATTTCGGGCTTTTTCTATGTAGGTAATGGTATGCTGGATAGGATTGTTCCATCCTTGTCGACTAGGTCTTGTTGTTTATTTTCGGTGTGGCGTACGGTGTAACCGAGCAGAAATAAATGTTGTTTTAAATTTGTTTGTACCTTGCCAAAGGTGATGAGAAGTTCTTTATTAATGTCTTGGTAATATTTTTTTTCAAGAAAGATATTGCATACTGTTCGATCAATCATGAGAAATTGAGAAAGAAATGTGCTTGGGGCAACACCGTAGACATCAATAAGTGTAGCGAGGGATGTGTAAGTATCGGTAAGTCCGGCATTGACGTAGAGGCTTGCGATGCCGAGGATGATGCTGTTTGCTGCGCCCATTTTTTCAAATGTTCGCTTTATATTGAAGGAATTTTTTATATACGTAAGCAACCAAGAGAACCCTTGGGGATTATCATCAAAGGTATACCAGTCTTTTTGGTAGCGAATATATTCAGTAAGTAGTGTTGTAGTTATTAGTGCTGAATAGGTACCAATTAGTTTATGAATACGTGTTCTTTGTGCAAATTGGGTAAGCGTTTGGTGATGAGTATGAGCGACGGCACGGTAGATGTTGAAGGGGGTAAGACGTTCAGAGGCATTTCTGATGATAATCATTCCTGTATCGGCTGGGTATGCAGAAAGATCACCATAAAATAAATCGAAAATACTTTTTAGTTCAAGAGATTCTTTTGTTTGTGGTGATGGCACTAAATGAGATGACGGAATAATTTCACGGGTAATAACAAAATAGTTATCAGCACATTGTAGATAGGGTAATTGAACAATAAGAGCAGGGAGAGAAAATGCCTGTGCTGCCTCTAACACACAAGATTGTACCGTATTTATTGATTTTTTTGGTTGAAGATAGGTGTTTTCCTGATCTGTACAGCGTATAGGTAACGCTATAGAAAGGAGATAGGTAGATATAACGAAACGATAGAATTGTTTCATAATAAGGCTCCCGGAGTAAATATTTTCAAAGAACGAGCCTAGTATATATCCTGTTTACGGTAAAGTAGTACGAACCAATTCTTGTTGTAGAGAGATATACTGTTCACGCAATTTAATAGCCGTTTCAAAATCGAATTTTTCAGCAGCTTGCTGCATAAGTATCTCAAGATCAATAATCTGTTTTTGAAGTTGGTGTTGGGTAAGAGGAGTTTTCTTTTTGCTTCTTTTTGAAGCTGATGCATCAGCGATAGCTTTTTGCATAGGAGATATGCTTTTGGTTACATCACGTTTAACCGTTTGTGGTGTAATTCCATGCTCTGTATTATAAGCCGTTTGCCGTTCACGACGGCGATTTGTTTCTGAGATAGCAAGGTTTATTGACTGAGTAATTTTGTCGGTGTACAGAATAACTCGTGAAGCAGTGTTACGGGCTGCGCGTCCAATAATCTGTATTAATGATCGTTTGTCACGTAAAAAGCTTTCAATATCTGCGTCCATGATAGCGACGAGGGCAACTTCAGGAAGATCGAGTCCTTCTCGAAGTAAATTTACGCCAATCATACAATCGAATGTTCCTAAACGTAATTTATGTAATAGTTCTGTTCGTTGTGGTGTTTTTATGTCGCTGTGCATATAACAGACGCGAATTTTTTTCCCCTCTAAATAGCTGGCGAGCTCTTCAGCCATTTTTTTAGTCAGTACGGTGATAAGGGTTCTAAATCCAGCATCTTTTGTTTTGATGATTTCTTCGATTAAGTGTTGTATTTGCCCATCTCGTTTATGTATTTCTATAACTGGATCTATGAGTCCTGTCGGACGAATAATTTGTTCAACTATATTAGTACTGCGTCTTATTTCGTATTCACTTGGTGTTGCCGATACGAAGATAATATCTTTAAAATAGTTTTCTATTTCCTCAAATTGTAACGGTCTATTTTCATAGGCTGAAGGAAGTCTGAACCCAAAATCGATGAGGGACTTTTTGCGAGAACGATCACCGGCATACATACCACGTAGTTGTGGAAGGGCGATATGTGATTCATCGATAACAAGTAAAAAGTCATCACCGAAGAAGTCGAAGAGACAGAATGGTCGTTCGCCTGCTTTTCTGCCGTCAAAGTGGGCAGAGTAATTTTCTATACCTGAACAAAAACCACGTTCATTAATCATTTCAAGATCATGAAGTACGCGTGTATTGATGCGTTCTTTATAAAGGGGATTGTCTACTTTTGGTAGATACTCTTCAAGTTCAGCTTTGATACTTGCTAGTGCTGCGATTTTCTTTTCTTGGGTTGTGACAAAGTGTTTGGCTGGTAAAACAAGAGCATTATCAAGCTCCATAATTACATTGTTATTTTGTTTGTGTACCCATGAAAGTGATTCAATAGTAGTGCCAAAATGGTCAATACGCAGTTTTTCTTTTTGATAGGGTAACTGTACCTCTATAGTATTACCCCTCACCTGAAAAGTTCCGGCTGAATGATCAGCATCATTACGTTGGTATTGAATAAAGATAAGCTGCCTTAATAGTTCTGAGCGGGATATATTTTGCCCTTTGGTTAGAGGGAAAGCAAGTGTGCGGTAGTCGGTTGGATTTCCAAGCGAATAAATACAGGAAACGGATGCAATGATAATGGTATCGCGTCGATTAATTAAACTAGCCGTTGCTTCGATGCGCAGTCGCTCAAGTTCGCTATTTATCTTTGTTTCCTTCGGAATATAGATATCTTGTGCTGGTAGGTATGATTCAGGTTGGTAGTAGTCATAGTAGCTTACAAAATAGCACACTTTATTTTCAGGAAAGAAAAGCGAAAATTCTTCGTAGAGCTGGGCAGCTAAGGTTTTGTTTGGCGACAAAATAAGAACGGGCTTATTTTGTTGGGCAATGACATTAGCAATGGTAAATGTTTTACCAGAACCGGTAACACCCATGAGTGTCGAGCGACCAGGGCGTTGAGAAATAAGTTGTGAGATGGCTTCCGGTTGATCCCCTGAAGGAGAAAACGGAGCCTTAAGTTTAAAAAGACTCATCTAAAAACGAGTATGCCTACGGGTAGGAGAGATACAAAAACTATATTTTTATTAATAACTTATAAGATAAATATTATACAAATAAGCAAAAAACAGCAAAAAAAATTGCTAATGATGACACGTCAATAGTCATTTGGGTAAAAAATTAATTCTAGAACTACTTAAAGATAGAAGGTTTGTGTATCTGAAGGGTTTTGAGGTGTGCTCATTTCAGTTTTTGCCCATCTCTTATCGCGAAGATAATTATTTAATTCAAAGAAGAACGCCTCTCCTTCTGCTAATAGACGAGATGCTCCTGCCATACCAGATGGTTCTTTTTGTAGGTTATTATCAACTACGATCTTTTTTATTGTTTTAATGAGCTCTGCTGATGGTTTGTGGGCCATAACTTTTTCATGTAAAGCATAAGGTGCGGGCGTTACTGCTTGGTACCAGGAACGGTAAAAGCTAAGGTATTCTTGGAAAGCAGATGATTCTTCGGGAGATGCTATTTCAAGATACGCATCAAGAGCTTTTTTTGCGCTATCAAGAGGTGTTTCTACGGGCAGTATGGCGCTACTGTTTGATTCTTTGCCTGTGTATGGATGATTTTTATATACCTGTGGAGATACGTGTAGAGGAGTGTTTTTCTGTATTTTATCATGTATGCATATATGTTTTATGCTCGGTACGGAGGTTTCTGATTGAGGTAGTTGGTTGGTGCTGTCTTGAGCTGATATGCAGGTTATTATTAAGCATAGTGATGTAAGTATGTTTAATTTTTGTATCCTGATCCTGTTATTCATTAAAATTCCTTTCTTTGTATGAGGTATCATTTATACCATATCTTACATAAGAATAACTTTTCAAGATATTGGTTGTTTATAGAGTGTAACAGAAGTTACTGTATGCTTTAAATAGATGAAAACAGCATAGATCCAATGCTATTTACGATAAAGTAGTTGCCAAAATATATTTTTATCAGTTACAATCAGGATCATAATTGTTATATGTGTTAAGAAAGGGGTTATATGATATTTTTTTCTCGGCTATTCTTGATTACGACATTAATAGGTGTGGCTTCTATTTTTGGATGTGAGTCTTCTTTTGTCATGGTGAAAGAAGATTCGCTTGATAAATATGATAGAGGTGAATTTAATGACAGTTCTCATAGTGATTCTGCTGAATTACTCATAGCTGCCGAGAATCTTAACGTAAAAAAAATTTTACATCTTCTCAGCCGTCGTAACAATTTGCTCTCTCTTGACGTGACTGATGGCATAGGCAATACGGCCCTTCATTTAGCAGGGCTCTCTCTTATTAATTGCACTGATGAGCGAGTAAAAAGAAAAGCGGTTATAATAACACGGATGTTACTTAGGCATGGTGCACGTGTAACACTAAATAAGTGGGGCTTTTCGCCATTAGATACTTCTTTTGGCCTCTTGAAGAATGTTTTTTAGAATTTAAGGTACGTCCTGACGTAGCATCTGCTATAAACAGGATTTCCCGCTCAACTAAGATTAAATGAGATCTCTTATATAATCGATTGTGTAGATAGTGTCTTTTCGTATTTTTATTCGTTACATTTTTATTTTGGGGACGTGTCTTATAGCTGCTTTATTCGGCGCATTATTTTATGCGGCCAAACAGCCATGGGTTGATTTTGCCGTTCTTGAATATTATAACCCAAGTAAACCATCCGTTCTGCTTGATGATGAAGGGAATGAGTGGGCCCGTTTTCAATTAGATAGACGAGATGTTATTCCCTTGTCTTCTATGCCCAAACATTTAATTCAGGCTTTTGTTGCAGCAGAAGATCATCAATTTTATCAACATCCAGGTATTTCTATTCGGGCAATTATCCGTTCGGTAGTAGTAAATTTGTTTCACGGACGTATTGTACAAGGTGCAAGTACCATTACTCAACAGTTGGTAAAGCTGCTTTTTTTTGATTTAGAGCGTAGTTTTAAGCGAAAAATAAAGGAACAGGCATTTGCTCTCGTGGTTGAGCAGCAGTTTACCAAAGATCAGATTATGTATATTTACTTAAACCATATTTATTTTGGTGCGGGTATTTACGGGGTAGAAGCGGCAAGCCAGCGTTTTTGGGGTAAACAGGCAGCAGATTTAACTGTTGATGAGGCGGCGGTGTTGGCATCGATCGTTCGTTCTCCTCGCATGTACTGTCCTTTATATAATCCTGAAGCAACGCGTATGCGTCGCAATAGTGTTCTGCATTCCATGACACAGCTTGGGTATCTTTCTCAGGGTCAATGTACTCATTTACGGTCTTTGCCGTTGTCTATCATTAAATATGATCAAGAAAAGGCGGTTGCCTATGCAAAAGAGTACGTGCGCCAGCTCCTTGAAGAATTGTTGGGCAAACAAAAATTGTATGCGGGTGGGTTACGTATTCAGACTACCATTAATCGGCATGCCCAGAATCAGGCCCATAGTGTTTTTCAAGAACATCTTAAAAATTTTAGACACACGATCTGTCCCACTATTAATGGGGCTCTTATTACACTTGAAGGGTCAACGGGTGGAATTAAGGCATTAATTGGGGGATATGATTTTCAGTATTCTCCTTTTAATCGTGCCATAAAAGCTCAGCGGCAAATGGGCTCAACTATAAAGCCCGTTATTTATGCTGCAGCTCTTGAGTCAGGACGTTTGTTTAGTGATATTGCTCTTGATGAGCCTCTTACTATTATCGACCACCAGCGTCAATGGGAACCTCAAAATTCTTATAAAACGTTTGAAGGGCCTATGACCCTTGCGTATGCTCTTTCTCGCTCTAACAATATTATTGCTATCAAAACGCTTCTAGAGGTTGGTTTTACACCTGTTATTGGCCTTGCTCAGCAATTAGGAATTACTGCTGACATAAAACCATATCCATCTCTTGCGCTTGGGTGCATAGATGCGCCTTTGGTTGATGTGGTTGCTCTTATTAATACGTTTGCTCAACATGGAACCTATTACAAACCACATATTATCGAGTGGATTAAGGATGAGTGGGGGACAAAAATAGAAAGTTTTTCTGAAAAACATCGGCAGGTACTACGTGCTTCTTGTGCAGATCAGGTTGCCCATGTACTTACCTTAACGATGGAAGCCGCTCGGGCAACACATATTTTATGGCCACGTAGTCAGGCACTTGGGAAGACGGGTACGACCAATGATGCTCGTACTTGTTGGTTTATCGGTGCGACGCCTCGGTATACAACAGGTGTTTATATTGGTCGTGATGATAATGCTCCCCTTGGAGCGCAGGTATACGCCTCACAAACTGTTTTGCCGTTGTGGGGTGAGTATATGTATTATCTTGATACGAAGGGTGATGGTTTTTCGTTTGATTCTACGTATGAGATTATTACGATTGATAAGTATACCGGAAAAACACTCGTTGCTGGTGATCAGCAGGGTATTACCATATTGAGAAAAAAATAGATATTCTCGGTAATGAATGAAGGTTTACTTTGCCTTAAGGCGAACGCTGTTTTTTGTAAGGTTATTCTTGTTTTATGGAACCTGCTCTGACTAATTCTGCTTCAATGAATGGCATAATTTCTCCATCAAGTACCAGTTCTGGTTGTTGTGATTCAAGTTCGGTGCGGTGATCTTTGACGAGTTTATAAGGATGGAGAACATAGGAACGGATTTGGGAGCCCCATTCTATTTTCTTTTTTTCAACAGAAGCAATTCGGGCAAGTTTTTCTTCCTTTTGTTTTTGCAGCAATTTTGCCATGAGCATTTTCATAGCTGTTTCGCGGTTCTGCGTTTGCGATCGCTCATTTTGACACTGTACTACAATGCCTGATGGTGTATGGGTTATGCGGACTGCTGAGTCGGTTTTATTAACGTGTTGACCTCCGGCCCCGCCTGCGCGATAGGTATCGATACGTAAATCTTTTTGATCGATGGTAATTTCAGCGTCCATTGTTTCTGCCATTGCCATTACACTTGCAAAGGAGGTATGGCGCCGTTTATTGGCGTCGTAAGGGGATATGCGCACCAAGCGATGAATTCCCTGTTCATTTTTAAGAAGACCGTAGGCATTTTTTCCTTTTACAAATACGGTTGCTGACTTTATGCCAGCACCTTCTCCCGCTTGATAATCAAGTATGTTGGCAGTAAAACCTTCCCTCTCACAGAAACGTACGTACATGCGTAAAAGTATTTCTGCCCAGTCCTGTGATTCGGTTCCACCGGCACCAGAATTGATATTTAAAAAGCAGTTAGACTTATCCTGCTCATCACTTAAGAGAAGAGTAATTTTAAAGCGGGTGACATGTTTTGCCCAACGGAACACGTCTTCGCGTAGCTTTTCAAGTTCCTTTTCGTCATGTTCAAAGAGGTCAACCAATTCCGTTATTTCTTTTTGGTTGTTAATAAGCTCTGTGTATTGTTCGCGCAAAGTGCGCACTTTCTGAAGATTTTTTAGAATTTCTGTTTTTTGTACGTGTTGCCAGAAGTGCTGCTGATTGCTGATTTGGGAAAGTTCTTGAAACTCTTCTTCCCGTTTTGATTGTTGCCAATATGCTTTTATTGTTTCCACATCAGGGAGAACAGATTTTATTTTCTCTTTTAATTCATCAATAAGCATAATATTTCCTTAGATGATTTTTATGACGATAGGCTTATTAAGTCAAGCTTAATTTTTTTGTAATTACCTGGATGGAGCCAGAGTGCATGTATGTTTAGTTTATTGGCAGATTCTATATTTTCGTGTGCGTTATCGATAAAGATAATATCTTCTGGCGCTTGTTTCAAGATTTTAACGGTATGAGCGAAAATGGTTTTGTGAGGCTTTACCATTTTTATGTTGCCTGAAATAATTTGTCGTTGTGTCGGTATGAACTGAAAAATTTTGTGTCCTGCCGGTAAATGCTTGAACTCATTGTAAGTATAAGGATCAAGGTTTGATAAGAGTGCTTGTTGATAATTATTGTGATTGCACCATTGCATGAGTTTATAAGCGCTCGGGATAATCACAAGGTTGGATGCGAGTAGCACTGGGTCAAAAAGAGAAAAGAGTAGCTCTTTGATAAATTCTTGTTCGTGTGAATTGGTTGATCTGTTTTCCTTAAGAAGGCTTTTAATTTTTTTGTGTGCTGCTTGTAATGAAAGTGTTCCTTTATACCAGCTTTTTATGATAGCAGGAGCTGGTGTACCATTTGGTAAATAGATAATATTAGCTTTTTGCCTTCCTAATATATAGAGAAGAGAGAGTGCTCGTTGCTCGGTTTTTGATAATTTTTTCTCGGCCCCATATATGCAGGACATAAAATGAAGTTTCTTTCTCATAAGGGGATTGTTGCTTTTTGTGTTTAATCTTACCAATGTATAGCCAAGATCCCACACGACCATCGGTAGTTTGTTGGTCTGTTGTCCTCGTGTTATACTTTTTTCATATAGTTTATTCATAAATAGCCCCTTTCTTTTAGTCGTATCAAAAAAAAATGGTCCAGTGCAAGGGCTCGCAAAACTTTAGTCTGAGTAATTATGATTCAGTGTGGAAAGTTATTTGTTATTGTTGCTCCATCAGGAGCGGGTAAAACGAGTTTAGTATCGGCTCTTATAGAGAAGCTTGGAAGTTCTTGTGATCTTGAGCGTGTTATTACCTATACAACTCGTCAGCCTCGTTCCCAAGATAAACAAGGGGTTGATTATCATTTTATTACGGAGCGGGAATTTGCTGTTAAAGTGCAAAGTGGATTCTTTTTGGAATGGTCTTCAGCCTATGGAGCGCTTTATGGTTCCCCTGCTTATATTTTAGATAGAATTAAAGGAGGTAGAAGTTTCTTCCTTATTATAGATAGAACAGGTGCTCGCGCTCTTAGACAACTCTATTCCCAGGCTGTCTTTATATCTATAAGTTTACCTGTAGCAGTTTTACAGGATCGTCTTATGAGTAGAAAAACCGAGTCTGATGAGCAGATTAAGCATCGAATGGCTCTTGCCATGAATGAGATTGCACAGGAAGAGCAAGAAAAGCTGTGTGATTATACGATTGAAAATGATGATAGGCAGAAGGCTTTAGAGCGATTTGAGGCCATTATTCTTAAAATATTGAATTTTCATGAGAAAGATGTTTGACAGAGGCCTGTATTCAGGTATACTTTCTCCTGTTCTTTTCCACGACATTAAATGTCAGTTCGAAAAACAAATTCAAGAGCTTTTTATGTTGACATTAAGCGAGTATAAAGTATAATTGCTCGTATCCAATAAGTTCTCGAAAAAAAGAATTAAAAAGAGTTAGTAATTAAAAATTGCCTGTAGGGCTCAAAAGTTTCATCTTTGAAATATAGAGAAAAATCCTATAAAATTCTTATGATTTTTGCGATCGAATTTCTACACAAAAGTATAACTTTTGTGATGGAGAGTTTGATCCTGGCTCAGAATAAACGCTGGCGGCGTGCTTTACACATGCAAGTCGAGCGAGAACGGTCTTCGGACTTAGTAAAGCGGCAAACGGGTGAGTAACGCGTGGGAATCTGCCTTTTAGTGGAGAATACCCTCGAGAAATCGAGGTTAATACTGCATACGTCCTTCGGGAGAAAGATGCCTTTAATGGTGTCGCTAAGAGATGAGCCTGCGTACTATTAGCTAGTTGGTGAGGTAAATGCTTACCAAGGCTTTGATGGTTAGCCGACCTGAGAGGGTGTACGGCCACACTGGAACTTAGACACGGTCCAGACTCCTACGGGAGGCAGCAGTGAGGAATCTTGCGCAATGGGCGAAAGCCTGACGCAGCGACGCCGCGTGGAGGATGAAGGTCTTCGGATTGTAAACTTCTGTTAAGTGGGAAGAAAAGCAGGGTTCAAATAAAGCCCTGTGTTGACGGTACCATTAGAGAAAGCACCGGCTAACTTCGTGCCAGCAGCCGCGGTAATACGAAGGGTGCGAGCGTTATTCGGAATCATTGGGCGTAAAGGGTGCGTAGGCGGTGCGTTAAGTCAGTTGTTAAATCCCCCAGCCTAACTGGGGATCGGCGGCAGATACTGGCGCGCTTGAGGATGGAAGAGAGAAGTGGAATTCTTGGAGTAGCGGTAAAATGCGTAGATCTCAAGAGGAACACCAATGGCGAAGGCAGCTTCTTGGTCCATAACTGACGCTGATGCACGAAAGCGTGGGGAGCAAACAGGATTAGATACCCTGGTAGTCCACGCTGTAAACGATGATCACTAGACGTTGGTCTTGCTTTGCAAGATTAGTGTCGTAGCTAACGCGATAAGTGATCCGCCTGGGGACTACGATCGCAAGATTAAAACTCAAAGGAATTGACGGGGGTCCGCACAAGCGGTGGAACATGTGGTTTAATTCGACACTACGCGAGGAACCTTACCTAGG
>Ga0172381_10003435_pt1 | contig 16793 bp, 14 predicted proteins | sample Leawel6488metaG_FD_119754 | JGI IMG/M metagenome (GOLD analysis project Ga0172381, IMG submission 119754) | Leachate microbial communities from a municipal landfill in Southern Ontario, Canada - Leachate well 64-88 metaG | ecosystem: Engineered > Solid waste > Landfill > Unclassified | place... | reverse complement strand
CCCGGAAAGATCGCTCCCCACTCGGTCTTCTTGAGGACGCTTGAGAGCTCAATCATCTTTTTTTTGTCCCCCACTTTTGGAATCTTACCCTCTAAAACGGCCAGGATCGCCTCCATGAACTGCGCGTCCCCGCCAGGTGCCACCCGGAAGTAGTAGTTGCTGCACAACTTCGCCGTGGCGGACTTTCTCACATCCACTGCAATGCAGGTCCTCTCCTCCTCGTAGCTCTTCTGCCTCTTCTCCCCCCGCGGGTAGTAAGAGAAACGCGAGAGATGACGGGGATGGCTGCTGGATGGGTCCGATCCCCAGAATATGGTGGTGTCTGCATAGTTTCTTACATCGTCTAAAGTGCAGGTCGGAATCTTTCCCGACAAAATTCGCTCCGTTAAAATTCCCTGGCAGAAAGAGGAGGTATCGTCTATGGTCGCACCCAATTTTTCAGCCAGTCTTATGCCTGCCGCCTGCGCCTCTAATGTGGAGTTGGACCAGCCATACAGGAGTGGGCTTTTGGCGCTCTTTAAAATTTCCGCAGCCTTTGCGATTGCCCGATCCAGGTCAACCTTCTCTCCGTCGATCATGGGCACCGTCCTCTCTGTGAAGGCCGCCTGGAAGTGGCTGTGTCCCTTGCGGCAGAGGTTCTTCACATGAGAGAATGCGCCGTTTTCTAAGGCTGCCACAATATCCTCGCAGAGAAGCGAGCATCCCGTGCATATTGCCATTTGCTTTTCACCTTCCTCTCTTCATTAAACGAACTCTATGGCCTTGCTCGGACAGGTCGCTGTGCAGGCATTGCAGAGGGTCTTGTTCGGCCCGAAGCGCCGGCATTCTTTGAGGTTGTTGGCCACCACCACTCCGTCTTCCACTCGCAAGATGACCTTTTCGCTCTCTGGGCCCAGACCCACCGCAGAGCGCGTGGGCTCCGCGGCCACATTGACGGGACAGGCGACAACGCAGTTGCCGCAGCCAAAGCACTTCTCCGGATGTATGATCAGCCCGGTCTCCGAGGCATTTTCGATCGGGGCTATCACTTCTCGCAGCTTTTTCAGCTTGGCCTCGTACTTCTTCTCCTCAATTAATGGAGTACACTCATCGACCTTCTTCTCCCGGCCCAAAAGGCCAACGGCAAAGGCCATGCAGGTGGGAAGCCCGCACTTCTTGCAGTTGGTCTTGGGCAAAAGCATATAGATCTCCATGGCGCCGACCATAACCAGAACCTCTATTTTGGGAAAGGTTTGCCTCGATTATATTTAGGTCCTGCGCAAACCTTTTCATAGTTCTTGAATCAAAAGGTTATTCTGATGCCTTTCAGGAATCCCATGGCCCTTCTGGGGCTCCTCTCTATAATTCCCCTGATAATAATATACCTTATCCGTCCCCGGCCCAAGGAGATCCGCTTCTCAGCCACGCAGTTCCTGCGAGAGGGCGAGGCTGAGCGCTCCGCCGTGCTCAGTCGCCTGATCAACGATCCCCTCTTCTGGGTGCAGCTTTTGGTGCTTCTCTCTCTATCCGTCGCGGCTGCCGGGCCTTTCACGACAGAGACGGGGCCTGCCAGCAGCCATCTGGTAGTGGTCCTGGACGGCTCGGCAAGCATGCAGGCCGACACTCGCGCGCTGCAGCTGATTGATCCCTATCTGGACAAATACCAGAGGATCAGCATCGTGTTGGCAGAGAGCATGCCCCTGACCGTTCTTTCTGAGGGCAGTCCCACCGAGGCCAGAGACGCTTTGCGGCAGCAATTGCCCAAAGCCGTCTCTGCAGACCTTTCCAGCGCCATGACGCTGGCCGGTAGCTTGCTTGCAGGCGAGGGCGGCCACATGCTGGTGGTCTCGGATTTCATAAGCTGGATCGGCGACGAGCCAGAGACCACCCGCAAGATTTTGCAGGCAGACGGGCGGGTGAGCATAGTCTTTGCCGACTGCTACCAGGGAGGCGACAACCTGGCCCTGGTGGAGGCCTGGGATGTGCCCGGACCGGGATATGTCAACCACACGGCTCAGGTGCATAACTGGGGTCCCGCAAGAGCGGTCCCCATCACCATCCGTGGCCCGGGGGGCGCAGCCGGCCGCACGGTGCAGATGGCGGGAGGGGCAGACTACTATCTCTCCTTTACGGCTTACCCTGGAGTCAATGAGATCTCTTTGGACATGGAGGATGCGGTTGCCTGGGACAACCATGCCTATGTTTATGTTCCTGACCTGGCTCAAAAGAGGGTTCTGTACCTTGGCGAAGAGGGACCGGCCCTGGCAGCTCTTCGCTCCCTGCCAAATGTAAAGGTCGAGACCTCCGGTGATTTCAATAGCTTCGACCTGGTCGTGGTGGCCAGGAATGCTTCACTGGACGGCAAGCTAAATCGCTACATCGATGGCGGAAGGGTGATATTCATTGCCTCTGACCAGGAGAGCCCTGAGTACCTACCGGTGCGGGTCATGGGCGAGCAGGCAGGTCCTGCCAGCCTCTGGGTTCGTAGTGAGGGCTTTGCCAAAGGCGTGCACTTCGATGAGATCGGCATTTTCCGTTTTCCAGAGGCAGTATCCCGAAAGGGCTCCACCACATTAGTCGAGGCCAATGGCCAACCCATCCTCTCCTATTGGCGACTGGGAAAAGGCATGGTGATCTACAGCGGTCTGGAGATGGATTCCGATTTCTATCTGCGTCCGGAATATCCCATCTTCTGGTATCAGATGGTGAGCTGGATCACAGGCGTACCGGACATAATAGAGGCCAATCGCAAGACGGGCGAGATAATCCATCTGGGCGAAACGACCACTGTAGAAACGCCCTCTACGAGTCTTGCTGCGAGCACTCTGCTGCTGGACGAGGTGGGAGTCTATCGCTTCCAGGGAAAGGCAGTGGCTGCAAATATGTATGATCTCAAAGAGTCCTCTCTGCAAAGAAAGAATGGCGTTGATGCGGGAGCGTTTGTAGCCGACAGCCGGGAAACCACAGTGGAAAAGGACCTCTCTAACTGGATCATCGCACTCGCGGCTCTCGCCATCCTTCTGGAGCTGGCCATTATGCGTAAGAGGAGAGAGACATGATCCTGGATCTTTATTTTGCCACGCCGCAGTTGCTCTGGGCCATCCCATTTATCTTGCTCTTGGGCGCGGCTATAATTCGCACAAGAGCTAAGAACAGGCTCTTTGCCGCCTCAAGGCTTCTCGCCTTTTGCCTGATCATAGCTGCCGCCGCCAATCCCTATTTTGTCGAGGTGCATACCGTCCAGTCGCAAAAGCCCAGCATCACCATCTTAGACGATCGGACCGGATCTATGGGCATATTTGACACAGATGTCGCGGCGCGGGTGAAAAGCTTTGTAGACGCGCCCCTACGTACCTTCTCAGGGGATGCTACGCCACTGGGCGACAGAATCGTGCAGTACGCCCTGCCGGGCAGCACTCTTCTTTTGGTATCGGATGGCTACAGCAATAGCGGCCGCTCCCTGGCCGATGCCCTGACACTGGCGCGCGCCTCCAATACCACGACCTTTGCCCTCTCTCTCACTCCCCAGAGAGATGACGCGGGCGTGGAGATCTCCGGGACTAACACTGCAGTCCTGGCCGGGGATTATCCCTTCCGGGTTTTAGTCCGATCATCGAGAAGCTACCAGGGGCCACTTTCCGTTTTTGCCGATGGTAAATTGATCTACAGCGACACGGTTGTGGCCAACACCAGTGCGTCCATCAAGATCTCCCATTCCTTCCTGGAGACTGGAAACCATATTCTGCGAGCGACTATTGCCACGGACGGGCAGCCCATAAACGACAACTATCAAAAGGCGGTCTATGTCGTCCCCAAGCCACAGGTTCTGCTCATCTCTCGCGGCAACTCACCCCTGGCTATCAATCTCAATGACCTTTACAAGCTGACACTCGTTTCCGAGCTTCCGGACCAGCTAAAGGACTATAAGGCTGTAGTGCTCGATGACATCAAATACAATTCCAATCTAAATCCACTGCAAGGTTATGTGCGCGAAGGCGGAGGGCTGGTCGTGGTAGGGGGCGAGGATGCCTATGACCTGGGCGATTATCGCAACTCCAGTCTGGAGGATATTTTGCCAGTGCGCTCTATGCCCAGCATCTTTGAGGGCGGCAAGACGCTCATCTTCGTGATGGATATCTCCTTCTCCTTGCTCACCACGCGAACGGGGGATGGCACGCCTCTGCTCGATTACGAGAAGGCTCTGGCGGTGGAGTTGCTCAAATCGCCCCATTTCCAGGACTATAAGGTGGGCCTGATAGTATTTGGCACCAAAGCCTACGATGTTCTCGATCCCGTTCCCCTATCACGGGGAGAGGGCGTTCTTCGGGAGAGGATAATGAGCCTCGCGCCCGCGGGCACGGAGAACAGCTATCTGGATAGCGGCCTACAGCTGGCCTGGGATATGCTAAATGTTAGCGGCGGCCAGGGTGAATTGGTTATTCTCTCGGATGGAAACCTCTACAACTATCCGGAAGTGGTGGCGCGCTCCATCGACCTGCTTAGCCTGATGAACGTCACCACTCGTCTTGTACAGGTGCAGGCCTTCCCCGGGGCGACGGGCCGGTTCGATTATCTGGCAGCCCAGACCGGATCGGACTATTCAGCCTTCGTCTATCCGGACTCGCTCACCACTACTATGCAAGAGCCCTCTTTGGACATACCATCTCAGGAAAGTAGCCTCTCTGGATATGCAGTAAATGTGGTCAATAAGAATCACTACATTACAGCCGATCTGAACTTGAATGCAACAGTGACCGGCTTTAATGATGTCACGCCTCGTTCCGGCGCCCAGCGTCTGGCGGCTCTGCCCGACGGCAAGCCCGTCTTGACTGTGTGGCGCTATGGTCTGGGCAGGGTGGCGGCTCTAACAGTCGATGATGGCAGTGCCTGGGCCGGATCGCTCTATGCCAGTCCAAGCTCGCAAATGATTTCGTCTACCGTCAATTGGGCGGTAGGCGATCCGCGGCCCCAGGATGATCGCGTCGAAGCGGATGACGGATGGCAGGGTACACCCTTATCCGTCACCATCAGCAGCAATGCGCGGCCCAGCTTTTCCGATGCAGATGTGGAAAAGGTGGGCGACAATCGATATGTAGCTACCTTTACGCCCAACAGCTCAGGCATCTACTACATCGGAAGCTATGGCCTGGCAGTCAACTACCCCCTGGAGTATCGAGATATAGGCTTTAATCCTGAGCTTTCCCGGCTGATCATGGCCAATGGCGGAAAGGTCTTCAGCGAAGATGAGGCCCGCCAAAGCCTTGTGGTCGAAGCCGGTCGTGTCAGCCAGAGAACCGTGCAGGAGAGGCTATCACGAAGAGACATTCTGTTGCTCTTAGCCCTGCTGATATTCCTGGCAGAAATACTATATCGAAAGCTGGACGAGATGCGTAGAAGAGGTCGATTTCGTGCATGAAGCCACACCATTAGATTTTAATAGCATAATCAGCTTTAATGTTGGTATATTGCGGAGGTAACTGCCACCAAATGAGTTCTCAAATGTGTACCGTCTGTGGCCTTCCCACGGAGCTCTGTATCTGCGAGGAGGTTGCCAAGGAGCAGCAGAGGATAGCAGTGAAAGTGCAAAAGCGCAGGTATGGAAAAGAGGTGACTGTCATCCAAGGCATTGATCCTCATGAGATTGATCTTCAAGAGCTTTGTACGCATCTCAAATCCAAGCTGGCCTGCGGCGGCACTGTTAAAGAAAGCCTGATTGAACTGCAGGGCAACCATATTCAAAGGATTAAAGAGATCTTAGTGAAAAAGGGATTCGGCGCAGATCAAATAAGCACCTGAAATTCCTGAAAATTTCTCAAGATCTTTTTCTTTTAGTAGATCTCTTCCAAATCCTCGATATGAGCGAAGGCATCGTCAAGCTGTTTTCGGGCTCTGCACCGTTTCTCCTTCTCGTCCTGCATGCCTCGCGCTGCCTGGGCATAGATGGATTCCAGTTCAGGGGCGCTGGCTAAGGTGAAGACCGAGAGCACCTTGGGATTTCCCTTCTTGATCACAATACCCTTGAATACGTGACCTGCGCTGGCAGTGAGCCTCTCCACCTCTTTGGTGATCTCGTCCACGTCCAGATGCTCCCGAGAGCCCTGAATGATGATCATGGCTCTGGCGGAGTCGTCCGCAACATTGGCAGGATAAAGCAAATTGGCAGGCTTGAGGCTGTTCTCAATGGCATCGCTGATGGATAGATTCTTGCTGTCTGCCTGATAAAATCCCATAGTGCCAATGCGCAGGCCCCCATTCATCACCGTCTTGAAGTCACCAAGATCGGTTACAGAGAGCATCTCGGAATCCAAAGACTCGATCAAGAACAATAAACGTTTGGCGATCATGTCGTTGATCTTGTTGTAGGCAGAGGCAATATCACCGCCAAACCTCTTCATGTTCTGGTTGTCGGCCAGGATGATGCCCTCTGCGTCAACCTCCATCAACTCCCTCATGCAAAAGGCGGCATTTTGCAGGTAGATGGACCCCTCCTCTCGGGCAGGCAGAATGGCAACCGTGACGACTGTGATATCTCGGTACTGTCTCTTCAATTCATTTATGAGTAGTGGTGTGAAAGATGAGCCGGTCCCGCCGGACGTTGATGTTATCACAAAGGCAATATCGAAGTCACCCCTCTTCTCGATCTCGCCCATGATCATGTCGCGATTATCCATAAAGGCCTGCTTGCCCACATTTCTATTGGCACCCACACCGTGCAGATTGGGGACATGCAGTCTATCTTTGGCCGTAGTGAAGCGCAGCTCCTTGAGGTCATTTATGGCAGTATTTATGGCTAGAGTCTCCACTCGACTGGGGAACTTGGGGCGCAAATAATACTTGGCCAGATTAGCGGCTCCTCCGCCCCCAAACGCTTCCCTATTTATTGCGTCCAGTATTCGATTACCGCACTGGCCTACGCCGAGCATGAGTACGTTAAGCATGACATCAAATCTCGCTGTTTATGTCTTTTTATCAATATTTATACTCTCTGTATCGCCTATACATCCAGGCAATGACAATTGCAATTGGGACAATAAGTAGTAGATATTGATATTTATACTCTCGTTCCAGGACAACTACCACCGCAGTGCCCTCTCTGATAACGGATCCGTCTCCTCCTTCATAATTGACTATGAGGCGGATGGTGTAGTTGCCCGGCTTTTGGCCCAAGAGCCTGACCGAGTAATTCGCTTCCTCTCCCGGCATTATCTCAAAGAAGCTCTTCTCCAGGCCCGTAACTTGCAGGCCCTCGGAAGGCATGACTGTTCCATCTGCTTCTATTCTGGTTGCTGAAGCCGTTCCTGAATTGGATATGCTGATGTTCAGCATGCTTTCTCCATCAAGAGCTATCGGTGCTAAGCCGGCGAGCTTAACGGCCAGATCCGCCTTGCTCTTGGGGCTTATCAGAATGTTAAACGGCTCCGAGCTATTTGATTTGGCATTCTTCTTTGCGTCGGTATAGCTGACAATTATGGCAGGAACACGGATAGAGCCATCTTTTACTGCGCTCATCACATAAACCGCCGAATCCGATTGCCCTGAGTCCAAAGTCTCCTTGATCTTGGGCGGATAGCCGGCGACATAAGAGAATTCAGGGAGGGGCGGTGCATCTTCTGCTTTTATGCCCAGAGCCTGTCCCGTGCCTGTGTTCTTGACAGTGAGGGTGACCTTAACTTCGTCGCCTACGCTCATTTGATTCCGCTCGAAGCTCTTTTGCACGGAAAGCTCTGGCTTGTCCAATGCCGCAGCAGGCCTTTCTGAGGCATGCTTCCTGGCGGTTCCCAGGCTCTTCTGATACTCGATCCTCACTTTGGCAGACTGCTCGTCGAAAATATCGGCTACGGTAATGGTAATGCCACCGTTTTCCGCGCCACCATCGAAAGTGTTGGGGCTGTCCAGCAAGAGGGCTCTTTGTTCATCTAAGGGCCCGCCTACCTTGGAGGTTCTCATCACCACCAGTCCATCTCTTACCGACTGTATCTCGATGAGCTCCATCTGATAGTCGCCCAGATCAATGCGATCTCCAATATTGAGGTTAAAATCCTTGAAGGCTACCTCGTCACTATCATCAGTGTCTTCTTTTGCATGGGCTGCTTGGACTAGGAGAATTGAGAATAGCAGACATACTAAACATGGCAGACAGATCAGACGCCGCATCTTAGGAACACCATTCTCTATGCATTATATTCTTTTTCAATTTGAATTTTGCTCTAATACAGGTCGATCTCCAGGCTTAGATCGATCCATCTTGCGTTTCTGGTAAGGGCTCCCAGAGATATTACATCCACACCGCTGGCTGCATATTCCCGGATATTATCAAGCGTTATGCCTCCCGACGCCTCCAGAAGCATGCGATCCCTAAGGCCTTTTTCCATAAGTAGCTCGACTCCCCGGGCAATCTCCTCAGGGGCCATATTATCGAACATGATGATATCTGCGCCGCCTTTCGCAGCTTTGATCATGTCATCGAGGCTTTCTACCTCCACCTCTATCTTCTTGGTGAAACTGGCGCGTTCTTTGGCGCGATGCAGGCATTGCTCCAGGCCCAGAATTTTTATGTGGTTGTCCTTGATGAGCACGGCATCGGAGAGATTGAACCTGTGCGTATCGCCACCACCTAAAAATACGGCCTTCTTCTCGAATACGCGAAAGCCGGGTGTGGTCTTGCGAGTCGCGGCAATGCGCACCTGCCCGCCAGCGGAAAGAACGCACTCTCTAGTTAATGTGGAGATGCCGCTCATGCGCGCCATGAAGTTCAGGGCCAGCCTCTCCGCTTGAAGGACGGCTCTGGCACTTCCGCGAACAGAGATAACCTGGGCTTTGGCAGGCACGAACTCGCCGTCATCGTAAAGAGGCGCTGCTAAAAGACCGAAATATGCAAAAATTTCCTGCGCTTCTGCGAGGCCGGAGATGATGCAATCTTCGTTGGCGATGATGACTGCCTTCGCCTCTATCTCAGGAACGAGGCTGCTGGAGTCGTCCCACTCGCCCAGGTCCTCGTCCACAAATCTCTCCAGCTCTGATGTTAGCATACCGCAAAGATTTTGATGTCCTATTGATTTATAGCCTCCGATGCCTATTAAGATCGGGCTTGTTGGGTGCGGCGCTATTGGGGCCGAGATTGCAAAAGCAGTAGACTCCGGTGCGTTAGACGCGAATTTAGTTGCGGTATGCGATCATAATCCGGAAACAGCGGCGGCGCTGATCGATAGCTTGCAGCATAAGCCGGCTAGGCTCAAATTGGAGGAGCTGGTGAGCCTCTCCGATGTGGTAGTAGAGGCGGCCAGCCAGAAGGCCGTCCCGGCCATTGCCAGGGCTGCGTTGGAAAAGGGAAAGAAGCTGATGATCATGAGCGTAGGGGCTCTCGCGGACAGGGAGTTCTTTGCCGAGGTGAAGGCCCTGGCAAAAGAGCACGGCTCGCGAGTTTATCTTCCCTCCGGCGCGATATCGGGCCTGGATGGTATTAAGTCCGCTCGCATTGGCACCATTCGCAGCGTGACTCTCACCACCACCAAGAATCCCAACGGGCTGAAGGGCGCGCCCTACATTCTGGAAAATAAGATCGATCTGGATCTGCTCGCGGGGCCGACGCAGATCTTTGAGGGAAGCGCGCTGCAGGCAGTGAAGGCTTTTCCTGCCAATGTCAATGTGGCCGCCACTCTTTTCCTGGCGTCCGGGGAAGGCGAGGTGCGCGTGAAGATTGTGGCCGATCCAAACATCCATGTAAATCGGCACGAGATCGTGGTGGAGGGCGACTTTGGGCGGATCACGACCCTGGTAGAAAATGTTCCCTCACCCAGAAATCCCAAGACCAGCTATCTGGCAGCGCTGTCTGCCATAGCTACATTGAGGGCCATTGTGGAGCCGGTGAAGATCGGGACATAATAATTAAACTCCATTCATTTTTATTTTCTCTTTTATCATTTCTGGGTGAGGAACTGGTAGCGCTGCATCTGCTGGAGTCGCCCCAGCTTACCCAGCTTCTCACCCGCTATCCTGTGGCGGGCGACAATATCGTGGAGAAGGGCTTTCCCAAGTTCGTGGTCTACGAGGAAGGCCAGCCGGGCTACGTTTACATCAACAAGACGCAATACTTCGAGGGCGTCCCCAAGGAGGTCTGGGAGTTTCATGTGGGCGGCTACCAGGTCTGCGAGAAGTGGCTCAAGGACCGCCGGGGCAGACAGCTATCTTTCGACGATCTCATGCATTATCAGAAAGTGGTTGTGGCCCTGGCGGAGACCAGGCGGCTGATGGAAGAGATCGACAAGGCCATTTTGGGCTGGCCGATAAAGTGAGTGCAAATTTGTTCAAAAATCCTTTCGCGCTCTTACTGCCTCAAGGCCACGGATCAGACTCCACCACACAAAGTAGTCCTGATCATCTCCCATGGCACCGCTTTCAAATTTATTCCAGAATTCAGAGGATGTCATGGCGTATTTGCGCTCCATATCCGCTATTTCGGAAAGAACCAGCCTCTCTCTGGTTTCGAAGAGCGCAAGCTCTCTACGAAGTGCATCCTGGATAATGGGATCGGCATCGGCTTTCTTGGCATCAGCTCCCATAATAGTATTCATACACCGCATAAGAATAAAATCCTTATGGCCCCAGACCTTCAAACCAGGGAACCTTTCGCAAGCTCTGCATCCTGGGTGAGGGACGGGCGCCCGTCTCCCTCCCGCACTCGCTCGTGCGCGTAGCAGCATAAGAAATCATATCCACGAATAGATTTATTGATTTTGGCGCCGCACGCTATTTATCCCTATTTTTTACCAGCGTGAGTCTATTCTTTCCGTCTCTAAACTCGAAAGACATCCCATCCACATAACTCCTGATGAGATGAATTCCCAGACCGCCAATGGGACAGTATTTTGTGTCGGACTGGGATAGGACCACAGTATGAGCGGTGGGATCGAATGGGGCTCCATCGTCCTCGATGATCAGCTCCAGCCGATCGCCGGACACTCTGGCGATAATATGGATCGTGCCGTCTTTTCCAGTGTAGGCGTACTTGGCAACATTGGTGCATGCCTCTTCAGCGGCCAGCAAAACCTCCATTATCTTCCGCAAATCAAAGTTTGCAAGGCTCATCAAGCCTTCGATGAAGTCAGAGATGACGGGAATCTGCTCAGTCGTTGCCGCTACTGTGATCTCCTGCTCATTTTCCATCACTTCCATTGTCATCACGATTCAATCACAATTTCGAAATTACAGTTTAGTCCTGCTCAGAGCCTCTTCCTGGTTAGGATAGATGGTGAAGAGCTTGGTAAAGCCGGTGATCTCGAATACCTCTCTTACGAAGGGCTGTAAAGAGACCAGCTTTAATTCTCCCTTCTTCGGCCGGACTTTCTTTTGCGCTGCGAGCAAAACCCGCAATCCAACGCTGCTGATATAAACCACTCCTTCCAGATCGAGCACGATCTCCGATTTGTTCTGGTCTATCAGTTCGTTCAGGATGGTCTCGAGATCTTTATAAGTGGCGCCGTCGATTCTACCGGAAACGGAGACGATGGGCGCGTTATCGATGCTGGTCTGGTTTATATCCATAGATATCACATCGTTTAATTTATAATTCACACTGCTAGTAGCTAACACTTTGATCTTATTTAAGCATTGACCGCATTGAGGAAAAATATTAAATATAATTTATTGATATTTTGTAGGCTTGCCCAAAAAGGAGTGTTTTTGCCGTGGAGCCAATGATATCGCAGAGAGTGCCAGGTACCGGAAATGTCACTGTCTATCCCTACCTGTGCAAGATCGACATAATGTCATCCAATTCTTACCTTTTCTCCAGCCCGGGACAGATCGCACTCATCGATCCGGGTGGCGTACAAAGTCAGGCCGAATGCTTGGAAGAAATGGTTCAAATCCTGCAAGATGAGTTGCCCCGCCCGGTTGTGGTCTATCTTACTCACGTGCATATCGATCATTGGTATCAGTTGAAGCAATGCAAAACACTATCCAAGGCCTTTCTGGCCGTACAGGAGACCGGAGCTCGGGCTCTGGAGACTAACGACCCCCAGATGACCCTTTCCTTGCTGCTGGACCGGCCTATGTCAGCAGTTCCCGTCGATATCAGACTACTCTCCTGTCATGACAAAACAAAATTAGGCGAGACTTCTCTTAATAAGAATGGGTGGAGTTTCGACTACGTCACAAATTCCAGGTGGATCGCAGAGGACGCAGTGCTTTATAGCCAGATTGTGCCGCTCGGAAAAGAGGACTGTCTGGAGATCTACCACACCCCGGGGCACAGTCCGGACGGCGTCTGCATCCGGACCGGATCGATGCTCATCGTGGGCGATGTCTTCTTCGCACCCAATCCGGGAGTGGCTGGGGCCTATGGCTGGAGCCAGAAGGATTTTATGCAATCCATCCTGAAGATTTTGTGGATTCTGGAAAACGAAAAGATCCTCATCTGCGGCTGCGGCCACGGCAAATTCATCGACGCCCAGACGGCACATAAGACCCTGCAAGTCATGTACTCAGATGCAGCTTCTTTAAAGGACCTGCAAGAGATTACACCCCACTGGGCCCGGCGGACCTCAGACTATGCCCAGGATCTCATAAGCGAGCTGGAGAGAATCTTCACCATCATTGCCGGTCGGCTGGCCTACATATCTCATGTGCTGGGCGAGCTGGAGGAAGAGGCGCAGGCCAAAGAGCTGGATTGTCTTCTGGACACTGCGCACATGGACGAGCTATTTGTTGACTTCCATGCTTTTGCCAGAGAGCTTCATGCCGGAAAGAAGCTGGACATAGAGATGGTGCATAAAACAGGTCAGGTCGTAGGCAGGCTGGACAAGCTCTTCGCCAAGAGAAAGCTGGAATCTGTGCTCGGTCAGTCTCTTCTGGAAAGGGCAGGCAGACTGCTCAGTGACTACGCTGCGACTTATCGCGGCTTTCGCCCCCCTTACATTGTCTCCCGCGTGGACATCAACCGACTCATCGAGGTGGTCTTGGAGAAGTTGCTACACCACTCCTATGAAGAGGAGGCGATTATGCAGGCGGAAAGTGTTGAAGACTTCCGGTTGGCACTAATGGCTCGTATCGCACATGTAAATATATTTGAATACGTAGACTTGGCCTTTTGGCCAGGCTCCGGGAAGCCTTTCGCACGCATGGACCAAGAGCGCTTTGCTGATATATTGATCGATATGCTGGAGCGGTTCGCAGGGGCGAGAATGAAGAAGATTGAAATCGCCACAGCCTTGAAGGACGAATGGTTGACGGTGCGCATCACGGGAAGAGGCGAGTGCACTTGCCATCCTCTGAGCCAGTCCAAAAGGTTCTTTGAAAGGAGCCTGGCGCTCTCGGGAGGGCTTTTGCAGACTTCTTTTGAAGCGAATAGCCCCTGCGTGGAAATCGAGTTCTCCACTCTTCAGGATGAGGTGTGATGGTGGCGCATGCAGTAGAGGGCCAACAGGGCACCACCCTCATTGCCAAAGACGGCGCGCCCTGAAACAGCCACCTGGACCTGCATTGCTGCAAGATCCTATCATCTGCGGCAACTACTCTGCCATTGGGGCGGCATGAGTCGGTCGAGACCAGGCAGGCGGTCAGCATCAGTGTCTTTGATCCTGGTGACGCAATAATGAAAGAATTAAATACTATCATGAGGAAGATAATATTAAGGAGGGATAATTGTTTCAAACTTAGCTAAATTAATAATGCCTCTTTTAATCGTTTTGGTTTTTTTAAGTTCCTCCGGTATACTGGCTACAGATAATAGCGAATCTGCCGGCATACCTGGAGATAGTAATATTGATGATAGCCTCTTAACAGCCAAAGAAGTCATTGCAGACGACTCTAATCGAATAAACAGCGCAAACGAACTTTTGACTAACCGGAGAAGAGCTCTGACCGCGGAATCGAGTCTCGAAGAAGTTGCCAATGAAGACGTCATATCACCTCAACAAAATGTTCTCGTCATCCAGGCAGCAAAGAGCACTCCTGCGGAATTGGCTTCTTCAAACCAGACAGATGAACGGGGTATTCAATCAGATTGCGAATCACAAAATATTGGATTGACCTACAAAGACTCAACACAGTGCTGGCCAACGGTGGCCCAACCGCCCAAGGGTTCACCCAATATAGTCTTCCTTGTGCTTGACGATATCGGATATGGCGGTTTGGGATGTTTTGGCGGTCCGGTGGAAACGCCAAATATTGACAGACTGGCAGCAGGAGGCCTGCGCTATAACAACTTCCACACCACAGCGATCTGCTCTCCATCTCGCGCTTGTCTGCTCACAGGCCGAAACCACCACTCAGTAGGCGTAGGTACTCTAATGGAGTTTGCCAGCGGCTATCCGGGGTACAACGCCCATATGTCGAAGAGCGCCGCCACAATACCGGAGGTGCTCAGGGACCAGGGCTACAATACATATTGTGTAGGCAAGTGGCACCTTGCTCCCTCGGCTGATATCAATGCTGCAGGGCCCTACGATCAATGGCCACTTGGCAGGGGATTCGAGAGGTATTACGGCTTCCTGGAGTCTCACACCAGTCAGTGGTATCCTGATCTGGTCTACGGCGAGCACCGAATAGATCCGCCGTCCACGCCTGAGGAAGGATACCATCTCTCCAAGGACCTGGTAAACCGGTCTATAGAGTTCTTGAGCGATGGCAGGCAGGTTGACCCGAATAAGCCGTTCTTCCTCTACCTCGCCTTTGGCGCCGGCCACTGGCCGCACCATGCGCCTAAAGAGTACATCGATAAGTACCAGGGCAAGTTCGACCAGGGCTGGGATGCAGTAAGGAATGAGACAATTGCCCGGCAAAAGGAGATGGGAATTGTACCGCAGAACACACAGCTGCCTCCAAGAGACCCCTATGTTAAAGCATGGGATAACCTGACTGCCGACGAAAAGAAGGTATATGCACGCCTGGCTGAGGTCCATGCAGGTTACGTCGACTACACCGATGAGCAGATAGGCAGGTTCATTGACTATCTGGATGAGAGCGGTCTACTGAATAATACTATGATCATAGTGCTCTCAGATAACGGCGCATCTCCTGAGGGTGACGCCAACGGCTACACTAATATGGTGCTATGGTCCAACGGAATGTCTGAAGGAGGAGACACTTCGGGGTTCTTGGCGAATTACACTCCCTTATCCGGATCTAACATAAGCAGCATGCTGACAAAGCTTGACGAGCTGGGCGGGCCCATGAGCTATCCAACCTACCCGCTCGGATGGGCCATGGCGGATAACACTCCCAACCGGTTCTACAAATGGACGACCAATGAAGGCGGCGTGCGCGATCCTTTGATTATATACTGGCCGGCAGCGATCAAGGATAATGGAAGCGTTCGCTCCCAGTTCAGCCACGCCATCGACATAGTCCCAACGGTCTTCGAGGTGCTGGATATCCAGGCTCCAAAGGTCTATAATGGCGTTCCTCAGAAGTCCATTGAAGGGACCAGTATGGTCTATACCTTCAATAACCCCAACGATACGACCCATAAAATAGTTCAGTACTTTGAGATGATGGGCACGCGCGGCCTCTGGTACAACGATTGGAAGGCAGTCGCTTTCCATCACGTAAACACCGGCGGCAACTTCGATCAGGATGTTTGGGAGCTTTACAACCTTACCGAGGATGTATCGGAAGCCAACGATCTGGCAGGGAAGTATCCGGAAAAGGTAAAAGAAATGGAAGAACGCTGGTGGACCGAGGCGGGCAAGTATAACGTTCTGCCTCTGGACGATCGCATCGGAGCACGCTACGATACCATTCCAAAGATCGGGACGTTCACATACTATCCTGGAACTGAAAAGATCATGGAGCCCGATATTCCCGATACCATGAACAGCTCCTACACAATCACGGCCTACGTCGATATCCCTGCTGCGGGTGCTGAAGGCGCACTCTTCTCTATTGGAGGAAGGTTCGCAGGCCTGTCCCTGTATGTCCAGAATAAGCACCTGGTCTACGATTACAACTTCGTGGGTCTGAAGCATCACACAATCATCTCGACGAATGAGATACCCACGGGACCGGCCACATTAGGCTTCAAATTTGAGAAGACCGGAGCTTTCCAGGGACTTGGGACGCTGTATATCAATGGCTTACAGGAAGGCCAAAAGCGCATCGCTCCAACGGTACCAAGGCGGTATTCTTATGAAGAGGGTCTGGAGGTAGGCAAAGATCCGCAAACGCCGGTGACGGAGTGCTACAAGAGTCCTTTCGAATTCACCGGGATTCTTACGAAGGTTGTTTTGGAGGTTACGAGCTAGATTAGAAATTTCGAAAAATGAATGGGCTTAGGAGTTGAGGGCTGTACTATTGGGGTCCTGGCAAAGCCGGGATTCCCATTTATGCCCATCAATAATCAAAGAAATTGTATAAAAACCTCATGGCATCATCTTGGTGACGATAAGCCTCCATTCCCTACCATGAAGCCCTGCGGTTGTCCAGTAGCTCTCCTTGGTCACTACTCTTTTATTGCCTTCCGTGACTTGGAAGCTATAGTAATCATGGCCCGACCTCGCTGTAATCATCTTCTCTCCCAGGGCCAGTAGGCTGGGGTACGGCTTATAAAGCGGATCTTCAAAGAGGACCTTGCCTATCTGGCTTGCATCCCGGTCGTAGGCAATTAGGCCATCCAGATGCATTAACCAAAAGCTGTAGTCAGTAATATTGCTCCGATTGTTGAGATTAAAGTGGAGCTGTGGAGCTACCACGGCATTCAGCAACTTATCCGGTTCAATGATTGCACTGATTCCTCCCAGGAACTCTCCTTGTGGTGAGAATACCGGATACGCCAGAGCAGTGCCGTTGTATCCTTCCACCAGCAGCAACTGTTTGCT
>Ga0172381_10003434_pt1 | contig 16793 bp, 16 predicted proteins | sample Leawel6488metaG_FD_119754 | JGI IMG/M metagenome (GOLD analysis project Ga0172381, IMG submission 119754) | Leachate microbial communities from a municipal landfill in Southern Ontario, Canada - Leachate well 64-88 metaG | ecosystem: Engineered > Solid waste > Landfill > Unclassified | place... | reverse complement strand
GAACTTGCCATATTTGTGATAAATGGCCTCAAGCGTTCTTGTTGAAGTCGTGCCAACCGCAATAATTCTATGTCCTTCTTTTTTGGCTTTATTCAGTGTTTCGCTAGCGTTTGCGGATACTTCAAAATACTCACTATGCATGACGTGATCCTTGGTGTCTTTTACTTTAACTGGACGAAAGGTTCCAAGACCAATATGTAATGTAATATCAATGATTTCAACGCCGATTTGCTTGATTTTTGCTAGTAATTCCGGAGTAAAATGAAAACCCGCCGTCGGAGCAGCACTACTGCCAAGACGTTCGGCGTACACTGTTTGATAACGGCTATTATCTTCGCATTGCTTTTTAATATAAGGTGGTAAAGGCATCAAGCCAACTTTTTCTAAAGCTTCTAGAAAGACTCCATCGTATATAAAGCGCATATGACGAATTCCTTCATCTTTTACCTCGACGCATTCCGCCTTTAAAACACTTTCTTTAAAATTAATAATCGTGTCTTTTTTTATCGCTTTGGCATTACCAGCTAAACATTCCCATAAATCTTTTTCTAATTCACGAAGCAATAAAACTTCGACATGGGCACCAGTTCCATCCTTTATTCCAAATAGGCGAGCCGGCAAAACTTTTGTGTTGTTTCGCACTAAAACATCACCCAGTTTAAGGTATTTCAAAATATCGAAGAAATGTTCATCCTTAAAGGTTTGGTTAAAGCGATCCACGCTTATCATTCGCGATTCATCGCGAATTGGTGATGGAGATTGAGCAATTAAATGCTCAGGTAAAATAAAATCAAAAAGATTTATATCCATTAAAAACCTTTTTTGTTCCCAAAGGAGCGATAGACTTCATTTTTAAAATCACCAAACCGATCTTCTTGAATAGCTTGGCGGGCTTTTTCCATCAAAGAGATGAGGAAGCGAACATTATGGATTGATAGGAGTCTTTTTCCAAAAGTTTCTTCGCTGACATAAAGATGGCGAAGATAGGCTTTTGTATAATTCTTGCAAGTATAGCAATCGCAATTAGGATCTAAGGGCGAGAAGTCTTCTTTATATTTTGCATCGCGGATATTAACTCTGCCAATTGATGTCATCAAGGCTCCATGACGGGCAATTCGTGTTGGCAGAACGCAATCGAACATATCGACGCCCCGTTCGATGCCTTCAAGCAAAAAGTCAATTGAACCAACCCCCATTAAATATCGCGGTTTATTCGCTGGCAAATATTTAACTGATTGATCTACCATTTTGATAAAGACGTCTTTGGGCTCCCCAATTGAAGTTCCACCGATTGAATAACCAGGGAAATCAATTTTGACTAATTCAGTGGCCGAAAATTGACGAAGATCTTCATAGTCACTGCCTTGAACGATGCCAAATAAAGCTTGGTCGATTCGTGTTTGAGCTCCTTTGCCTCGCTTGGCCCACCGCAAAGTCCGTTCCACACTTTTTTTAGCATACTCATGTTCGACAGGATAAGGCATACATTCATCAAACGACATAATAATGTCGGCCCCAATTTTTTCTTGAATAGCAATTACTTTTTCTGGAGTAAATTCAAGTTTTGAACCGTCGAGATGACTTTTAAAGACGACGCCTTCTTCACTAATCTTGCGGTTATCCATTAAAGAAAAGACTTGAAAACCGCCAGAGTCAGTTAGAATCGGACCGTCATAATTCATAAATTTATGGATTCCACCAGCCTTACTAACGATTTCTTCTCCGGGGCGAAGGTGGAGATGATATGTATTAGCTAAGATAACGCCTGCGCCAAGTTGCTTTACCTCTTCAGGCGACAACGTTTTGATCGTGGCAAGCGTGCCAACCGGCATAAACATCGGTATTTCGACATCACCATGAGGAGTATGCAAAATTCCATAACGAGCACCGGTTTGTTTGCAAATATGTTTTATTTCTAAATAAAAATTTTCCATAGCATACAAGATATTAAAATATTGAACTCGAAAATGCCAATAAATTAACAAATAATAAGAAAAAAATAATAACTCAAATCAAAAAACTACCACTTAAATCGATAATTTTGGTTCGTACCAATCATCTCTTGGAATTTTTCGTTTCTGCCTAAGGCAAGGAAGATAAAATAACCCAAAATTGCAACAGCAATAAATTCGCCGAGTCCAACCAGTCCAACATTAAGCCAAAAAGGAAGTCCCATGATTAAATGAAGTTCAAGTCCCACAACAAAGGCATTAATAACAACCGGAATCAAGGCGGCAATAAATAGTTGCTTCATGTAACCGATGAGCAACCCGCTTATAATCGTCGCGAGGGTGCCAAAAAGCATATCCCAGGCAAACATTGGCGACATCGTATTAGCAAGCAGGGTGCCAACCGAAACACCGATGACGAAATCCTTGCGAAAAAAGCAAAGAAGAATGAGCATTTCGGCAATTCGAATTTGCATTCCCAAAAAGGAAACAGGCAAAGTTGCCATTGTCAAAATGAAATAGATTGACGCGATCATCGCGTTAATCGATATTCTTTCAATGAGCGATCGGTTCTTAATTTTGTTGTCCATTTATGTGTAAATACAATTCAAACGCCGCAAATTACAGCTCTTTAATAAAAAGCGAGATATTCAGGGGGTAGAGACGTTCCACTTTCATTATGTGTTATAACGTGCGATAAAACCTCGGCGACCGAAATTACATTGACGTCAGGAATACTCTTTTCGATGCTATCAGTAACAACAATATCGCTGATGCCAGCGTTCTTCATGGCGTCAACACTGTTACGAGAAAATACCCCGTGAGATGCGGCAACAAGAATGTTTTTCGCTCCTTTGGCATATAGTTCTTTAGCCGAAGCGACAATCGTCCCGCCCGTATCAATAATATCGTCGATAATAATGCACGTTTTGCCTTCGACATCGCCGACGATGTTAACGACTTCAGCTTCATTTGGCGAAGGTCGTCTTTTATCGACAATAGCAAGTTGAGAGCCCGGCAAAGCGGTAGCAAGATCGCGCCCGCGGTGAGCACTTCCGTGATCGGGAGAAACAACGACGACTTCACTAGGATTAATTTTCAATTGTTTTAATTTCTTCGTGTAATAACTGGCGAATAAATGAATTGTCGATAAATTATCGACTGGGCAAGAAAAGAAACCTTGAATTTGTGGAGTGTGCAAGTCAATGGTTATCAAATGAGAAACGCCAACTGTTTGTAATAAATCGGCAACCAAACGAGCCGAAATTGGTTCGCGTGGACGGGCGATACGGTCTTGGCGAGAATACCCATAATAAGGAATGACGACGTTAATATCCTTGGCACTAGCCTTTCTGATGCCATCAATGAAGACCAATAATTCCATTAACCTTTCTGATGCCGGTGAACAAGTAGATTGGACGATATATACGGATTTACCTCGCACCGAGTCAAGCGAACGAGCCATGATTTCGCCGTCAGCAAAATGCATAAGTTCAACTTGTCCTATAGGAAGTTTTAAAAAGGCAGCGATTTTTTTCGTCAGTTCGGGATTTGAGGATAAGTTAAAGATGACTATTTTTTCGAGCATGACTATAGTTTATCACCAATAGGTGACGCTTAGTAGGACAATTCGTTTGTTAGTTTCTTCCTCGCTAATAAGACGTTTGGTTTCAATGGGAAGTCCTTTTTCTTCAAGAAGTTCGGACGCTTCTTTTGAATATATCCAGTAGCGAAGTCCAAAATTTTCTAAGTTTCGAGATGGATCGGAAGCGGTAATTTCTTCACCGACATAGTAAAGCGTCGTACCTTTGAGAACGAAATTATTAGGTAGATAGTTAAGCTCAACTTTTGAAAAACGGCAGAATCGATAAATGGTAAATAATTGTTTAAAATATATTTCCTTAAGTTCTTCTTTTGCTAAGATATCGAGGACTGTTGGTTCTTGAAAACATTCGAAAATCAAAACGAGAAGTTGACGGTCATGAGCAATGAGCTTCTGCACATTAACGCCTATTTTTTGTATTTTTTTGTACTTTGCCAAATCCTCATTATATGGTTTTTCAACACGATATTCGCGGAAGGAAAAGTAACGATCTTTTCGTTTGGCAAGGTAAATATCCACCTCTTCAGTATGTTTTAAGAGTTGCATAAGTTCGTATTCGTAACGTTTAATAACTCTTTTTTCCATATTCCTATTCTAAAGTAAAACTTTACCTAAAGCAAAATAAGATGATGGGTGAAACTACATAATTATTTAGGGTATTTTTTGTGACCTAAATATTTTTGGTATATTCTCGGATAATATTCGCGCCATATTTCGCGAACATGTTCTTTAGAATAAAACTCACTGATATAGGCTGAATTCTTTGACGCTTTATCATACAAGGTTTTATCATTTTTTAGATTTTGAAGGCCTATGACAAAATCATCGACACCGTGGCCCTTTTCATATTTTTCAAAGAGAATGTCAACATATAAATCTAAGTCTCTTAATAAGACGGGTTTATGAGCGTTAACAGCTTCGAGAATCGCCATTGGAAAAAGTTCGTTAAATGAAGGCATAAAAAGGACGTCTGACATGTTAAATATGTCGTTCATTTTGTCGCGTTTGACGATACCTGTAAACTTAACGTTCTCTGGTGGATTATCAACAATTTCTTTCAGTTCTTTATATCCGTCAGTAATTTTTCCAAACGAAAATCCGCCCGCCCACACGTAAAACATTTCGGGGTTACGCTTTGCGGTCTCGATAAAGTCTAAAACGCCTTTTCGAGTTTGAACCTGACCGACGCCGAGAACGACGAAACGATCACGGGGGATGCCATACAAATCACGTACCTCCATTCTCTTATCTTCGCTGATGATATGAAATTGATTTTTAGATACGTAATTAGGGATATAAGTAATGTGTTCTTTTTTTATGCCGAGTTCGACAAGAGGGTTAATAAATATCGGATTCACAACGACAATTTCATCGGCTTTTTGATAAAACCTCGTTACATATTTTTTAAAAAATTTGAAAAGACCTTTTGGGAGCTTAATCGATCCATCTAATGTATCAGGTAGCATGTGAACATAGCAAACATTGACATGCTTTTTATTCATCTTCAGATAATATTGAGGATTAATCGTATGCACATGGACAATATCGAATTTTGATCCGGAATTGTTAACCGTTACATCAAAAATGTCATCGCATTCTTTGACGAGGGCAACTTGTTCTAAATACGCCGAACCGACTCCCTGGCCATCAATAGAGTCAGCTTTAGAAAGCATGTTAATTCGTAGTTTGTTCATTATCTTTCTCCTTTGGAGCCTTAAATATAATTTTCTTTCTCGTAATATAATTATACGACAAAATCACGAGTGTTTTGATTCCAAAGAAGAGGGTAAAATACCAGAAGGCGGCTGAACGCAAATAATTAACGAGGAAATCGCTTATCCAGTTATTAATATCGACTTGAATAACGCTTGCGGCCAAAGACTCAAAACCAATCATCACACCAGTGCCAAGTAATAGTCCACCCGCGGATAGTATGACAAAGAGAAAAATATTCTTTTTAGACTTTACATCAGTCTTTTGATCAACGTTTTGAAACACCCATAAGACGGATAATAAATAATTGGCAATTACACTAACAAAAAAGCCCATAGCTGTGCAGATCACTGTTTCAAGAATCGGACTCCAGGTATTCGGAATCGCTAAAGCGAGAAGCGAATAAGTACCATAATCTAAAACAGTAGCCACTATGCCTACAATAATAAAACGAACAATTTCGCGACTGATACTTTTTTTCTTATTCATGACAACGATAAAAGAATATCACACCGGCATCTAATTTTTAATAGCGAGTCGCCTCACTTTGTTTCGGGAAGTTAAAAATGATTGCGTTTTTTGCCCAAATATATATATTGATTTCATGATGAGTAAAATTGAAAAGACAGAAATTAACGAAACGAAGACTAATTCCAAGCAAAAGAAAAAATGGTTCCCCCGTTTTATGGATCATTTAACAAAAACGACTGGCGGCATGGCCGTTGGCATGTTCGCAACCCTTATTATTGGTGTTATTATCGGACAAATTGGCACTCTCACCGGTGTTCAATTTTTCACTGGTATTGGAAATATTTTAAAAGGCTTAATGGGCATCGGAATTGGAATTGGAATTGCTTTGTCGCTCAAAAATCTTTCACCCATCGCGATCATATCCGTCGGAGTCGCCGGCGCTGTTTCGACAATGGTCCTCGGTATTAATAACGGCACATATGTATTGCCTTTTATAAATGGGACATCCACAAACGGAAATCCGTTGATGGCTTACCTTGTCGTTGTAATTAGTATAGAATTGTATCGGCTTGTTTTTAAAAAACAAACGGCTGTAGATTTAATCATCGTTCCCTTGTTTATAACTGCGGTGGCCGGCGCGCTTTCTTTCTTATTGGCCGTGCCACTTACTTGGGTTGTAACTTCGCTTGGCCAGTTCATTCAAACCGCCACTGCATATCAGCCACTATTGATGGGAGTCGTTATCTCCTCAGTCATGGGCATGATATTAACCGCGCCGATTTCATCAGTCGCCGTCGCGGTTGCTATTAACCTTGGAGGTATCGCTGGCGGCGCAGCGGCCGTGGGCTGTTGCACACAAATGATTGGCTTCATGATGATGTCGATACGCGACAACAATGCCGGAAAAGTAATTTCGGTTGGTATCGGAACATCAATGCTCCAATTTAAAAATATTTTGCGCAAGCCCCTAATTTGGCTTCCGACTATAATCGTTTCAGCGATTCTTGGCCCTTTTGCCACGACCATCTTTATGTTGAGAACAACATCAGCGGCTGCTGGCATGGGAACATGCGCTTTAATTGGTCCTTTATCAACTGTTCTAGAAATGGGTGATAACCCATTGATGGCTTGGCTCGGCGTTATTATTTTAATGATTATTGCCCCTGCAGGTTTAGTGTTTTTAATTGACTTATCATTCCGAAAATTAGGTTGGATAAAAAAAGGCGATTTAACCATTTAATCGCCTCATTTTCAAATAAATAATTTATTTTAGTAGTGATTTTTTGATACGAATATATCCGCCGGATAGCGTCCCGACATCGTTTGTGACAATCATTGCCGTTGGATCAATCAGCATTACTTGTTCGACTATTTCCTGGCTGCCGCGACGGTTTGCATAAACCATCAAGATTTTGCGGCTATCTACTTTTCCTTTGGCGTCCACCGTCGTCACTCCATAGCCTTTTTCGCGAAGAGCATTTGAAATCTCAATACCCTTTTTCTCGGTTGTAATGGTTTGTACAAGAAGCATTCCGAAAGCCAGTTTCTGTTCGATAATTGAACCGAAAAATACGCCCGCGGCAAAACCAAGACCATAAGAAATACCATAAAAAATATTTTCACTTAAGTCGGTCAGAACCTTTGAAGCGATAAAAACCCATAAGAAAATTTCAATAATAGCTAATAAAACGGCGTAAGTGCGATATCCTTTGACGACTAGTATTTGCCGCAAAGTTCCAATCGTGACCTCAACAATTTTAGCCACAAAAATAATAAAAACGGCTAAAACAGTTCCCCATTCTCCTAAAGCTTTTAATGCATCCCACATACAAAATCACTCATCCATTCTCGGCTTACAAGCCCATTACTAAATCATAATCTAAACTTGTCCTTAAGACAATTTATTCGGTACCGAAAGTACGAGTTTACGAAATTGTTGCAATTTCCTTTTGACGGTCAGGCAAAACAAGATTCAAAACAACACCAACAAGCGCACAAATCGCAAGCGACGAAATCTCAACAGTGCCGATTATTACTTTGTAAATCTCGTCACCAGTAATATCACCAACCAACGATAAGGCAGCTAAACCAAGTCCCAAAGACATAATGACAGATACGATAATCATGTTCTTCGTATTATTCATATTTACTCGACCCGAAATAAGGGTTTTAAGTCCCGATGCCGATATCATGCCAAATAAGACAATTGATGCTCCACCAATAACGGGAGCGGGAATAGTTAAAGTCAGGTTGCCAAAGACTGTAAAGAATCCAAGGACTGTGGCAAAAATGGCGGCGAGAAATAAGTTAAATGGATCATAGTTTTGAGTAATAGCCAAGACAGCTGTGTTTTCGCCGTAGGTTGTTTTTGGTGGCGCGCCAAGAAAGGCGGTGGACAAAGTCGCAACTCCATCGCCCAAAACGGTCCGATTAATACCGGGATCAACCGTGAAGTCCTTACCACAAACCGCACTGCTGGCATTGATATCGCCGATATGCTCCATAAAAGCTACAAAGGCAATCGGTGAAATTAGTAATATGGCATTTAAATCAAAACGAAGGTATTTATAAAAACCAAAGGTTTCACCAAAATTTTGGAAAATTACTATTTGACTCCAGTCGATGCCGTTTGCGAATGCTCCAGCGCTTGTGAATTTATAGAAAATTATTGTTTTGGCGATATCTCCTGAAAGGGCATATAACTCAATTAAATCAATAAATACAGTCGTTAGAATTCCAATCGCAAAGCCGATTAAAATGGGCATCACTCGGAAAAAGCTTTTTTCTTTAGAGGCAGTTGAGACAATAACAATGGAAACAAGGGTGACAAGAGCAATAGTCCAGGCTTTCCAAGCATCCATAAAACCATTTGCGTATTGACCTATAACATTGTTATAAAGAATTTTTGGCGCAAGCACCATGCCAATGACAATAATAATTGGGCCGACGACAAGCGGAGGAAAGAGTTTCTTAATTCTTTGCATCCCGACAAATTTAACAATTATCGATAAAACAATATACACAAGTCCGGTGATTGCTATTGCCGGAGCAAGTCCGCCAACGGCTTTCTGCCATGTTTCAGTGCCGACTGCTCCTGCGTTTTGACTGAGCATATAAGCGATAATACCCGGGAGATAAGAAAACGAGCTGCCTAGAAAGACCGGAACTTTCTTCTTGGTTAAAAAATAGAAGATGATTGTTCCGATACCAGCAGATAAAAGACCAATGGGAACGGATAACCCGGCGAGAAGAGGCACAACAATCGTCGCCCCAAACATTGCAAACACATGTTGAAAAGCTAAGGCACCGCGCCTTGAAGCGCGTTTGAATTTTGAATCTATAATTGTTTCCATATGCGACCTCATAATAATAAAAAAAATAGTCCGCGGATTATTCTAGCATATTCCGCGAACTTGTCGAGTTATAAATATTTATTTATGTGTGCTCTGGAGGGCGAACCTTGGCTTTCAGTAATACTATATAAATGCCGATGCCAAGCGACGCTCCGACAACACCTTGTATTAGGTTGAAGCCATAGTTAGTTAAAACCGCTATCCAGTTTTGCAGAAGAATATAATCGGGCAAGATATACAAACCGGCCATGACGATTCCACCGATAAATGGTGCGACATAGCGAATTTTTCTTGGCAACTTCAAAAATAGATAACCGACAACCAAGCCCTCAATCAGTTTAATGAAAAATGTAAATGGTGCATAAAAGCCATAGCCTAAAATGATGTCAACGATTAAGCCGCTTAACGCTCCGACAAGCCCACCAATCCATGGTCCGAAAAACATCGCGTACAAAACAATAAAAACATCAGTGAAATTTAAAAAGCCACCAAACGGAAGCGGTATGAAAACAAAGCTTGTGAGCAAAATCGAAAGGGCCACCCCCATGGCGATGGCAATCATCTGATAGATTAATTTCGACTCAGCATTTTTCATGACTAATATGGAAGAGGGTGCTTCCTTGTTAATTCTAATACTTTTTGATGAACTTCTGCGAGTTTGTTATCGTCATCTCGTCCTTTAAGTGCCGCGTTAATTAGACGAGCCACTACACGAAAATCATCACTATTAAAACCACGAGTCGTCATCGCTGGTGTGCCAAGGCGTATGCCGGAAGTCACCATTGGCCGCTCTTGATCATTCGGAATTGAATTCTTATTACAAGTAATGCCTACTTCATGAAGTAGCTTTTCGGCTTCGGCACCCGTCATTCCAACTGATGCTTTTAAATCGACAAGTAACATGTGATTGTCGCTTCCGCCACTGACGATGCGATAACCAAGTTTGCTCAGTTCATCGGCAAGAGCGTGTGAATTATCAACAACTTGTTTAACATAATTTTTGAAATTGGGTTCGAGCGCTTCCTTAAATGCCACCGCTTTAGCGGCAATAATGTGCATTAAGGGTCCGCCTTGTATGCCAGGAAAAACTGCCCGGTTAATCTTCGTGGCTATTTCTTCATCGTTAGTCAATATAATTCCGCCTCGAGGACCGCGTAAGGTTTTATGAGTCGTTGACGAAACAACATGGGCATAAGGACAGGGGTTTTGATGAACTCCTCCGGCGACGAGTCCGGCAATATGAGCCATATCAACAAAGAGATAGGCACCAACTTTATCGGCTATTTGGCGAAAGCGTTTAAAATCAATCGCTCTTGGGTAGGCGCTTGCACCAGCGACAATTAGTTTGGGCTTGACACTTAGAGCAAGGCGTTCAACTAGGTCATAGTCAATCATCTCTGTTTTGGCGTCGACGCCATAAGAAAAGATTTCATAATCAGCGCCGGAAAAAGAAAGCTTATGGCCATGAGTTAAATGTCCTCCATCGTTTAGCGACATACTGAGAATTCGATCTTTGTAATCTAACAAAGCCCGATAGACAGCCATATTGGCTTGTGAGCCGGAATGGGGTTGAACATTAGCAAAATTAACGTCAAATAACTGTTTCAAACGTTCAATCGCGAGTTGTTCAGCGATATCGACAAATTCGCAACCACCATAATAACGGCGATTAGGATAGCCTTCGGCGTATTTGTTGGTCATGATTGAACCCTGGGCTTCCAGTACTGCTAGCGAGACAAAATTTTCACTGGCAATCAGCTCAATATTTTCGTGTTGACGCTTTTTTTCTAATGCAATCGCGTCATAAATTTCGTGATCAATTATTTTTAATTCGTTCATAAAAAATGCTCCTTGTTAAATGTTATCTTATTTATGACTCCCAATAAAGAATTTAATGAGTTACATGCTAAGCATGCTTAATTATCCAGCCACTCAGGACGTTCGCGTTTAGTCCATAAAAAAAGATGGCTCTTGGCGAGACGATAGTATTTGCGATACGATAGAAGCGAATCGCCATTTACTAAATATTCATCATCCATCGCTGGTGTCGGTGGCGTAAATACTCCTTCACCAAGTGAAAGCGGTGGTTCTTTTAAATATGGAATAAGTTCAGAACTCTTATGTGTTTTTCCAAAACGATATTTGTACTCATCGATAAGTGCGAGAAATAAGGTATATAGCCATTGGTAGTTAGCTTTACTTTGCCGCACCCAAATTGTACTGGGGTGATTGTAATGTGTTGGTTTATATATGTGACTTAGTATATGTTTGTTCGACAAGGAAATATGATGAGTTGTCGAAAGAAGTTGAGCTGATTCTAAAATCATTTTGATAACATGCCTATCGGCGTGATAGCGAGCGGCTAGGACTGGATTAGCGTCCAAATAAAAGATGTTCATAATATTTAATTATATTCTTAAAACGCCCTTTTGCTAACTCCTTTGCTTATAACCTCTTGTGGCAAATTTGCAAAAAATATGGACAATTAGAAATAGAGGAAAAATACATGATTGAAGAAATTGTTCGAAAGCAACGTGATTACTATTTTCAAGGACACACTCGCTCACTAGACGCCCGCCGCGAAGTATTAAAGAAACTAAGAAAAATTCTTTTAGAAATGCATCAAGAAATTTATGATGCCTTTAAACTTGATTACAACAAATGCGAATTCGATGTCATTTCCACCGAGTATTCGCTCGTCATTCAAGAAATAGATTTCATGCTTCATCACTTGAAGAAGTTTATGAAGCCAAAAAAAGTGGCGACAAGTCTCGTTAACGTCATTTCCAGTGGCTACATTTATAAAGAACCATTCGGTGTTACTTTAGTAATGTCTCCTTGGAACTATCCTTTACAATTGGCGATGGTTCCTGTTGTTGCCTCACTCGCAGCGGGAAACACCGTTATTTTAAAGCCATCAAAATATGCCTGGAACGTCTCCCTTGTTTTGCAAAAGATTGCCAGTAATTTTGATCCTCGATTATTTAGCGTAGTCGTCGGAGGAAGAGAAGAAAATCAAACTCTCCTAAATCAGAAATTTGACTTCATATTCTTTACCGGCGGTGATGATGTCGGCCGTGTCGTCTTAGAAAAAGCCAGCGTCCATTTGACGCCGGTAATTCTTGAACTCGGTGGCAAATCACCATGCATTGTGATGAGTGACGCTGATATTAACATGGCGGCGAAAAGAATTACTTGGGGCAAATATCTCAATGCCGGTCAAACATGCGTAGCACCAGATCACATTTATGTTCACGAATCAGTTAAGAACGCCTTTATCTCACGGGTTATTGAATATATTCAAATGTTTTACTATCGCGATGGTAACATCAGTGATGATTTCCCAAGCATTATTAACGACAAACACGTCGAACGGCTTTTCGGTTTAATTGACAAAGAGAAAGTTGTTTTCGGTGGACATATTAATAAAAACAAGCGCTTGATTGAGCCCACAATTATGGACAACATCACTGCCAGCGATGCAATTATGAGTGAGGAGATATTTGGTCCGATTATGCCGGTATTAGCTTTTAAAAATATCAATGACCTTCTTGAGATTTTTAAAACCCAGGAAAAACCTTTGGCGTTTTATCTTTTTACCAAAAACCAAAAAGAGGCTCGCCGAATCATGAATCTCGTCAGTTATGGTGGCGGCTGTATTAACGACACCATTATGCATCTGACTAATGACAAACTTCCTTTCGGAGGAGTCGGACGAAGCGGCATGGGTAGTTACCATGGACAAAAATCTTTTGAGGCCTTCTCTCATGAGAAAAGCGTACTCAAAAAACAAAAAATTGAGCTTCAGCTTAAATATCCACCTTATAATGAAAAGAAAAAGTCCTTCATTAAATGGTTCTTTAAGCTAAAATAACACGAGTATTTAAATAGAATTACATCGCCATACTGCGACATTTTTTCCTATTAAATGAATTTATTTATTGTTTTTTGTTACATAGTGCTATATTAAAAAATGGAGGTGTTCTTATGAACAAATTCAATAAACTTTTATTTTCTACTCTTTCGCTATTTGCTTTAACGGTGATGACGTCGTGTGATGGGGGCGGCATTTCAATTGAAGCCGCGGTCGCTAATGAACGCGTTATGGCTGCTATGGAGCAAATGACCACCACGGAAATCGAATCGTTTGAGATCGATATTACCGCCGACCTTGATTATTCCGGAAAAGAATATGATGACGAAGACGCCATTTTGTCAGAACGCAATCTCGAAGCCGCCGGCGAAATCAACATTAAAGCCAATGACATTTTTGGCGATGATGCGGTTGGCAGCATTGAAGCTAGTGCTTCCGTTTTGGCTGTCGAAGACGATGTGACACTAGTTGATGCCGAAGCCAGTGCCGCCCTTTATTTAAGCGAAGGCTGGGTTTATGCCGATATTACCGGTGCGGTTGATGTTATCGACTTGATGGGTGGCGAAGCCCCCGAAATTACGACAATTAAAACATATGTCGGTAATTTAGGAGACGCTATCGGCTACGATCCAGAAGAACCGATCGTAATGCCTTTTGAATTCGATGACATGCTTCCTTACGCCAATACAATCAGTAACATTAAAGCTACTGAGTCGAATGGCGAACTAACCGTTGTTTATACGATTACGGTTGAAGACATTGTTAATGTAATTATGAAAGTCATGCAGGATTCTGGAGATATTCCGGCCGAAGTAACAAGCGAACAAATCGCGACTTATCATTCTGAACTTCTTGCTGAAATTTCCGAAATCATCAATATCACAACCGCTAAACTCACAATTGGTGTTGGTGCTGATGGATTCCTAAGCAAACTTTATGTCGATATTGATGTCGTCGTAACGATTGCCGACGAAGAAGAAGAAGAAGTTCAGTCCTTAGTTTTACCTGGCGGCCATGAGCTTCATGAGCTGGCAGGTTTCTTACACATCGATATTGACAATATGAATCAAATCGTCGATGTTGTTTTACCCGATAATCTCAACACTTTTACAGAGATTCCGACTGAAGAAGAACCAGTAACTTAGTACTCGATAATTAGTTTTATCAGAAGATCGTCTCATTTGGGACGATCTTTTTTTATGAAGCGAAAACAATTCCTCTTGATCAATAACGAAAATACATAAAAGCATCTTCATTATTTATTTTATTCTTGTTACAATACTTGTAGGAGTAATTCGGTCAGTTAACCGAATAACAATTTATGGCTCGTCCAAAAGGAAGCAATAGCAAAGGGCGGATTATCGCCGCGGTCGAAGATTTGATTGCCACAAAAGGTGTCAAAAACTTTTCTTTACGAGATGTGGCTATAAAAGCAAAGCTTTCGCCGGGAACAATTTTTTATCACTACGCAACTAAAGATGAACTAGTCTTTGATGTTATATCACGACACATTGACGGGTTAAAGGCTGAATATTTATTATGGCTTGAAAGGCATGAAAACGACTTGAAGCCCGAACGTTTTCTTGAAGTTGTTTTTCATAAAGGAGTAAAACTATTTAATCGCGCTAAAATGCACATCTTTTTAATTAATGAATGTCTCGGCGGAAACGAAACATTGAGAAACAAGTTTATTGAGAAGTATCGTGAGTGGCGCGAGACATTATTAATCGGCGTTAGAAAAGTATTTGCGAACGTCGATGATCCCGAAGCCTTTGCCTACACTCTTATGCTTATAATCGATGGCCTCGTCGTTCAAGAAATAATACATGGCGAAGCTTATGACGAAAGTCGCCTTGTCCATATCGCCAAAAAATGGGGAGGTAACAATTAGTGAGAAACCTTTTTGATAAGACTAAACAAAGGATAATTAGTCTTTATCCTCAAATCCAAGTAAGTAAAAAAGACGAATGTGTTCTTTTAGAAGGCGAACTTGAAAAATGGGAAGACGTTATTCAAGCCGGATATATGGCCGCGAAAGCAAAAAGTGAAGGTGTGATTAATAACATCAAACTTAAAAATTATATCTCTCCTGCCATGCGGGTAAGTCCTATTAAGGATAGGAAATACGATGGTTTAAAATGCGCTGTCTTAATCATTGGCGGAGGCATCGTCGGAGCATCGATTCTCCGCGAATTCAGTAAATACAATATCGATGTTTGTTTAATCGAAAAAGAAAGCGATGTCGCTTTACATGCCAGTAGTAGAAATGATAGTTGCATTCACGTAGGTATGGACTTATCAAGAAACAGCAAAAAGCATCACTATCTTCGCCGTGCTGTGAAAGTTTATAAGCAGTTGGCAAAAGACCTTGGAGTTGAATATGTTCAGCATGGGCAAACATTAGTGTTTAATAAAAGAGTCGCATATCTTGCCGCTCCGATTCTTCTTTCTCTTGCCAAGAAAAAAGGAATACAAGGAGCAAGAATTATTAAGCGAAAAGAACTGCTCAAGAAAGAACCAAATATTAGTAAAGACGCTAAATTCGCCGTCTTTTTTCCTGAAGGGGCAGTCATTTCCCCATATAATATGGTCGTTGCGCTTGCTGAAAACGCGATTGAAAACGGCGCACGGGTTCTTTTAAATACAGCGGCTCTGAGTTTCGAAATAGTAGACCACCGCATTCTTTCAATTTGTACTAATCGTGGAATTATTTATCCATCAGTGGTAGTTAATGCCGCCGGTGTCTTTTCCGATGTTGTCGCCAAAATGGCGGATGATCAGTTTTTTACAATTCACCCTCGTCGCGGCGTTGAGATAATTCTCGACAAAAAAGCAGCGCATAAATCAGTTAACAGCACCCTTTCATTTTATTCAGGGAAGGGGGATAAAAAAGCACACACAAAAGGCGGAGGAATAATTCCGACAGTCGACGGAAACATTGTCGTCGGACCAACCGCCAGCGAAACACCTGATCGCGAAAACTATGAAACAACTCAAGAAGAAATTAATGTTCTATTTGAGAAACACGGAAATACACTTCCAACGCTTTCTCGAAGCGATGTGATCACATATTTTGCTGGCATCCGTGCTTCGACTTATGAAGAGGATTTTGTCGTTCGTCGCGGCAAATGGACCAAAAATATTATTCATGCCGCTGGCATTCAATCGCCAGGCCTTACGGCTGCACCGGCAATCGCAGAAGACATCGTCAAAATCTATGAAGAGATAGCTGATAAAAAACTTTGTTTAAACAAAAACTTTAATCCTAAACGAAGAAAACAAGTGCTCGTTTGCGAATTAAACGAACAAGATAGGGACACTTTAATTAAAACAAATCCTGATTATGGACAAATAATTTGCCGTTGCGAAGAGATTTCTAAAGGTGAGATTATCGATTGTCTTAATCGTCTCCTCGAAGTTAATACCACAGACGGCATTAAAAGACGCATCAGAGCAGGAATGGGCCGCTGCCAGGGCGGATTTTGTCAGCAATTAATCGTGCAAATCATGGCACAAGAAAAAAATATTTCGCTTTGCGAAGTCAAGAAAAAAGGTAATGCCAATATCCTTCTTAACGATACCAAGGAGGTTAAGCAATGAATAGATTTGACGTCATTGTGATTGGGGCCGGACCAGCTGGCTTGGCGGCCGCCATTAAAGCCGATGAGAATGGTGCGAAAGTTCTTTTAATCGAACGTGAAGCTAAACTTGGTGGAATTTTAAAACAGTGCATTCATGATGGTTTTGGCTTAACTCGCTTTAACGAAAAACTAAGTGGACCAGAATACGCCCACCGCGAAATCGATGAACTTCATAAAACGAATGTTGTT
>Ga0172381_10003433_pt1 | contig 16794 bp, 14 predicted proteins | sample Leawel6488metaG_FD_119754 | JGI IMG/M metagenome (GOLD analysis project Ga0172381, IMG submission 119754) | Leachate microbial communities from a municipal landfill in Southern Ontario, Canada - Leachate well 64-88 metaG | ecosystem: Engineered > Solid waste > Landfill > Unclassified | place... | reverse complement strand
GCCCGAACCTTTGCTACCACCATAGGATCGATTTCGTAATGGTTAATCACATCCCATGCGTTTTTATACACTACTCCGTGGTCGTGGATTTCCTTGACTCCTAGATGAAACTGTTTCTGGCAATCCCATAGCTTACCAGCTTTAAGTGCGTTGGATAAAAACGGTGGTCGGACTTCAATGCCAAGGATTTTCTGGAGATAATAGAGATAGTGACAGGATAGAAATGTTCCGACTGATGAATGAGATTGGGGAATAATGCGGGTAATATCGGCTATACACCTATATGCTCCGGGGCGTTTGCAAAATCCACATTCCCCGTGGACAACTTCCATGTTGCTATCCTCGGCATATTGGTAATAGTCACATTCAGTATTATTGAATGAGGGACTAAAATTCGGGCATATTGACGAATCAAGTAAATTTCTGATAATAGTTCTCCTTTCTTTATTGGTAGGTATAAAGCAATTTTAAGAAAGGCGATTTTTGTGGTAGAGAAAATCCTTGAGAATCTGTGATATTCCGATGGAGAAGATGGTGACAAAAATTCCAACGATAAACCCGACAAAAAAGATAGCAAGTGTACTCATTTTGATTCTCCTGTTCTATGGTTTATTGTTCTAACGTTGTCTCGTTGTCCGAACATTAAATCCGTTTTATTATATTGTCAAGAATTATTTTAGCATCGGATTAAAATAATTTCCCTCTACCCTCCGCCTAGCAACAAGGCCGGGCAAAACCCTTCCACCACCACGGACCCACTTCAATAACTCCGTCCTAGCCAAAGCCCAATTACCCTGGCCAATCCTACGACGCAAGGTAGAGGCTTGTAACCGACCAGCACCTAGATTGTAGGTAAAGTCCGCAATGGCCCCCAATTCTTTGGGGTATAATACCAACCGTGGGCATAATCGCATAGTGTCACACAATGCCTTGGACATATCTAACCGTAACAAGTCTTCTGCTTGTCCTATCGTAATCGGCACCTGGCTATCACTACACCTATGACCATATCCTATCGTTGGGAATCCAGCGGGGCAAAGGTATTTCTTGAGCCGTAAACCTTCAAATGGTTTTGCAATGGAGATAGCAACCGCTAGGGCAGTAGCAAGATCGTTCTTCATGTCTAATACTATTCTTTAGACTTTAACACACGATCAACAAACCAAAACCCAAGAATCATCGAGACGATTGCCTTTTCTTCGACACCAAACACTTGTTTCAAGACGGATAGCGGTTCAGATCCCCCCATCACTGAAAGAACAAAGGTGGCAACAATTACCGATGGATATAAAATGATAACCCACTGAATAGTAATAAGTGGGCGCATCATCTTACTTGCTACATTAGCCATTGTGGTAAATAAATTTCCCCATCGTCCACCGGGCATGGGAAGAATAGCATCCTGACCCTTAATGGCCTCAGCTAGTGCCTCCATAGTTCCTTCGTTCCAAGCATTTTCACCTTGCGCCCGGATTTCATCCATTTTCTGCGCGCCAGAAATGCGTTGGAACTCAATCTGCTTGTCTTGCATTGCTAGTTCATGCGCCCGTTCATTCTTGGCATCAAAGAATTTCATAATTTCTGGAATTAGCCGTGCCAATGCTCCACCAAACCCACCAAGAATCGTCACAATAGTATCAAGACCGAACATGATTATCACCTATTATCCTTTCTTCGTAATTTTCTTTTTTCTCAGTGTAAAAATATTTGCACCAAGGAAGAATTGTTCCAGCACCATTTGGACATTCCTTCTGGCTCCTATCACAAGGTTCATTGGTAACTCTACACCTGTGAAACTTGTAAATATAAATCATACAATAGATTCTTCTATGACAGATTCTTCTACGGCACTAGATTTTGTGTTTTTATTGGCCGTGATAGCCATTACCACATTAGAATTAAACACATCCTCAAAGTCTTTGCCGGGGATAGAAACATGGTCAGACCCGATAGGTCTAAACTGTTCCTGTTCACCGTCAAGTACCATGTAGCCCTCAAAGAATGACAATGTCACATCGCTTTCTGACATAATAATCTTATCCAGCTTCGCATGAGTAACCATCGGATGCGAACCATATTCATAAATAAACGGGGTGTAAGTAGTTTCCATTTTAACCTCCTAAACCTTAAACATTTTATCCACTTGATAAGTAACAAGCACCGAACAAACAATGATCTCATTCGATACCTGACTACCACTTGCCGCAATTTGACGAAGCCTAAAAGCTAGTTCATCCCCAACAGCAATATCTGGGTTTGGTCCATCCCAGTCAATCGTAAATTCGACATTATAAACGGAATACTGTGCCGCTCTATCCGCAAGAACCGTTGTCTCCACTGGTACGTCAGTCGTGGATGACGAGATAACTCCCGAAGTACAAGCCTTGTTTGCCCACGAAAGTTGTAACTGGAACTTGTCGCCTACATCCTCAGCCCCGGCCAAAGCACACCTTGCGGAAAACACTATGTCCGATGCACCATCCCACCGGCCCGGAACAGAGGAAACCTTGAAGAACAACTCCTCGCTATCGCTATTGTAAACAGGTAAAGAAAATCCTGTATAGGCCCCTAGTGAAACGGCAGTCGGCTTTCCTTGACCGATAATAGAAGAATAACTTGTCTGTGGACGAACGGACAAATGACGCTTTGACGTTCCCGTTAAGGTTACAACCCCACTTGAATCTATACTAAAAAGGTTGGAAAGGTCGCTACCAACTCTCATTGATTCCGCTGTCTGACCATTAAAAGAAGCCATTATATCACTCCTACCGATATGTTACGCAGCATCTGCCATAGTGTCAAAAGTTTCATAATACACTATTGCCCTAATTACGCCAGCGTTGAAAGTACCACTATTTGGAGTTATTACAATATCAGCCTCAGAGGTTATCGTAGCAGTAACAAGAGAATTAACCTTTGTGTTCTTTGTAAATGCCTGTCCAGAAGCAATGGCATCACTAGCACCACCACTGTACGCTGCCGCCCAGCTTGTCGCGCCATCTCCAGACGTAATTGCCGTGTCAACGCGAAGTTGGCACCCAATAATCCTAGATGTTGCAGGAATGTTTACCTGGATAGTCGTAGAAGCACCCGAAAGCGTAGCCGTAGCTTCCGAAAGTTGTCTTGTATATCCACCAGCAGTTCCAACAACAGAAATAGTACCGCTTCCAAGGGCAGATTTTTTATTAGCAGAAGACTCCCCCATGAAGAAAAATCTTGCGTCACCAGCAGTTCCATTATAATCAGCAACCCATGTCTGTGCAACATCAGCAGGGGAAGTAGTGGGGGCAGTACCAGCACCAAGAGCAAGGACTTTAGCGGCTGATGTTCCAAAGGACGTGGTGTTTAATCCTATGTTTCCATAGCTAGGAAGAATACAAAATCGTTCAGTATATCCATCAGGACCATAAGTATCAATCGCAAACCGCTTATCTGCACCGGCCCTGATTTCCCACCACGCACCGCTCCCAGCACCATCGCCACGGTAACGAAGGATTCCACCCGTTCCAACAGTGTCGTTGCCGGCCATCGTGGTGTCGAGGGATTTGATGATTCCAAGGGTGCCGTCACCCATGATCGTGAGTAATGCGGTAGTATAATTTTTGAATTGATAAGCCGTTTCAGTTGCAGCTAATGCAGCCCAGGTAGTCCCACTCTTTCTAGCGGACTGAAAAAGCGTGGCAGCTATCGTATCGGTCGGGTCAGCATCACCTATGAGTCCAGTAAACACTAGTCCATGTGAACCAGGTGCATCTGACAAGCCTGTAATCGCCAACCCCCCGGCATTTGCGTCCTGAGGACCTATTTTCCCGTAAACTGTAGTTGCTGCCCAATCAGTCATACCATGAGCAACATCACTATCGCTCAAAGTAAGATTGCCATTCCAGACATCGAGCTTGCCGTTAGCGGTGGAGTTGCCGATAACGAAATTGCCAGAGGTATCAATCGATATTGCATCGGTATTATTCGTTCTTATATAAAGGGGATGGTTAGTAGCCATCCCAATAATCCCCTGTGATGAATCTACATAATGCATCATCTCTACATTGTTCACGCTATCTCGTATCGCCACATTAGTAGTCCCGGCATTAGAGAAAAGCGCAACCGTACCAGTAATATCTGGCGCATCTGATCCTGCGCCAACGTGTAGAAGACGTAACGGTGCTATCGTACCGATACCGACATTGCCAGAGGTATCTGACATGATGCGGACATTCCCAGCACCATCAGAGAGAAATATATTGTTGCTGGAAGTCTCGAACCCTGTTCCCGTGAACCCGCCGAGGTAGGTATTATTACTACCAGTAGTTAATGCAGAACCTGCAAGATAACCAAGTAAGGTATTATATTCCCCACTCGTGACAGTATTCCCTGCCCCGAATCCAAGAGCAGTGCTATATGATCCATTATAAGATGCACCACCAAATGCCCCTTGCCCGATAGCTGTATTTCGCGCACCAGTTGCAAGGTACATTAAAGTATTTATGCCAACCGCAGTGTTGTAATCCCCGCCTGTAGCACTGTATAACGCATACGCCCCGATAGCAGTATTCCCAGTGCTTCCTGTTACATTTAATAAAGTAGCAAAACCCACTGCCGTGTTGCTTGTACCTGTTGTGTTGGCTTGTAACGCATGGTATCCCGCCGCAACATTATAAAGAGAATTTCCACCACCAGTACCAAACTGGATTGCGTTAATAGTTAGTGTTGTTCCATTAAATAGAAGGTTTGCAGAGTCAACCAGTAAACCTGCCGTAGATGCATACGGAACTCTGCCGGAGGTAAGGCCTGAATCAGTGATATTCGCAAACGTCGGGCTTGCAGCCGCCTTCACAGATTGGTCAAACCAATCATTCAATGTTGGATTTCCAGATAGCGTTATTGTCCTATCCGCATCGCCAGTGACCAAGGACAACGTATGGTCTGCCGTCAAGTCAGAACCGGGCGCAATAATTAAATCATGTGAAGCATTCGTATCAAGAAGGTGAAGTCCAGTATTACCTAAAGTTACTCCTACAAGAGTTGGAGAATCAGAATATGCTGGTGCGGTACCAACGCCACCAGAAACCAGCACCTGACCCGTAGCTACGTCAGCTAGTTTGGCTATCGTATCTGCCGCAGACGCATATAGTAAATCTCCAATAGTATATGTCGTTAATCCCGTTCCACCTTGCTTAACGCTATGGGTCTGTAATATCCATCGTTTTGTTCCAGCGTTCGCATCGGGAGAAATAACGCTAGGGCTTGATTCAGCCGCGCCGGAAGATGCCTCTAGGATATAGTGGTACACAACGCCAGACAAGGTGACAAATGCTAACTCATTTCCAGTTAGAGAACTGCCGTCAATTCCGTCAAGGGCAGTTGCACCTCCACCTGTTAAAGCTAATTTTTTATAGACAACTAAATCCGGCATAGCAACCTCCTATAATTACTGCTTTTCATCATTGGCATTGATAGTGGGTGGTGTAGGAATTTCTTGTAACGATTGAATAATTCCTATCAAGCTAACCACATCCTTGAATGGTTGGTTGATAAGGTAATTGGCAATTTGCTGAATCTGCTGTTCTGTGATTGCGAATGTTTTCATGGTGTGGGGTATCCTTTCTTATACATTTTTATCTAATTAAAACCAAATCGTATTCAGGATTTGAATCAAGCGCAGAACTTACTTCGTACAACCCGCAAATTCCTGTCCATCCTATGCGAACGCTAGTCGATGATAAATATTGTATCCCCATAAATTCACTTACCCAATAATCGCCAGCATCATAAACCTTAACACCTGTAGGTGATAGAATATAATATGGAGATATAATGCCAGAATGAGAAACATCTTGGTAAGACCCCGATACTGATACTTTTGTGGTTGCGAGAACAACTACTGCATTATAGCTTGAATCATAAACAAGCAATCCGTTTTTATTTTTTAACCGTATGCCATATTCATCTATCTCTTGTTCCTTGGCAATTTTGAACGCTTTCCAATCGAATGATGTCCCGGTTTCTGGATCGTTAGACATAGTAATATAAAATCCCGTGTATAACGAACTATCTATATCTCTATCTATCATTTGCAAGAAAATAGGCCCATAATTATTAGTAGGCCGTATTGCTATAAGTGGTGGATATTGAAGTGGGGTTGCAAATACTACTTGATAATTTTTAACATTTCCACTTCCAGGATATGTGCAAGTTCCAGATCCTTGTTCATATAGAACATAAATAGGATTTTCTGCATCAAATATTGTAGCCCCTAATTCATTTTTTATAAAAAACCCATAATTTGACATATTAACCCCCGTCACAACAAACTACTATAATAACAGAATCCGCTGTTGTCACACTTGTAACGTGTCTTTCTGTCCAAGATATAACATTTCCATTCCTTGCGGTAATATGCGATAAAACTCCATCAAAATTTATAGGCAAGGATAATGCAATTGTTCTAGTACCAGCTATATTAGTCAATGTAACACTCCCATTTTCACCAGCGGATGCGATTGTGGAATAAATAAACCTTCCATTTCCAAATAATGCAGAATCAACAATTCTCTTTCCCTTTGAATCATTTATTCTTACACCATAACTCATGCTATTTTCCCCAATTCTACTCGTAAAGCACATTGATAATCTGCGGCATATGTCAGGGCTCCCGTATCATCAGCAGAAACATCAAATCCTAGAGCATTGCCACAATTACTTAGATTGTTAGTTCCACTATTCCACAAAAAAGTTAATGTTGTCAATGTACTATTTGCTATTGTGATTTTTCTTGTTCCAGCCGAATATGTCACAACCGTATCTACGTCTCCAACTGATCTCATCTGAGTTTGAACATGAGCTGCTAAATCTGTAGGAGTATAATCATCCGCAATTAGCGCAACTGTTTTAGTAGAGCCATCTTCTGTCCAATCAAGATCGTCATTTGTTCCAGTTTCAATTGTAACCGTTGTTGAAAAAACTTTTATAATTTCATTTGTTCCATCAATAAAAACTTGACCAGCAGAACCTATATTTATAACACCCGTAAAAACGCCAGCAGTAGCAGTTATGTCTCCTGAAATCGTAGCTCCTGAAGCTGTCAATACCCCCGCAGGAGTAACCCTAAACGGTGCAGTAGCCCTATCCGCATATTTCTTACCTGCATAAAACGGATAATCACTCAAGGCCATCCCCGCCGAATTAGCATCTGCCGCACCATCATAATAAATATATGTTGATGCCAGAGACCACCCGCCGATGCTTCCAGATGTGGCCGTAACCACCCCGGCCTCTGTTACTCGAAATGGTGCTGAACCAGGAGTTACATGACCAGCCCAAAATCGAATATCATCTCCGGCAGTAACAGCAGAAGACATCCCAACCAAACCAGCGACATCAGATAGAGAAGTTGCTCCAATTTGCCATCCACCAATTGCACCGGAAGTAGCGGTGACACTTCCAACAACTACCAACCCACCAGCAACGGTGTATTGTAAATATTTTGTTGCTTCTCCAATGAACGCCTCTGCGGTAGTAAACTTTGCTAAAAGGTTTTGTGTCGGTGTCACAGAATCATATAGATACAATCCTTTTACGCCAGACACGGTGCCTAGAATAACAATGTTTTGACTTGCAGCATTCTGGATAAGAAAACTTCCATCATTCTCTACGACCCAATCACCTGATTTGTAATTTGCGTCACCATCTATTTTTAAAGTATCACCAGAGGCTGCCCAAAATCCATAATCGCCAGCACCCCAATCCCCCGTGCCATCATGCTTCGCTAGGCCGTTTAGATAGCCCATGACGGTTTTATATGCGTTAGTGGAATCTTTAACACTGATACGTGCGTTTCCTTGATCTAGTTCAATTCTTGCCGCACCAGCAACATCTGATTGAATAAGAGTAGGTTGGATTTTCCATCCACCGATTTTCCCTGGGCCACGTACAGCAAACCCAAATACATCAGTTGTGTATCCATCAAATCCGTTCAAGTTACCCATTCTAGTCGTTTCAACGTCGCTTTCAAAGACGGAAACGTGAAGTGGATCAGCGGGTTCTAATAGAATAAAACTATCTGTACTTCCAATTCGCAATCGACCAGGCAACACATTAGAACCAACACCGGAAACGCCTGTTACAGTATCAGGTCCAGACATAACCGGTTGCCAAGACGATGATGTTGTGTCGGATGGTATGGTTATATCCGTAGGAGATAAATCCGCCCAATCATTAAACGCAATGCTATAATCCGAACAATTGAATTGAACAGTTAAATCTTTAGATATTTTAACGGAATCAACCAAAACCGCATAAGTACCACCATAGTTACTATCATCTATGGTTATTCTATCGTCTGGTTGTAGCGCAAGCCGAGTACCTTTTGTGGTAAACGATGCTTCCGCAGTCTTCATTAACTTCCGTTCAAAATGTAGTTGTCCGATACGTTTTACATCCTGTGCATCTTGGACAAATGGACATTCCACGACTTCAGATGATATAACATCTGCCGAACCATCAACCGCCACAAGAACCTTAATAAACTCATCCTGCGCCTCTCCGGTCGGCTGATATGCGACATAACCAGCATCTGAGTAATCTTCGTTCGCAATATCTCGATAAGAAAACGTCCCTATTCCCTGTTCGGAAGTGCGGATAACATCGCTAGAAGTAATTGTTGCCATTGATGTTTTAGACAATACTCGTAACTTTACGGTCTCTCCAATGTCCAAGCACGAATGACACATGGTAAGTAGCGACGCAATAACCTTCTGGCGGTCCTGCTTGTACCAAAATGCGCCATTAAAAGTAAGGCCCCAAGCTGCGTATATTACTTTTGCCGCCGCAAATGACACAGCGTCAATCATTGCAGCGGGTACACCCATATCCTTCAACACAAACTCAATTACATCGGCAGGGCTAGTCATTGTAGCGGTATCAGAACGAGTAAATTGAACCGGTGCATCAAGCGTAGGACCACCAGGAGTTAGCCAACATCCAGCCGCATCCGCAACCCCATCAGAATTAGAATCTGCAATAATAGCCTGGAACACTTTCCAGTTCACACTATCGGCATCCGCCTTAGTGGATTGAGTAAAAGTAAAGTCGCCACTGGAATATTCTGATTTTAGACCCCACGATCTAGGTGATCTAAGGCTCGTAATGGTATATGTAAGCAATGGGTCTCCCAACATGATGTACCCACCGTCACCGGTAATAAAAACATCTCTAAGGGGCACGTAGGCGGTCCCAAATGGTACTGGAACGCATAGGGCTGAATTATTGTAGGTACGGTTAGAAGGGAAAACATCATCGGGCAATCTCGTGTTTGGGTATGATCCCTTGAGGTACTGTTGCAAAAAGTCCACTGCGGTAATGCGTAGCTGTTGGTATGATGGATCGGCAGTTTTGATATAGAATTTCCAACTAGCAATTTTACGTTCTCCGTAGGTTGCATCGGTGAGATATAATGCAATTAGGACAGATCCACCCTTGAAATCTGTGAAGGTTAGGGTATTGCTAGGATTTGAAATATTAAACGTGACCTCAGACGGTGCAATAACAGTATTCTCTGCCATATTGCGCCGAAGTTCTATCCCGGAAAAATCAGTCAATAGAATAGTGGATAAACCTTCTCCGTTATCCCACGTAAGACCAGCATCCCATGTAATGCCAGTTGCCCAAATAATATTAGTTGTTGAACCAGAAATAAAAGAATAACCAACACCATTCTTGTCATAAACATAAAATGACCACCGGACATCTTTTTGTTCCGCTGCAACCAAAGCAGACTGTGCTACGTCAAGCGTAAGCATTAACTCACCTTGCCAAGTATCCGCATTTTGACTCCTGGGAATCCCCATCGAGAAACAGAATTACCAACACGGGATAGATTCATAGCAAACCTAACAACATATGTGTGTCCATCGTATGCCGTTAGCTTAAATGATCTTCCTATTCCATTGGCCTTATTCTGGTCGTGGTATAGATCAAATATTGTCCCGGAAATGGATTCTGATAATTGCGCCCAAGACCATGAAATATAGAAAATGGACCCGGTAGCCAAGGTAATCCGTTCTTCACTATTATCATCCGCTGAATGGACAATCTGGTTCTTATATCCTTCCTCCGTAACTTGACCATGTGGCATGGTTGTGAGGGTGTAATCATAGTCTGCGGTTACGGTAGAAATGTAGTCGTAGGGTTCAAATGCGGACATTTAATTCAAGCTCCTTACCGATTGCTGCAAATCACCGTTTATCTTCAACTGTTTAGCTACCACATTTCCGATTTCACGTCCATCTATCGTTAAGCTAATTGTAATATCGCCACCGCTAGAACCACCATTGCTCTTGAGAATATAATCCCCAATCGCAGCACCCAATTCTTTTGCGCTATTCCCTGACCGAATCTTCTGAGATTGGTATGCAGGAACAACAATTTCACCCTCATGTAAGGTATAGGGTCCAGTTTTGGGAACATAATTAGTACCTTCGGCATATCTACCAAGGGTTGTTTGCTGGATTCCCATCACATCCGCTACTACCGAATCATACATTGCCTGATAACTTGTTGCTGATCCGTATGTTTTCTGGAATTCAAGGTATTTGGTAGCGAAACTTAGGTAATCAGTCACATCCTCAACCGCTGCTGCCGGTAATGCTGCTTTATTATATGCCTCGGAGTATTGACGATTCCATTCATCTGCTGATACAGAAGGAGCCAGGTTACTTATTTTGAGATTATCAAGCCACTCATCAATGGTCTTCGATAGTTCCTTGAGACTCTCTGTTAAATCATCTGTTCCCCCCGCTGCATCTTCTGCCGCACTATAATAAGTATCTGCCGACTCAGCCATCTTGAGAAGCATGATATACGCCTCTTGCCCGGCAGTAGTCGTTAAATCCAATCCCTCAACCAATGCACGGTATCCAGCACGAGCCGTTGGGAAAAGCATATTATACGAAGCTAACGTTGTCGTTAGTTGCAATTGTAGTCTTGCTTGTTTTTCTTCGTCGCTAAAGAATTTGTCATAATAAGATTCTGCCGCTGTTCGTAATGTATCAAGGTCTCCAGCCATTTTAATTAGAGATTCAGAAAAAGCAATTAGCTGAGTTGTATTCCCGGCATATGCTTGATTGGTCATTGCCAAGGTGTCAACGATAATAGCCTTATCGACCAAGATACGAGTTGCCGTTTCCATTAACCCCTCGCCAACTTCTTGGTATCCTTTAAGCATGGTTCCAAATAGGGCCTGAACCGCATTATCACCCATTGCGGAGAAGTATTCGGTGAGGTACTTGTTTATTGCCTCTGAATCCATGCCTTTCAAATTCATTGTAGCCCCAGAAAAAACATAATTTAGAGTAGTATTCATGTCTGTTCCAAGACCAATAGTTAATTCAACAAGCGTATTGCTCATATTCTTAAAAACTTTATCAAGCATATTAGATACGTTTTCGTTTAAGACCCCATAAACAGTATAACCAGAGTACCAATCGGACGAAAACCATCCACCATCATGTTTTTCTGTTACGTGTGTAAATTGCTGTGCGCCAACACTACCGCCAGCTAACAATTCACGAATTGATGCTACGCTAGTCTGAATGCCCTGCATATCAACAGACGATTCTATTCCACCACCAAAGATACCGCCCAATGCCCAAGCACCAATTTTTTCTACCCAATTCCAGACACCAGCAATAATATTTCCAATCATAGGAATTTCTCTTGTCCACTCACCACTACCCATTCCCCACCAACCAGGAGTAGAAGACCCTGTTGCTGCTGAAACTCCACTAACGCCACCGGTTCGCACAATTGATGTAACTAATCCTTTAATACTACTATTCAAATCACGCATCTCATTATATATCCCACGTAGTTCATGGTATTCCATGTCATAGGTGTCTTTGAGCAATTCCCATGATTTAGTAATGGATTCAGATCCCGTACCATTCGCAGCACCAAGAACGGTTGAGGTTGGTAATGAAACGGAAGAGGCCGCCGTGGATGAACCAGCACTAAAACCAGCAATTCCAGCCATTGCCAAAACCGACGCCATAACCGCCGCCATCGCAGCAACCATAGCAAATCCAGCAATAGGAACAGAACCCTGTGCCGTTGTAGATGCGGCAGCATTCGTGACTGCCAATGATGCCGCAGACTGTTGCTGTGCCATATAGGAAGAAATAATGGCCATGTTTTTCTGGATAGTCATCGCCAATTCAGCAATTTGCATAGCCTTCTTTGCATCTTGCATGAGTTGGTATTCTTTAGATTCCTTGTTCATCAAGGTAGAAGCATTATCAAATACAGAAATCGCATTTTTGATAGTTTCAGCTTGAAACTTATGCTCTTCATCATATCGACTACGCATATTATCAACAATGGAATTTTGGAGTTTAACCTTGTCTTGCGTAGCCTTTTTTTCTGAGGCAGTAGAATCACCGTAAACCTTAACTTCTTTTTGACGCCTCAATTCTATTGCTGCCAATGATGCCTGAGCAGCTTTGTCTTCCATGCCTCCAATGGCCATGTAATAAGCAGCCTTATCTTCTAGTTCCTTTACAAGTATTTCTTTACGTTTTTCCGCAAGCCATTTATCTTTATCAAATGATAAATTTTTATTTTTCATTTCATTTTCTAACAACGAGGCTTGCTGATTAAGCAAAAAATCCTGAGTCATTTTGTATGCAGTAGTATATTGTCCTCCCGTAATTTCCAACACAGATAATTGCAGACTTAGCAAATCTTGGTATAATTTGTTACGAATATTAAAAATCTCTGTAGCAATAGCTTTTTCAAGAATTATTTTTTGTTCATTAGTATGCCTTGCATAACGACCATCTTCCAAATACTTTCTTTCTATTTGTTTTATTTGAACATTAGCAGATTCTTCAGAAGAATCACCGATAGTTTTATACAAATTTGCCATTGTTGAAATTGTCATTTTGTTGGCATCTTCAACTGCGATTACACGATTTCCTTCAAGTTTTTCCCAATCCTTATTATATTTAGCATAGATAGTGTTTTGCTTCTCTAACAAGACAGCTTCGGCATTAAATTTCTTAGCTACACCGTCTCTTGAAATTGCAGCACGAGCCGCTTCTGCCGCAACCAACTTTTCTGCATCTCTATATTCAACCTCTAAATAATCATTCAGAGCCGTCTTCTTTGCATTGTATAAATCGTTAATAGTCTTATATTCATCTTGTCCTCTCCGTTGCGCCATTTTCGCAGACTGATCGGCCATGACATTAAGTTCATCAAAGTATGCTTTGTGCGCTTGCCTCTGCGCTGCCAACTGCTCCAACAAATCTCTAACTGAATCACGTTTAGCATCCGTCAATGCACCAGGAACTTTTGGGGTGGTTACATTAACTCCGGCAGCCTTCTGTGCCGCTTTATATTGTAAATCATATTTTGCCACAGAATCCATAATATCTGCGGTAAGAATTTTATGATTCTTCTCGCTTAATGTTGCAATCTTATCAGCACTTTTTTTTGCTTCTTCCCATGCTACATTTGCTACATCAAATTGCCTTGTAACCAAAGCCCCAACCAACACGGCAGCATTACCCAACATCTTGACAAGTTCATAAGACAACGCAATTGAATTTCCCAAGAACTCACCGATAGGCTTTAATGCTGCAAACACACCCCCCCATCCATAAGCAACTACTCCCACAGCCTTTGCAAAGTCCATAATCGTTGGGATAAACCCTTTAAGGATATTCCATACCGATGTAAATATATCTGCGATAAATCCCCACGATATTTTTATATATTTAACTATTTCATCTTGGTCTTGTTTGATCCACTTAGTCGCTTCCATCCCACTATCAACTAGACTCTTATACGCATCAGCGAATAATCCTCGTTGAATAACATTCCACACGGTTTCCAATGACGATGACACCGCCATCCATGTTTTTTGAATATCACCCGAGGCAGCTACAATACCAATTAAATACGGTTGCATACGTTCAAGTGTGTCACCGTGCAATTTACCCTCTTTAACCAGACCTTTTAGCCCATCTTTATAATCACCTTGCTTGCGGATCAATGCGTCCATCTGCATGGCAACCATATTACCCGCACGTACCTGGCCAGACATCAAGGATCGTATTTCCTGCGATGCCTGCTTTTCTTTATCCTGACCCTGCGTAAATAAGGACACTGCATTGGTTAGTGCGGTGAATGATTCAATCTGTTTCTGATTATTAACATCAAGAATAACGCCCTGGTTTGTCATTGCCATATTCATCTTTTGAATTTGAGACAAATTAGCAAATGAATTAGCATCAATTTGCTGCAACACAGGGATAAGTGCCTCGGCATATTTTACATTATCAGCATAATTTTTGGCGACATTTCCAGTTGCACCTTGCATTGTAGTGATTTGTGCAGCTACAGACACAACTGATATTTTCATATCGTCAATAGCCTTAATACCACCCATAAAAAAGTCTTTGAGAACAGCACCAGCAGTAGTAATTACATAATAGGCTGCATAGAAACGCAATATGGCACGAGTCATCGAAGCCATCGACATCTCATGTTCGCCCACCATTTCCTTGTTCAATTCTTTAAGCCTATCGTTCTTGGCGCGTTCGATATTGATCCAATCCTGGGAACCCTTTTTGACATTTTGGCTAATGGTATCAAAGGAACGAATTACGGCGGCTTTCTGTGCCTCGATAGCGGCTACGGAACGGATGCCAAGGGTCTCGTAAAGTGGGTTCTTGGTCATCTCTTGATTTAGAGCATTGATCTTGGCGACCATTGCAGATTGGGCGCGGACCTGTTCATCAGCGGAAACCTTAGCAGATGCAGCTATACGTTCATAAGACTTGATAGCCTTATTCGCCATCAACGTATAGATATTGTCCGCATTAACAGCGAGGTTACTAAAACTTCGCTGTAAACTCAGTTCGACATCAACACCAACCTTCTTTACATCGTCTTGTAGCTTTTTCTGCTTAGCGACGAATTTACTGGTGTCGAGGTCAAGTTCCGTATAGATGACGCCAACTGCCATTACTTTACCTCTGTGACCTTCCGCATCTCGCTCTCAATGCGTTCTCTCACGGTTCCCTTGATTGCCTGAAAGGACGGCCTCAAGAACGGTTGTGCCTTTGTTTTGGACGTTCCGTATTCAACAAACCTTGCATAAAAAACCTTATGCGTACCTGCATATACACGAATATTACCCACCCTATTATACTTTTCAACTTTGCGAATGGTGGACCTCAAGCTACCGGGGATACGTCCCATCCATGTATCTGCAATAAAATTTACCACCTTTCCCCTCTTAGTGGTAAAAAGGACATCCCTCATTTGATTGGCACCACCCCGTCTTATTTTCCCGACCGGACAACGCCTCTTGGCATCGGCAACGTGGTCATCCATGACGGCATTAGCTCCAACCATAGCTGCTTCAACTATGTTATCAAAAACCTGCTTTCCCTTCCAGCCCTCGACCCTCATTCGCTATCCCTCTTTTGTTGTTGCGCCGAATGCCATGCTCGTAAAACCTTGTTCGCGGTTCCCCATTCATCCTGAATCCCACCTGGAAACTTCTCGATAGCCTTCCAAAGAGCCATGTGGTCAAGGTCTATTTCTAGGTCTTGTTCACCATTCCATCGTGTTTCACACTGACTGCGTATAAGAAGGAATATCTTGGCCGCAGCTTCATTTTCGGGTAACAATTTAATCCGCTTCTTTTCATCCGTACAAGTATCACAAGGAGCCTCTTGTGGCGGATTTCGCATCCCAAACATTGCCTGACATCGGGTTGGACAATACGGTGGGTTATCCCCCCCGTGCAATGTTACATATCCAGCCCACTCGCAAAATTAGCAACTTCCTGTTCCTTAACGCCAGAATTAGAAAGAAGTTGCTGACATCGTGCAAAAAATCGGTCAAACACAGGGACTTTCATAAGTGCCAACTTGTTCTCACGAGTACAATCAATCAACCTCCCCGTTTTGGCATCCTTAAATCCTTCAATGCCAGTAATAGCAAAGTCAAAAGCATCATCACGTTCCGCTTTGGCATCTTCTACCGACAATTCAGCGTAAAAAGTAATCCGTTCCATTTGACGAGTCTTAGGATTGAAAACGTTTTCCGCCTGACGTTTCCTCTTAGCCATCCGTTCTTCAAAAAACGGCACCATTGACCGAATTTGCACCTTGGCATCACCCACCGGATCGTCAAATACATGCTCTCCTGTTGCGGAATCAATCTTGGAATTCTGAAACGGAAACCATTCACCTACGGTAGTATCTAGTGAAAACAGCATGATCCACCTTCTTTCTGGCCTACTTAAAGGCTATTGTTATGCCTATATTGAAAGGCGGTTAAGGTAAATAATGGTGGATTCAAGTATTAGTTAAAACATACGAGAATCCACCCCCGGTTAAAAAAAGATTACGACCCACTTCCGACCTGCTCCATCGCCTTGCTAGACACCTGGCCACTAAAGGAAATAGTGCCAAAGTTGTTACGAGGGAGGGTAACTGCGTCTGCCTTGGTAACGATGATGTAACCACCAGAACCAACCCGCCAGAACGTAGAGGTATTGGCATAGAGGTAAAGGTTCGTCAAATGCGTACCAGCCTGGCAAACGGTAGTGAGAGCCTTCTGGCCGTTGGTATCAGCCGGGTCATAGTTACCATTAAATTCAATGGTTCCCGCTTCGCCCAATTCCGCAACTTCGTAAACCTTCGTCCCGGTGTCTCCAAATGCCGTAGGTGCGGAAGTAACAGGAAGGCTAAATCCTGACATAGACCACGACACCATATTTGC
>Ga0172381_10003432_pt1 | contig 16795 bp, 17 predicted proteins | sample Leawel6488metaG_FD_119754 | JGI IMG/M metagenome (GOLD analysis project Ga0172381, IMG submission 119754) | Leachate microbial communities from a municipal landfill in Southern Ontario, Canada - Leachate well 64-88 metaG | ecosystem: Engineered > Solid waste > Landfill > Unclassified | place... | reverse complement strand
AATGACTCGAACATTCGACCCCTTGCACCCCATGCAAGTGCGCTAGCCAACTGCGCCACGCCCCGCTTTTTAGAGCCGCAAATATACAGAATTTTTATGAAACTTATAATTTTTGAATAAAAAAATACTATGGAAACCATCAAATGCCTTATTGCCGGAAGCGGACCGGCCGGTTACACAGCAGCCATATATGCAGCCAGGGCAAACCTTCAGCCTGTTTTGTATGAAGGTGTTCTGCGTGGGGGTCAGTTAACTACGACTACAGAAATTGAAAACTTTCCGGGATATCCCCAGGGAGTGGACGGGAATCAGTTAATGGAAGATTTGCGTAAACAGGCAGAACGATTTGGCACTGAATTAAAAACCGGGATCATTACGGAAACAAAGCTGGACGAATCGCCTTTCAGGATCAAACTGGATGATGGAAAAGAGATACTGACTAAAACACTCATCATAGCCACAGGAGCTACGGCCCGTTATCTGGGACTGGAATCTGAAGTTAAATTTAAAGGCATGGGCGTTTCGGCATGTGCCACATGCGACGGATTTTTCTACCGGGGAAAAGACGTAGCCGTAGTAGGAGGCGGAGATACCGCTTGTGAAGAGGCGGTGTATTTATCTGGGTTGTGCCGGAAGGTATACATGATAGTAAGAAGGAATGTATTCAGGGCTTCCAAAGTAATGCAGGAGCGAGTGCTGTCAACACCAAATATTGAGGTTTTGTGGGAACACCAGACCCGCGAAATACTGGGCGATAACACAGGAGTGACAGGTGCCTTGCTGGTTCACAAATCGGGAAAAGAAAAAGTGATAGACATTCACGGATTCTTTTTGGCCATAGGACACCATCCCAATTCCGAGGCGTTCCTTCCCTGGGTTGAAGTAAATCCTGAAGGATACATCATTACCCGTCCCAAAAGCACGGAAACCAATGTAGGAGGAGTTTTTGCAGCCGGGGACGTACAGGACAACAAATACCGCCAGGCCATTACGGCTGCCGGCAGCGGCTGTATGGCTGCCATGGATGCCGAACGTTACCTGTCTATGAAATCTGGCCTGTAATTTGCTAAACTGTCGTATATTTGCATGAAATGTTATTAATGAAAAAACACATCATTTTGGTCACGGTTCTGTTGCTTGCAGGAGCCATGTCTTGTGTTAATCAGTATGAGACATTACTGCGAAGCACGGATTATGATCTGAAATTCCGCAAAGCCATTGAGTATTTCGAAGCCAAAAGGTATTCCAGGTCGCAGCCGTTACTGGAACAATTAAAATTGGTATACAGGGGTACTACAAGGGATGACACACTTCAGTTTTACCTGGGACTGAGCAATTATCACCTGAATGATTTTGTTACGGCCGAAGATAATTTTAAACAATTTGTAGACATCTTCCCACGTAGCACTTTTACGAAAACGGCCCGTTACCTGAGACTGGACTGTCTGTACCAAAATACATACAGATACGAGTTGGATCAACAGCCCAGTCATACGGCCATAGCTGCCATTGAAGAATTTCTCTATGATTATCCCGGCAGCGAATACGAAGACGTTTGCCGTAATATGCTGGATGACCTGTATAACCGTCTGGACCGAAAAGCTTTTGAGTCGGCGAAACTTTATTACACCATTGAAGATTATAAAGCTGCCACGCATGCGTTGAAAGAAACACTTAAGAACAATCCCGAAAGCCGTTACCGGGAAGAGGTGCTCTATTATATAGTTGCCGCAAATTACCAATATGCAAACAACAGTGTTCCTGATATGCAACGGGAACGTTTTCTTAACGTTATTGATGAATATTATAATTTTATCAGCGAGTATCCCGATTCAGAATACCGGAAAGAAATAGACAACATGTTCAGAAAAGCACAAAATTTTACAGCAAGACATAATAATCAAGAATAAATATGGATAATAAAAAGACGCCCGTTCCCGATACTACAGTTACCCGTGATCTTTCCAAATTGTCGGAGAAGACAGGTAACGTTTATGAGACTGTAATGATTGTTGCACAGCGTGCCAATCAGATATCTGCTGAAGTTAAGAAAGAACTGAACAGCAGGTTGGAAGAGTTTTCGAATTTTGCCGACACATTGGAGGAAACATTTGAAAATCGTGAACAAATTGAAATTTCACGTTATTATGAACGTCAGCCTAAACCTACGCTGATTGCCATAAAAGAGTTTGAAGACGGAGAGACATATTATAAAGTGGTTGAAGAACCCAAAGATTAATATTGCTTTATTCGCTGAGCATATCCAATTATGCCCTCATCAATATTCTTGATATTGAATTTTCCGAGGGCCTTACGATCCTTACCGGCGAAACAGGAGCCGGTAAATCTATTATATTGGGTGCCCTTTCACTTGTCTTAGGTCAGCGAGCGGATGTAAGCGTGCTCAGAGATCAGAACGCGAACGCTGTGGTGGAAGCCTGTTTCAGGATCCCGGAAGAAGAAAGGGATCTGGAAGGTCATTTTAATGAAAACCAGGTGGATTTTTCTTCGGATCTCATCATAAGACGGGTGATTTATCCGGGAGGAAAAAGCCGTTCCTTTGTGAATGATCAACCGGTGAATCTCGGTTTTTTGAAAAAATTAGGCAATTTGCTGATAGACATTCATTCCCAACACGAAAACCTGTTGCTGGCTGACAATGATTATCCTGTAAAAGCGGTTGACGCATTTGCCGGGCTGGGTCCGTTGAGCCTGGAATACCTGAAGACTTATCGCAGGGTCTCAGCCCTTACCGAACAGACAAGGGCTTTACGTTATACCTGTGAACAAACACAAAAAGACGTAGATTATATATCTTTTCAGTTTCAGGAATTGCAGGAAGCCCGACTGGAATCAGGAGAACAGGAGTCTTTGGAAAACGAGTTGAAGTTATTGGAACATGCGTCTGAGATCAGGCAGCATTTGTTTGTCATTACTTCTATACTTGAAGAAGGGGATTTCCCCGTTTTGGGAAGAATGAAAGAAGCAGAAAAATCGGCCGGTGCCGTTACAACACGGTATCCGGATTTTTCTGAAACCGCCGCCCGGCTTGAACAGGTTCGTATAGAGCTCAAAGATCTGGCCATGGAATGTTCCAATACAATAAATACCGTACAGGATGATCCTTCCAGACTGGATGCGGTCACCCTTCGGCTGGATAAGATCTATTCCCTGGAGCGTAAACACAACGTTCAAACAGTAGATCAATTGATAGAATTAAAGGATTCTCTGGATAGAAATTTACAGCAGGCAGATACTGACTTTTCCCGTTTGCATGAGTTGGAGAAAGAACTCAATGCTCTGACACAGGAAAGAAATTCACTGGCTTCTCGTTTGCATAAAGAACGGACGGCCTGTTTAAAAAAATTTTCTGAACAACTCAGAACAAGATTGGCCCTGTTGGGGATCCCATATGCCCGGATAGAATTCAATATTGAAGAAAAACCGGTATACGGACCAACAGGCAATACAGTCCTGGAAATACTGTTTTCTGCCAACAAGGATATTCCCCCCAGGGAACTGAGCCGCATTGCCTCCGGTGGTGAAATGTCACGTTTGATGTTATGTATTAAAACGGTGATAGCACAACATTCCGGGTTGAGTACCATCATATTTGACGAAGTAGATCAGGGCGTATCCGGAAAAATAGCAGATAGTATGGGCACAATGATCCACGAACTATCCGGTTATATGCAGGTATTGGCCATAACACACTTGCCCCAGGTCGCAGCAAAAGGGAATTCCCATTACCTGGTGCACAAGGATTCCGAAAATGATGTGACCCAAACAAAAGTATGGCCCCTGGAAGGAGAGGAACGCATAAAGGAAGTGGCCAGGATGTTGAGCGGATCGAGTATCACCCCTGCAGCTATGCAAAATGCAAAAGACCTGTTACACTTAAATAATTAACACCATGAGAGTAATCATTCAGGATAATTACGACCGTCTTTCTGCCTGGGCGGCCAATTATATTGTCAATAAGATCAAGGCGTACAATCCCACTTCCGGGGATCCTTTTGTTTTGGGCCTTCCTACCGGTTCTTCTCCGCTTGGTACATACAGAAAACTGATTGCCATGTACCGGGAAGGTATGGTTTCGTTCAAAAATGTTATCACATTCAATATGGATGAATACGTGGGTATTCCCGAAGATCATCCCCAGTCATACCATTATTTCATGCAGGAAAATTTCTTCCGCCATATTGATATCGATCCGGACAACATTCATATATTAAATGGTAATGCTTCGGATCCCATGTCCCAATGTGCAATCTATGAGGAAGCCATAATAAAAGCCGGCGGTATTCAACTTTTTCTGGGGGGAGTGGGGCCTGACGGTCATATAGCCTTTAACGAACCGGGCTCTTCCCTGGTCTCCAGAACCCGCATCAAAACGCTTACTACCGATACTTTACTGGCTAACGCCCGTTTTTTTGAAAACGACATTTCCCGTGTTCCCAAAACGGCGTTAACCGTAGGAATAGGAACTATAATGGATGCCCGGGAGGTTTTGATCCTTGTTAACGGACACGGAAAAGCCCGGGCTTTACATCATGCCGTTGAAGGATCTGTATCACATATGTGGACCGTTACCGCCCTGCAAATGCATCCCAAAGCCATTATCGTATGTGATGAATCAGCTGCCGCAGAGCTCAAAACAGAGACGGTCAGGTATTTCAGGGATATTGAAAGGGATAACCTGTGATCAGGGTAAAAGTTCTACCGTAAAATCAGGCAGGTAACGGATCATACGAATTCCGGTATTGGAATAACCGCTTTCGGGAGATCGCCTGTAAAAGGAAAAATGATTCTGTAATAAAGGGATCTGTAGATTGTCCAGACAATACTCAAAATCAGGTCCGTATAAGAACATGGCGTTCAAAAAATACAACATTACATCGTATCCCTGGAATGCGTATTGGGAAGGTTCGCCGTCATAAATTAACCGGAAATTCCTGATGAACGCCTGCACTTTCTTTGCCGAGTAGTCCGCGTAAACCGAGAGAGGCAAAATGACCTTTAGCTGGTGCAGGGCAGTCAGGTCTAGTGTTTCAAAAGTCCGCCAGCGGGACAGGCCGAACAGTTCAATGGGTATGCTGTCGTAAGCATGCAACAAATGTAAATTGCGTACGGCATCGGAAACAAAAGCTTCATTTTGTGAGGCAATAATGATCTGGTTCCTTTCGTTTGCGCCAAGTACTTCACGCAAAACTTCCGTGACTTCTCTGCCTTGCAGGACATCGTAAGAAAAATGTCGGTAGATGATCAGGTTGTTATCAAGTATTGACCTCAATCCGGGAGCAACGTGTTGTTCTCCTTCTTCAGAAATGATCCAAACAGATGCACTGTGAGGATCCAAATATTTTAACAACGATTCCTGCTGGGCCTCTAAGCTCGGTTGTACCTGGAAAAGATGGGGATAGGAACTGACCCAGATTTCTGCATTTCCGTCCAGTGGAGAAACGATTTTTACGTCGCTGTTGCGAAAATAAGAAATGGTACTGCCAATGTCATTGGCGTATACCGGCCCGATTATAAGATCACTATTCCCCAGGGTCTCACCGGAAAGCAAAACATCCACAGGCTGCCTGTACCAGTCGAATACTTGTAATACCAGGGGCATGCCCCTTTCTTTCATTTCTTCCGCTGCCAGGAGGGCCCCTTGGTAGAATTCAATGAATTCACTGCCGGATATAGTGTCGGAAAAGGGAAGTAAAACGGATATAACGGGTCTGTAAGAACCCGCAGATATGATATCATTACAGGAACGTTCCGACTTTTCTGCGGGAACGGGAAGATCCACATCCGGCAGGGTTTCCTGAATGTTGCCGGTAATCTCTTGCTTTTCTTCGTTGTCTGGATCGGGGATGAGTAATATTTGTCCCCTGGTGATGTCTCCTGTTTTCAGGTTATTGAGCAGGGCTATATCCTTCGCATCTACTTTGTATTTTCTGGCAATGGAATACAACGTTTCCATCCAGCGTACTTTATGACGGATATAATGTTGTTCCTGAGCTCCCAACGTAATAAAGAAAAACAGGAATAAGACCAGGAAAATGTTTCTGATTCTCATAAACGGGCAATCATATTGCGGATGCACCCTTCCATGGTTTCGTAAAATGCATCGTCATATGTCAAAGGTACAAAAGCCGTGCCTGTAAGATGTTCGAATAATTCAATGTACCGATTGGATATATTCTCAATGACATGGTCGGTAAGAACAGGCATTTTCTGCCCGGGTTGTCCGCTGAATCCGTTATCCATGAGCCATTCCCGTACAAACTCTTTGGAAAGTTGCCTGGGAGGAAGTCCCATGGAAAAATTTTCCCGGTAATCATCCGCGTAAAAATACCGGGATGAATCGGGCGTATGGATCTCGTCAATAAGATAGATCGTATCCCCGAGCTTCCCGAATTCATATTTGGTATCAACAAGTATCAATCCTTTATCGGCTGCCAGTTTTTGGCCTCTTTCAAATAGTGCCAGTGAATATTCTTCAAGCTTTTTGTAGTCTGTTTCACTTACAAGACCACTGGCAATGATTTCTTCCGGGGAAATATCCTGGTCATGAGCCCCAATTTCAGCTTTTGTGGTAGGAGTTATAATAGGTCGGGGAAAGGCCTGGTGTTCCTTCATTCCTTCAGGGAGTGTGATCCCGCAAAGTGTACGCTGACCGCTTTTGTAGGTTCTCCAGGAACTGCCGGTCAGATAGGATCTGACAATCATTTCTACAGGGAACGGTTCACAACGGTACCCGACAGTAACCATGGGATGGGGAGACGCAATCTTCCAATTGGGGACAATCTCTGCGGTAAGATCCAAAAAATCGGAAGCGATCCGGTTCAATATCTGGCCTTTGTACGTTATACCCCTGGGAAAAACAATGTCAAATGCAGATATCCTGTCCGTTGCTACCATAACAAGTATACGGTTGTCGATCGTATAAACATCGCGAACCTTGCCTGTATAAACACCTGTTTGACGCGGGAAATCAAATTGAGTCCTGATGACCGAATTCATAGGTGCTTCCTATTTGCGGCTTTTGGCGTATTCGCGATTCAGCCCTTTCACTACATCTTTTGTTACATCCAGTGACATAGTTCCATCAATGATGGTATTGCTGCTTCCGTCAGTGGTAAGGATCAGATCGTAGTTGTTGAGTACACGGTATTCTGCCATAAAAGTTTTGAGGGCATCCAGCACCCGGTTGAGCATAACCTGGTTTTCCTCGGACAGTTCCATTTGTTTTTGCTGTGCATACTGCTCCAGTTCCTGCTGACGGGCAGCCAGCTGATTCTGTTGTGTTTCAGCCTGATACCTGGTGATGAGGCCTTTTTGAACCTTTTCCTGAAAACTGGTTACGTCTTTCTCAAAAGCACGTCCTTTTTTTGTAAGATCGTCCTCAACTATGCGGGCTTTTGCATTCAAATCCGTCTGCAGATCCAGAAAAAAATCATATTGGTTTAACAGGGAATCCATTCGAATGTATACAATGTTGCCGGCAGGTACTTCACTCAATCCGGTTTCAGATTCAACGACTGAGGGTTTCCCGGTTCCAATACCCGTAAAATGTAAAATGTAAAGTGCCGCAATGGCAAGTGTCAGTAAAATGGTGATTATCAGTGATGTTTTCTTCATGATTAATTAAAAATAAGAACGTGCAAATATAATTAAAAATCGGAGAGTTGCTTTAAATACATCTGAATCGTATTTTCCAGACCGTAATAAATGGATTCGCATATAAGGGCATGGCCAATTGAGACTTCCAGCAACCCGGGTATATTACGTTGAAAATAAGCGACATTGCTAAGATTAAGGTCGTGTCCCGCATTCAGGCCCAGGGAATAACGGGCAGCTGCTTGTGCTGCTGTAATATAGGGGTGTATGGCTTTTTCACGGTCACGTTCGTACAAATGTGCGTAAGATTCCGTATACAGTTCCACCCGGTCCGCTCCGGTATAGGCTGCTGCTTTTATCATTTCAGGGTCTGGATCTACAAAAAGAGACACCCTGATTCCCGCGTCTTTGAATAGCTTCACCCATTCTTTCAGGGCATCCCGATGGCGGACAGTATCCCATCCCGCGTTTGAGGTGATTGCATCGTGAGCATCGGGAACCAATGTGACCTGAGCTGGTTTGACTTCAAGAACAAGGTCTATGAAAGAAGGGATGGGATTGCCTTCAATATTGAACTCGGTGGTTATAACGGGTTTGATATCCCTAACATCCCTGTATCGTATGTGACGTTCGTCAGGTCTGGGGTGAACGGTAATGCCCTGAGCGCCGAAACTTTCACAATCTTTGACGGCTTTTATGACATCAGGCATATTGCCTCCTCTGGCATTTCGCAAGGTGGCAAATTTGTTGACATTAACACTTAGATTTGTCATTATTGGTTATCTTTGCTGCAAAAGTACACCAACTTATCGGCAATACAAACATGAAGGTCGTTTTTTACGGGCAGGAAATCAATAAGGACTGGCTTCTCCCTGACAGGGGAGATGTTTCTTTTGAGATGCTTCCCAAGGACCGTATTATGCCGGGGGATACAGATCTGTTGATTACAGCAGGAGGTGACGGGACATTCCTTGAAGCACTTCAGATTGTCAAAAATTCAGGGGTTCCCATCGTGGGTATCAATTTTGGAAGGCTCGGTTTTCTTACCGGGTGCGGGCCCGATTTTATTGAACACCTGTTTGATGCCGTGCAAATGAAGCAGTACTGTAAAACCATACATACTGTTCTTGCGATTGAACAGACAGACCTCAGACAAAAGATCTACCCGTATGCCATTAACGAAATATGTATACAAAGGTATAGTTCTGCCATGATTGAGGTAGATGTCAAGATTGACGGGAAACATGTATCTACTTACAGGGGTGATGGAATTATTGTTGCAACGCCAACAGGGTCAACGGCTTATTCGTTAAGCGTGGGAGGGCCTATTGTCTTTCCCGAGTCAGGAGTTTTAATTCTATCTCCCATTGCCCCGCATAACCTGAATGTGCGTCCAATAGTTTTTAAAGACGATGCACAACTGGAAATTGAGGTAAAAAGCCGGAGCTCCAAAGCCCAGTTACACCTTGACAACCGATCCGTAGATATTGACCTGCCTTATGCATTTATTGTGAAAAAAGCTTCTTTCAGCATTACCAGCTTGTCTTTTGCCGGGAATGATTTTATTACCACGTTAAGGGAAAAATTGATGTTGGGATTTGATAAAAGAAACGGAGGTGAAGATTATGCTTAAAGAAACAGGAAAAATGCCCTGTCATGTATCCATAATTATGGACGGGAACGGAAGATGGGCTATATCCCGCGGCCTGGAAAGAAACCTGGGACACCGCCAGGGAGTGGATGCCGTTCGTGAAGCAACGGAGTTTGCCGTAGAGAAAGGTATTTCTTACCTGAGTCTTTTTGTTTTTTCGGAAGAAAACTGGGGCCGTCCCAAAAGAGAAACAGATGCTCTGATGTCGCTGATGGTGGATTCCATTCACAACGAAACGCCCACTCTGATGAAAAACAATGTTCGCTGCATTTTTATTGGTGACCGCGCCCATCTTAAACCCGATGTACTGGAACGTATGGACCAGTGTGTGGACCAGACCTCAAAAAACACGGCCATGACGTTGATCCTGGCCGTCAATTACAGCGGCAAGTGGGATATTCTCCAGGCAGTTAACCGTTATCTTGAAAATGAAGTGTCCATATCTGAAAACTCAGTCATCACTCCCGGGGATTTTTCCAGATACTTGTCTACTGAAGGGATCCCGGATCCTGATCTTATGATAAGAACTAGTGGGGAGATGCGCATAAGCAATTTCATGCTGTGGCAGATGGCCTACACTGAATTATATTTTACACCCGTACTTTGGCCTGATTTTCGCAAACCTGATTTCGAGAAAGCCTTGAACGCTTATTTTAACAGGAAACGCCGGTTTGGAAAGATTGAAGAATCATACTAATATTGCCTGAATGAAGTCCCTGTTTTTCTGTTTGATTTATATTTTATCTGTAGTTCCTTTACTGGGACAGGTTACTGAAAAAACGACCGTAGCGGATTCGACCACCTTAAAACAGAGTTCTGTTGTAATTGATTACTCAAATCCCAGAGAATGTGTCATATCAGGACTTAACGTAACCGGGGTGAACTATCTGAACGCGGACCAGATCCTGTCCCTGACCGGTCTTGCATTGGGGGATACCATAACAATTCCGGGAGAAGAATTGCAGTCAATAGTGAAACGATTGTTTATGCAGCGTTTCTTTTCAGATGTGGCGGTCTATGTGGACAGTCTTGTAAACGATAAGGCATACATTAACATTAACATTTTAGAACGTCCCCGCGTTTCCCAGTGGAAGTACGTGGGGGTTAAGAAGGGAGAACAGACTGACATAGAAGAAAAGGTGCGACTCCGAAGGGGAAGTGAATTGTCAGATTATGTTATTAAATCTTCCAGTGATCTGATCAAGGAATATTATGTAGAAAAAGGTTTTTTAAATGCAGAAGTAACAGCGACACATATAGAAGACACAACCATTAAGAATGCGGTCCAGGTCACTTTTCATGTAGATCGTAAAGATAAAGTCCGCATCAGGGAGATCAATTTTATTGGTGGAGATCAATTGTCCTTGCTGAAAAAGCGCTTTGCCATGAAGAAAACAAAAGACAAAAGACTTTACAATTTCTTCTTCAGCAAAAAATTTAACGAAAAAGAATTCCGCAACGACAAACAGCTCTTATTGCAAAAATACCACGAATTGGGATATCGGGATGCCCGTATTGTAAGGGATTCTGTTTATCAGATAGACGAAAAAAGTTTAGGGATAGATATTGTGATAGATGAAGGGACACAATATTATTTCCGAAATATCACATGGACCGGAAACACCCAATATTCAAGTGAAGTGCTGAATTCCGTCCTGCGTATAGAAAAAGGCGATATCTACGATGTGGTAACCATGGAAGAACGACTTTTCGGAGGAGGTAAAACTCAGCAAGGCAATGTTTCACAGATATATAAGGATCAGGGGTATCTCTTTTTCAGGGTGGTTCCAATTGAGGTCAATATTGTAAAGGATTCCGTTGATGTGGAAATGCGCATTTTCGAGGGGAAACCGGCCACGTACAACAGGATCATTATTAGCGGGAATAATGTTTCAAATGAAAAGATAATCCGTCGTCAGGTCTTTACACGACCCGGGTACCTGTTCAGTCAGACAGAACTGGAACGGTCCATCCGTGAGATAGCCTCTATGGGTCACTTTGATCAGGAGGCCATCATGCAGATGGGCTCAGGATTCAATGTCGTTCCCAACCAGGTTAACAATACCGTGGATATCATATACAACGTGACTGAAAAACCCGACAGCCAGTTTGAAATAGCCGGTGGTTGGGGCGGTAACACATTCGTTGGAACCGTAGGGATCAGTTTTAATAACTTTTCAATTACGCGGTTGTTTGACAAAGAAGCCTGGAGGCCGGTTCCCTTGGGAGACGGACAAACGTTATCGCTAAGATTCCAGACCAACGGAACTTATTATATGGCCCTGAGTGCGACGTTTGTAGAACCCTGGCTTACCGGGAAAAAGCCGACCTCTTTCAATTCCAGCATTTATTATACCAGGCAAACGGCCTCTACCTACTATTACCTTACCAATGATCAGTTCATGGAGGTTTACGGACTGGGTATAGGACTGGGTACCCGGCTAAAATGGCCCGATAATTATTTTATTTTTTACAACCAGCTGGACATTAAGCGCTACAATCTGCAAGACTGGGGGTATTATTTCATGTTTACCAACGGTCAATCCAATATTATAGATTATACAATAACGTTACAACGAAACTCTACCGACCAGATCATATATCCCCGTCAGGGGTCCGACTTCAAATTCGGGTTACAGGTAACCCCACCGTATTCTCTTTTCAGGGATAAGAATACGGACTATTCAGCCATGACAGAAGCCGAAAGGTACCGGTGGATAGAATACCACAAATGGACCTTTGACGCCAGCCTTTACACACGTTTGATAGGAGACCTGGTATTAATGACCAGGGCTAACTTCGGATATCTTGGTTACTACAGCCGAAATTTAGGTTATTCTCCTTTTGAAGGGTTTATGCTGGGAGGTGACGGTATGAGCGGATACAACACCTATGGTGCCGACATCATATCCCAGAGAGGTTATTCTAATTATTCACTGACACCTACCATTAACGATGCCTATGCCGGTCGTGTATACGACAGGTTCACGGTGGAATTGCGATATCCCGTTATTTTGCAGCCCCAGTCAACCATTTATGCACTTGTTTTCCTGGAGGGAGGTAATAGCTGGAGCGATATGCGTGATTTCAACCCATTCTCCATTAAAAGGGCTGCAGGGGTAGGAGTACGGGTCTTTTTACCCATGATCGGTCTTTTGGGGATTGACTGGGGGTATGGGTTCGACACCGATTTCAGCGGAAAGAAAGGCGGATCGAATTTCCATTTCATGATTGGACAAACTTTTTAAATACATGACTATGAAAAGAGTGATCTTATTTTTACTGGTTAGCCTGATGACCGGCAGTTTGTCGGCCCAGAAGTATGCCGTAATGAATTCTGAGACTATTCTGGAAGCGTTGCCTGAATATTCTTCGGCACAGGAACAGATTTCTGATCTGCAGGAACAGTATCAGCAAAAGGTACAGGCTGAGTATGAACGGCTTGAAACCATGTTCCAGCAATATCAGAATGATAAAGAGCGACTTTCTGCTCAACAGAAAAAAGCACGCGAACAGGAAATACTGGACCGGGAAGAAGAAGTTAAAGCAATGCAGGAACAGTATTTTGGACAGGAAGGAACCCTGGCAAAAACGTCGGAAGTTCTTTTCAAACCCATCCAGGATCGTCTGCAGGATGCTGTCAAGTATATTGCTGAACGACAGGGTTATGCATTGATCATAGACATTGCGGCTGGTATGGGTGTGGTGCATTATACCCCTGAAATTGACATAAGTAATCTGGTTTTGGAAAGATTACAGGCTGTCAGGTAATTTTTTAGTACATTTGTAATCTTTAAACCAAAAACTTATGAAACGTATTGCTACTGTCCTTCTTCTGTTGATCTGTGTTATTGGCACATCTTCTGCGCAAAACCTGAAATTCGGTCATATCAATTCACAGGAATTGATAAGCCTGATGCCCGAAAGGGATTCAGCACTCATCAAATTGCAGGACTATACCAATGAACTGGAACAAACCATTACAGAAATGCAGCAGGAGTACCAGACAAAATATAACACATACCAGCAGAAACAGGCTACATGGACAGCTGCGGTTCTGGAAGCGAAACAGAGAGAATTGATAGGGATACAGCAACGTCTTGAACAATTCAGTCAGGGTGCTCAGCAGGAATACCAACAAATGCAACAAATATTACTATCCCCTGTATTTCAGAAAGCAAATGAGGCCATTGCAAAAGTTGCAAAAGATAACGGGTTCGCATTCATTTTTGATCTTTCTGTCGGAGGTGTAATTTATTTTGACGAACAGATTAGCGTGAACATCCTGCCGATGGCAAAAAGTGAACTCGGAATACCTGCAGAAAAAGTGGCTCCGACCCAGCTTCCCGGAATGGAACAACAACAGTAAAGCATATCTCTATGAACGGTACATCCATTGGAATAATGGATTCCGGAATAGGTGGGCTTTCAGTTCACGGTCACGTCAAGGCGCTTCTCCCTGAGGAGCGCCTCATTTATGTAGCAGATACCGCCTATTGTCCATACGGGACAAGGCCGGTGGATGAGATCATTCACAGATGTGATCTGATCACAAGATTTTTCCTGGAAAGAGAGTGTAAGATCATTGTTCTGGCCTGTAACACCGCAACTGCCGCTGCTATTGATACGTTACGCCACAGATACCCTCAAACGCTTATCGTCGGCATGGAACCGGCGGTAAAGCCTGCAGCTCTTCATACAAAAAGCGGGGTAGTTGGCGTTTTGGCAACTCGCGGAACCTTTATGGGATCTTTATACAACAGGACACTGGCCACGTTTGCCGGAGATGTAAAAGTGCTGGAAAAAGTGGGCGAAGGATGGGTGGAGGCCGTAGAAAAGGGAGAGCTGCAGTCCAAAGAAACGGAAGAACTGGTTAGAAAAACAATTGTTCCCCTGTTGGATGCCGGGGCTGATCATCTGGTCCTTGGATGTACACACTATCCATTTCTCATTCCCATGATCCTGAAAATTGCCGGACCCGGTTTGACAATAGTCGATCCGGCACCTGCCGTGGCCAGAAGGGTGAAACAATTATTGCAAGAAAATGGATTGGCTGCTAAGAAGGGTATGTTGCGGTCAGAAGATCTTTATTATACCTCTTGTGATGACACCAGTGTACTGCCCAGAGCTGTACCGAATGCAGCAAAAGGAGGTACAATAAACTGGAGACCGTATACGTTTGAGAACATGGAATAGACATCCTTCGCCTGGGGTAAACGCGTTAGGGACCCTACAAGAACCACATTCTTCTTAAGACAACTCTTGCAGATCATAACAGCCATACTCCCGATTACCTGAAGCACCAAGTTGATCAGGGCCAGTGCCAGGTCTTCTTTTCCTGCCAGTGAAGCCTTTTCTTTATAAAGAGGATGGGCGAGTTTTCCGAAATTTGCAGCCGTCAGGTAAGGAGGTAAATGTTCCATTTCCTGGTCGGTAACGTCTCCTATCAGGAGATCTACATTTTCCAGTTTGCCGCGGGAGGCCATACGAACGATCTCATGAACCGAGGAACTCCCCAAAAGACTGTTTCCCAGACCGGTAAGCGTTCCGCCACCTACTCCTGTGCCTCCCAGGTGCCTGTATCCTTCCCGGGATGCATCTATGTATGTGGTTCCGGTTCCCGTATTTACCACAAGCGCCTCCTCTAAACCGGTAAGAGCCAAGCCTCCGCGGCCGATGGATTCAATTTCCGGGACTATCCGGGAAGGGATCCCCAGGATATTGTCTTTAACCATGTTGGCATGTGTTCCTGTGGCAGAGATATGATCAATTGCTTTCAAAGGAATATTTTCCTGAGACAGGAAACGTTCCAGGGCCTTATAGAATTCGGGTAAATGATCGTTTGTCTTATATTGAAAAACAGCCTGGGGTGAAGGATAATCCTTGCCCCCAGGCTTTGTAAGAGCCATTTTTGTTAAAGTAGAACCAAAATCAAGCCCCAGTCTGAACATGGTTATACAACTCCTTGTTCCAGCATGGCACGGGCCACTTTCATGAAACCGGCAATGTTGGCTCCTTTTACATAGTTGATATAGCCGTCTTTTTGTTTGCCATGTTCCACGCAGGCCTGGTGTATACTGGACATGATCTGGTGCAATTTGCCATCCACTTCTTCTGCCGGCCAGTTGAGGTGGGCGGCATTTTGTGTCATTTCCAGGCCGGAGGTAGCTACACCACCTGCATTGACAGCTTTCCCGGGAGCAAAATTAACTTTTGCCTTTTGGAATGCTTCAATGGCTTCCGGGGTACAACCCATGTTGGAAATTTCAGCAACAAGAGATACGCCGTTAGCGATCAGGTTTTTGGCGTCTTCTCCGTTCAGTTCGTTTTGAGTAGCGCAGGGCAGTGCGATGTCCACTTTCACTTCCCAGGGACGTTTGGCGGCATAAAATACCGAACCAAGGAATTTTTCTGCATACGGAGCAACAATGTCGTTCCCAGAGGCGCGCAGTTCCAGCATGTAAGCAATCTTCTCTTCATTCAGTCCGGCGTTGTCATAAATATAACCGTCAGGTCCCGAGATTGTCACCACTTTAGCTCCAAGTTCGGTGGCTTTTTGTGCGGCACCCCAGGCAACGTTGCCGAATCCGGATATGGAAACGGTCTTGCCTTTCAGATCCTGTTGCATCTCCTGCAGCATATGCTGCACAAAGTAGACCCCTCCGTAACCGGTAGCTTCCGGACGGATCAGTGATCCTCCCCATGTAAGGCCTTTGCCTGTCATAACACCAGTATGCTCACGTGCCAGCTTCTTGTACCAACCGTAAAGGTATCCGATCTCCTTGGCTCCTACGCCAATGTCACCGGCGGGAACGTCTGTGTCGGGACCGAGGTTGTGCCACAATTCTGTCATAAAAGCCTGGCAGAAACGCATGATCTCGTTGGCTGAACGGCCGCGGGGGCTGAAATCCGATCCTCCCTTGCCGCCACCCATTGGCAGTGAAGTAAGGGCATTTTTGAAGATCTGTTCGAATCCCAGGAATTTCAGAATGGAAAGATTCACGGAATCGTGAAACCTGAGTCCACCCTTGTACGGCCCGATCGCATTGTTAAATTGAACACGGTAACCTGTGTTTACGTGTATTTCCCCTTTGTCATCAACCCAGGTCACCCTGAATGTGAAAATCCGGTCAGGCTCAACAATCCGTTCAACGATCTTTGCTTTTTCAAACTCGGGATGTTGGTTGTAAACATCCTCGATGGATTCCAAAACTTCGTGAACAGCTTGCAGATACTCCTTTTCGTGCCCGTACTTTTTCTCGAGAGTCGCAATAATTTCTTTTGCTTTCATGATAAATAAGTAATTTAAATATGTTTATTGTTTGGTGCAAATTATTCCACTACCCATGTAGCGCCGCTTCGCAGCATATCGTTCATACAGTGTATGGATGATTTATCGGCTACCTCCGTTACCTGATCCCTGACCATGTCGTCATATGTACGGTCTTTGACTTTGCGTATAACTCCCAGGGCAACAGGCAGTTCAGGCCATTCCATTTCACAAAGCATCATGTGCATGCCATGATT